>OBLI01000061.1_pt1 | contig 105186 bp, 81 predicted proteins | sample 1519701 | NCBI WGS metagenome assembly OBLI01 (sample SAMEA3663005, study PRJEB22513) | pig gut metagenome | biome: pig gut; feature: pig-associated habitat; material: faeces | place: France | collected 2012
CGCTGTTTTCAAACGTAACTCGAAATAAATCATAAAAATCGAACCCTTCGAACGGTATTCGCTTGCTTATTCCAGAAATATGTTGTACCTTTGCCATCGTATCACTTTTGTGATTCCCCCAATTTGTCACTTCTCTAGGGTGATTGGGGGATTTTTCTTATCTTCTACAAAGGTACAAAATTTCTATCACATTGAGGATTAGATAGTTATAAATAATCTTAATATTTAACGACACTCCCTAAATATTATTACCTTATTATCGACACCGCAAAATTACGTATTTTTATCTACTAAACAAAGGAATTCAATGAGAAAAAGCAAGATAAATGTGTTTGGTAACCATAATTTAACATTAGCAACACATATAGTGGTAAAAACGGCTGTAATAATAATACAAAAAGCACACGAAGCTATTCTTGCCCCATGTGCTCATTGCATATTATAGTGCCTGCCGAGTATTCTTTTGATGGAAAGACTATTAATCAACGGATTTCCATAATCACCGCCACGCCATCAGCCACCTTGAAACGGATGTCATGGGTGCCGTATGGCATGCCATAGATGCGCTCTGGGTCTTTATGATAACTGGGGCGCGGGTCTTGGGCCAACAGATGGCGTATGGCGGAGGCATCAGCAACTGGCAATGACATTAGCAGAGATGAAGGGTCGGAAACATCCAGCGGATGCCACTCATAACTGTCGGTAAAGCCGCCACGCGCTTCGGGATGGCTGTCATAGGCGGGGATATATGGTTTGATGTCGTAGATGGGTGTGCCATCCATGAGGTCTGCTCCAGATACCAATATGGTGGTGCCCACATCGGGCAGATGCTCTATGCCCACCATGCGCACCGACGAAAGAGCCAAATTATTGGGACGAAACGAACTGCGCGTGGCAAACACTCCCATATACTCATTGCCACCAAGACGGGGAGGCCGCACAAGCGCATGCTTGGCAGCATCCACATTCTTGCTGAATGACCATATAAGCCATAGATAATCGAAACCCTCTATGCCACGTATGGCATCGGCATTGCGCCACTCGGGCTCAAAAACTATACGCCCACGCAACTCATCCACAATGCCGCTCTGACGCGGTATGCCAAACTTATCCTTGAGAGGCGAGCAGAAATGGGCTATAGGCGTGATGGTCATCATAGAGGTTATTTGAGGGTGAAATCAACAACAGAGCGAACATCGGTCTCGCTGGCACATACATAAGCCCTGAACTTGCCTGGCTCAGCCACCCAGTCGTGGGTTTGCTCGCTGTAATATTTGAGGTCGTCGGCAGTGATAGTGAATGTAATGGTCTTGGTTTCACCTGCCTTGAGGCTCACCTTATCGAAATTCTTCAGTTCCTTGAGCGGACGGTCTACACTGCTCTTAACATCGCCGATATACAACTGCACCACCTCCTTGCCATCGCGCTTGCCCGTGTTGGTAACGTCGACAGTGAGAGTGAGAGTGCCATCGGCAGTCATCTCCTTGGCAGACAAGGTGGCCTTGCCATACTTGAAGGTGGTATAGCTCAAACCAAAGCCAAAGGGGAACAGGGGTGCCACCTTCTTGGTATTGAACCAACGGTAGCCTACATATATGCCTTCCTTATAATATACCTGGTCATCAATGCCGGGATAGCCCTCTTCACCAAACTGGAAGCAGGGATAGTCGGCCTGGCGCTTGGCAAAGGTTACAGGCAACTTGCCGCTGGGGTTCACCTCGCCACTGATAACATCGGCAAGGGTCTTGCCAGACATCGAACCAAGATACCAGCAATGGAGCAATGCCTTGATATCATTTATCCATGGCATGGCATAGGGATTGCCGCCAAAGGTGGCTACAATGATGTTTGGCTGCACCTTGGAAAGGGCTGAGATGAGTTCATTCTGACCATAAGAGAGGTCATAGCTGTCGCGGTCGCTGTCTTCGCAGTCTTGGTTGGTATTCTTGTTGAGTCCACCTACAAAGATCACAAGGTCGGCATCTTTGGCCTTGGCCAGCGCCTCTTCCTTCATCTTGGCGAGCTTCTTGGGGTCTAATTTGTCCACCTTATTATATAATGCTCTGCCAGCATAATAGCCTGGAGCAAAGTCTATCTTGTCGCCATACAAGGCACGCAAACCGTCAAGAGGAGAGATATCAAACTTGGTCTTGAGTTCAGACGAACCGCCACCCATGGTCATATTGCGTGTGGCATTGTCGCCCACCACGAGTATGCGCTTATACTGCGATGCTACGATGGGCAGTAAGTTGTTGTCGTTGCGCAGAAGCACGATACCCTCTTCGCCAATGCGACTGCATGCATCATAATGTGCCTCTGAGCACTGCGAACCGATCACTTTCTTGGGGTTCATGGATGTGCGGAAGATGGTGCGCAACACTCGAGATGCCTTGTCGTCGAGCACATCCATAGATATCTTACCTTCGCGCAGCAGAGCCTCAAAGGCATCAGCCAGACGGTAGGTGTTATATCCGAGGCTGCGGTCTTCGGTCTTGCCATTGGTGTCGGTGCCCATCTCTATGTCGAGACCGCCCGTGGCTGCCTCCCAGGTATTGTGGGTGCCACCCCAGTCGCTGATCACGGCACCATCAAAGCCCCACTGCTGCTTGAGTATCTTGTTGAGCAATGAGTCATTCTCGCAGCAGTGCACATTGTTCCATTTGTTATATGAGCCCATCATGGTCCACAGGTTGGCCTCTTCAACGCATTTCTTGAATGCGGGCAGGTATATCTCGTTTACAGCGCGCTCGCTCACGTTCACATTCACATACATACGCTTCTTCTCCTGATTATTCAGAAAGAAATGCTTGAGGCAGCAAGCCACACCATTGGCTTGGGCTGCCTTGATATAAGGCACTGCCATCTCACCTGCCAAGTATGGGTCTTCGCCCATATACTCGAAACTGCGTCCATTGAGCGGCATGCGGGCTATGGTGGTGCCAGGACCAAGCATGATATCCTTATTGCGGAACGCAAACTCCTCGCTCACGGCATGACCGAAGTCGTGGCTGAGCTGGCGATTCCATGTGGCAGCCAGACAGGTGAGCGACGGAAAGGCCACTATGGAGTCATTGGTCCATTTGGCTGCGCTCCATGTGTTCCATTCTATCTCTTCGCGCACACCGTGAGGACCGTCGCTCATGTTGAGTTGGCGTATGCCGAGACGTGGCACTCCTGGCGATGTGAACTTGCTCTGGGCGTGGCAGAGCATCACCTTCTCATGCAGGGTCATACGACTGAGGGCGTCTTTCACCCTGTCTTCTATAGGTGCGTTGGGGTCGAGATAGACCTGAGCCAGCATGGGGGTGGCAAGTAATGTGGTTGCCATGATCAAAAGGGTTTTCTTCATTATTTTGATTACTGATTATTGATTACTGATTATTGATTATTGATTATTGATTATTCAACAACGAATATCACAAATTGCACGAATTATTGCTTTCACGAATTATCCGTTCCAGTTGCCTTTTTTTTACTCGTTTCATTCGTTCATTTCGTTCCACTCGTTCCATTCGATTATTGATAACTGATTATTGATTATTGATTATTGATTATTCAGAGTTTCACCGTTACCTCATTTCCATCGTATGTCACGGTCTTGCCCACGGGAGCATCGAGGGAGAGGGCCACGGGAGCATGGGCACTGACTAACACTACGGTGAAGGTGCGCTGCTGGAGCATTCCGGGGAAATGGCCCTGGCGTTTGCCTAAGGTGAGGGTGCGCTTGGCGTCGTCGTAGGTTATGTCGATGGTGGCAGACAGTCCTTTCTCATAGTTGTAGTTGATACCCTCATCCTCATAGAGCTGGAACTTGCCATTGGCGCCCGCATATACATATAAGGTGATGGCATCGGCAGGTTTCTCGTCGCTCCACTGTATCTCTGGACCGAAAGGTATGATGGCTCCCTCGGGCACAAATACTGGTATGCGCTCGTATGGAGCATCCACGGTGAGGGTCTGGCCACCTTTGATATGACTGCCGCTGTAGAGGTCGTACCATCCGCACTGCTTGGGGAAATAGACATCCCTCTGGCGAGCCTTATAGTAACCCACTGGGCATGCCATGAGCGATGGACCAAACATCCATTGATTGCCGATATTGAGCACTTGAGCATCGGAGGCAAAGTCCATGGCCAATCCGCGCATCATAGTATAGTCGCAACTGTTTACCCATCCTGCCATAGAATAGAGATATGGCATGAGACGATAGCGCAACTTATGATAATATACTATTGACTGATAGGCTGGATGATTGTCGGGGGCTATGTTCCACACCTCGCGCAGAGGCCACTGGCCATGGGCACGATACAGTGGGATGAAGCATCCGAACTGGTTCCAGCGCGACTGCAGTTCTCGCCACTCCTTTAGGTCTTCGTTTTCCTGTCCTGTCTTGTCGAAGAGTTTCTGGGCTGCCTCATAGCGCTTCTCCACACAGAAACCTCCCTGGTCCATGCCCCAGAAGGGCACTCCCGACATAGAGAAATTGATGCCCGCAGTCATCTGTGCACGCATGTCTTCCCAACGGGTACCTATATCTCCACTCCATGTGGCTGTGCTGTAGCGCTGCAGTCCCGCAAATCCGCTTCGTGTGAGCAAGAAGACACGGCGATTGTTGTCTACACTACGCTGACCATTATAGATAGCATCTGCATTCACTATGCTGTAGGCATTGAAATATTCGTCGCTGGTGCCCATGGCGGTGGGGCCACAGAGTTGCTTGCGATAGTCTATAGGGGTACAGTCGCGCACGTTTGGTTCTGAGGCATCCATCCACCATGCGTCTATACCCTTGTTGAACTTGCTATAGAGATGTTCGTTCATCTGCTGCCAGAAGAGGCGGCGAGCCCCAGCGGCATAGGCATCATAGAAAGAGCCGAGATAGCCTGTGCCTATCCAGTCGCGTATGGAGTCGGTCACTGCCTGCTGATACATCCATCCGTGGCTGTCAAGTTGTTTGTAGTTGTCGGTGGTGCAATAGAACTTGGGCCAGCATGAGATCATAAACCGGCCGTGCATGGCATGCACGCTGTCGAGCATGAGTTGTGGGTCTGGATAGCGCTTGGGATCAAAATCATGGCTGCCCCATGAGTCTTCCACCCAATAACTCCAGTCCTGCACGATATTGTCGATGGGCACCTGGCGGCGACGAAACTCTGCCAGTGTGCTCATCACATCGTCGGCGGTCTTATATCGCTCGCGACTCTGCCAGAATCCCAGCGACCATTTTGGCATCACCTGTGCCTTGCCCGTAAGGGTACGGTAGCCGCTGATGATCTCATCCATATCATCGCCAGCAATGAAATAATAATCCATATCGCGGGTCATCTCGCTCCATATTGATATCTTGCGCTGCTGCTGGTCGGTCTGTGGCACAGCGGCACGCAGTCCGCAATAACTCACCGCTCCATCGGGCTGCCATTCGATGCGCAGAGGAGTGCGGCGACCTTTTTCAAGTGTGCATTCAAACTTGTAGGCATTGGGGTTCCAGGCTGTGCGCCAGCGCTCGGGCACCACGAGTTTGCCATCTATATACACCTTGGTATAGCCAGCGTAATAGAGAATGAAATGATAGTTTGTAGATGTGGGTGCCTCTATGTATCCCTCGTAAGTAACATCGGATCCATCGAGTGCAATGCTCTGTGGCAGGTTGCCTATAACGCGCGAATGCTCATAATAAATGGAGTCTTCATTGCGCACTATCTCAGTGCCCTTCTTGTCTTTATAAGTGCCTGTGAGATGGCCTTTCACACCGTTTTTGTCATAGAGGGTGAAAGCGCGATGGAGTTGCAAATAGTCGTTGGGATTGCCCCAGCGTCCGTAGGAATAGGAGTCCCAGAGCAGTCCGTAATGGTTGGTACTCATCACGAAAGGAATGCTCACTTTGGTGTTATACTGAAAGAGTTCCTCATTCTTGCCGAGATAGTTGAAATCTTCCGACTGATGCTGGCCGAGACCATAGATGGCCTCTCCGGGTTGCGGGTTAAAGACAGCATGCCACGAATAACCTGTGCGGGTCTCATCGGAGAGCACATTAAAATGATCATTCTTGCCATAGTTAACCTCATCTGGGGATGATGGTTTGTAATGCTCAGGCAGCATGGTCTGGGTGGAGACATAGCGTGTAAATGTCTTGCTGGCGGCATCCTCATCGAGGAGCACCTTTCCATTGCGTGCGTCATAGAAGGTGAGGCGACCGGTAGCCTTGTCGGCACATACCTTGACACGGGCGGTAGTGTAGATAACCTGCGTCTTTGTTTCCGTCTTCTCGGCCTTCACATCCTCGGCCTCCTTGACTATTATCAGACTCTTGGGCTTGGTAGGGAAAGCCTTGTCTGGGGTGGCCTCAATACGCACTATTGATGGGGTTACAAAGGTGAGGCGCACCAGTTGGGCTCCATCCTTGCGGGTCTTCTTAACCTTAATCTCCACGCTGCTGTCGTTGGCGGCACACGCCAAGGCAGGGGCTACCCATGAGGTAACCACTGCCGCAGCCATCATAACTATTGTTTTTTTCATCTTCGGATAATAAGTTTTCACTTTGTTGTTGACAGTTTATTGGTAATATCTCATAAGAGTTTCTTCTCTTGTGCAAAGTTAGTAAAAATTATCCGAACAATGTCTCATTAATGTTAACTCGTATGGGCAAAATCGTTATTTCCACCTGCACGAATGTTAACAATATATGCATAAAATGTTTTATTCGTCCAATTTCTCGTGGTCAAGTTTATACTGCGATGGCAGTTCACCGTATTTATCCTTGAAATACTTTGCAAAGGCTCTAGGGTTGGAGAAGCCCACCTTGTAGCCCACTTCGCTCACGGTGAGTTGGCTCTTGCACAGCAGACGCTCGGCATGCTGAAGCCTGATATCGCGGATAAATTCCGATGGGGTGCTGCCTGTAAGCGACAGCAGACGCTTGTAGAGATGTACTCGCGACATGTTGAGGGCCTCACTCATGGCCTCCACACTGATTTCCTCATTAGACAGGTTGTCTTCAACATACTTGGTAGCATCGGCCACAAGTTTGGAGTCTACACTCATAATCTCTACATTCTTGATCTTGGGTTCGATGAGCGATGCCGACTTGCTGTTTTTGGCCATCATGCCGTTTACCTGCAGGATGAGGGCTTTTACCTGCTCGCGTATCTTGTATTCAGCACCATATTTGTGTTCATCGCTTTCATCGTTCATGAGTACAGAGAGAGAGGAGACAACCTCTTCGAATGGTTGGCGCAACTCATCGCTCATCGTTTCATACATCTTGTCTTTGGCCTGCTCTATCTTCGTTTTGTTGTCTTCTTCTGCCTTTAGGGATATGAGCCTCATCCTCTTCTGTTGGCGATAGAAACCGAACATGAGCAGCGCACATATAATAATAATGTATATGCAATAGGCTGGGAAACTGAGATAGAATGGTGGGTTGACCACAATCTTGAGCACACGCTCCTTTGAGCCGAAAGAACCGTTGCCATTGAGCATTCTGACCCTAAGAGTGTAAGAGCCTGAAGAGAGACCCATGAGGGTTATCTCGGGATTGTTGTCGGAAGTAGAGAGCCACGAATCGCTAAGGCCTTCCACTTTGTATACAAATCGTGCACGGTTGTCCATGGCGGTGCGGTCGGTGGCCAGGAGGATAGTGAAGCGCCCCACTCCATGAGGTATCTCCACCTTATCTTCTATTGGCATCGACTTGTCTGCCACAACCACACCATTGTAGGCTTCGCCCACGGTCATATACTTGTCGCCTATGAGCATGCCCGTGAGAAGGGGCATCTCGTCGTGTCTGTCTATGGTCAATTGTTTGGGATTTATGATACTGAGTCCATCCTTTCCTCCCACCACTACATTGCCATTGGCCAGCACACAGGCTGAGCGCTCATTGAAGGGACCGGTCTGCAATCCGTCACGGCTGTTGAAATTATAGAGGGCGAAATGCCATGTGTCGTCCTTGGCCTCCACCATAATACGTGCCACGCTATGTGTGGTAACTGCCCACAAATCATGGTTTTTGTCTTCTATGAGAGTGCATACCGTGGTGCCCTGCAGTCCGTTGGATGCATCAAAGCGCCACAAGCGTCCTGTCTTGGGTTCTTTTATCAACACTCCAGCCAGGGTGGCATGCCAGAGCAATCCACGGCTGTCGCACAACACCTGAGTAGTTACAGAGTTGATATTGGCAATTTTTGACTGTTCATCAGGAGAGATAACGAGATTCTTAACCGCTCCGTTGCTTCTCTTGATTGTGGAGAAGAAATAGGATGTGCCCACAAGAATATCGCCATTTGGTAGTTTCTGCATGGATGAAGTATAATCGCTGGCCAGTCCTGCGGTACGGGCATTATAGGTTCTAAACTCCTTGGTGTCGGGATTGTATCTCTGCACGCCACCACCCAATGTGCCGAGCCATAGACTGCCATCCTCATCCTGCACTATCGACCATATATTATCAGAGATGAGACCTTTCTCTGACTTGCGCTGAATATCTATCACCCTGCCGTTGTCGAGATGAAGCAAACCTCCCTCGAAGGTTCCGAACCATTGTGTGCCATCGCGCTGGTCTATGAGACTGCATACGATGATATTGGTAGAAAGTTTTGCATTGTCTTTATTGAAGTTGGCTGTCTCGCCAGTCTTGGGGTTATATCTTATGATACCACGGTCGTTGGTGCCGAGCCAGAGTATGCCGTTTGGTGCTTCTGCCACGGTATTGATGTCGCCCACAGGAATATTTACGAAGCCTGTCTTACCCAGCATGCAGAGGTTGACACCATTCTTATATGTGCCTATCCACACGCTTCCGTCGTTGGCCTTGTGCACGGTGTGCAGAGTAATATCAGATATGGAAGTCTCGTCTTTTTTGTCGTTGGTATAGTTTACCAGTTTCTTTTCCTTTATATCTGCTACAATCAGTCCGAGGTGGTCGGTGCATAGCCATATATAATCGCCATCGCCCATTATCTCCCATACGATAATCTCGTCGGGCACATTTACAAAGCCCATGCTGCGAAACCACTCAGGCACCGAGTCGTACCATTTATGGCTCTTGTAGTCATATACGCAGGCTGCAGACCCCACTATCACCCAGATGTTTCCCTGATTGTCTATAGAAACCTTGCCCTGCAGGTCTATATGTGGCTGCAACTTGTGCTTACAGAGATAGCCATTTCGCCATGACACCCACCATTTCTCGGTGTTAATACACATCATCTCGCCAGAAGAGAGCAGGAGTATCATGCTCTTGCCATATTCAGCAAATCCCGATATACGCACATCTTGGGGCAGTTGGCCAAACCTGTTGCCTTTCTCAAGATGGAATACCTTTTTATTATAAGGGTTATAGCAGTAGAGTCCATCGCTGTATGTCTTTATCCAGAAATTTTTCTTTGAGTCTATGAATACTTTCTCCGTACCATCTGTGTTGATGCCGAAATCCTTGACGCGCTGGTCCACATCATACTTAAACGAGCCATCGTCGGGGTTATATACGCAGATATGGTTGTCTTGTGCCAGCCATAGTCTGCCCTGATAGTCTTCCTGAATTCTCTCTACGGAGTTGTATTTGATCTGGTTGGGCTCATCTCCATTGGCCAGGTATGTCCTCACTCTAAATCCGTCGTATCTGTTGAGCCCGTAGGGGGTGCCAAACCACACAAAGCCACGGCTGTCTTTATAGATTGTCGACACCATGGAGTTGGAGAGCCCATCACGAGTGTCTATTCGCTTGAATTTTATTTCTGGCAGCGCCGCCATGGTTATCTGTGATACCAACATGGCCGCCAAAAGGATAATAGTATTCTTCTTCATAATCGTGTTGAGTGCGATATAATATGTAGATAGGATATTGGTTCTTTAGTTTTTTCTGATGTTCTTTATTTGTTATTGGCATTACTGCATTTTGCCGAGGTGTCGCGTATCACCAACTGCTGTGGCACTATCTTCTTGTATATCTTGCTGTCGCCATTGATGGCCTTGAGCAGCAACTGGCATGCAGTGACTCCCATGAGGTTTGACTGGTCTACGATTGCCGACATGCGTGGTGTGACGTAGGCAGCATGAGCATCATCAGTAAAACCTATGAGTGCCACGTCCTTGGGTATCTCCAGCCCCATATCTTTTATTGCCGTAAAGGCTGCAAATGTTACTATATCATTGAATGCCAATATGGCATCAGGCCTTTCGGGCATTGAGAGCAACTCTTTGGTGGCCTGTAGTGCCCACTCATAGTCAATCTTTCCACATGCCACGAGGTTACGGTCTATGGGCAACCTGTTTTCGCGCAATGCCTCGAGATATCCGTGCTTGCGCCTTTTTACCATGTCGAGATGATTGGGGCCACCTATAAAGGCAATCCTTCTGCTACCCGTGTCTATGAGGTGCTGGGTGGCCATCTGTGCCGCTTCATCGCCATTGGCAGTTACCGACGAGATATTGTCGCTGAAGCATGTGCGACCAAAGAAGACCAATGGTATGCCCATGTCCATGATTTCTTCGAAATGAGAATAGTCGGTTGTTTCCTGCGACAGGCATGCCACTATTCCTTCTACGTGCATATCTATGAAATTGTCAATGATGTGTGCCTCAGCTTCCTTGTCCTCATGGCTATTTGCACTGATCACCGAGTATCCATGCTTGGTAGCCTCCTCTTCAATACCATCGAGCACAGCAGCATAATAATGCGTCACAAGATTAGGCACCACCACCCCTATAACCTTGGGAGCCTCGCGCCTCAAACTTCGGGCAAAGGGATTGGGGCGATAGTTTAATTGCTTGGCAAGGGTCTTGACCTTTTCCTGCATTTCTTTTCCTATCTCAGGACTATTTCTCAATGCCCTGCTCACTGTGGCTATGCTCACGCCCAGTTCCTTGGCAAGGTCCTTGAGAGAAGTGCGCTTTCTGACATTGTTCATACGTAGTAGATTGTTTCTTTCCATGCAAATGTACAGCAAATTATTGATATTCGCAAACGTTTACGTGGTTTTTTTACAAAAAAAGCATACATTTTTACAATAATATGCTTACCTTTGCATCGAAATTCAGAATGAGTAATGAATAGTTGATAATAAGTTAGTTAGAAAACAAATGGGATAAGGAGTGTCGTGAGACATTCCTTATTCAGTTTTTTATAGGGTTGGAATTACTCTGCAATAGCGCAAAGTAGCACCTTGTGATAGTGTATAGAGTTAGTGATAACGGATTAGAATTTTGCTTTAAACATAATCCTTATGCCGTGTTTCTCTGCCGTGGGCAGGTCGAGATAATTGAGGCGGCGCACATATTCAATGCGGAAGAATCTGAACACATTATGCACTCCTGCCACTATTTCAATATATGGTCTGTCGGGATTCATGATATTGGAACCCTGCGGAAACTGCATGAGCATATCACTACCCCGATTTGCTTCGAGATAGGGATTATTCTTGTCGGTGAGATATCCCCACAGCATCTTCACACCAAGATACTCCCTCCATTTGAGTTTCTTTACCAATGGCACACGATTGAATATCTTGCCGTTTATATCCCACTCGGCATCTATGCTCGCATACCTATCATTGAGAAACTCCATATTATTAATAAGGTTGAAGGTAGCTGGCTGAATGATATACGAGAGGTTGGCGGCAGGCATGATAAGTAGCGGGAAGGGCACCTGGTTCCACTGCGCTCCTGCCTTGAGGTAGAAATCAAGTTTGCCCCAACTGTTGAGCCAGTATCTTTGGTAATAGGATGCTTCGGTGATATTATAGTTATATTGTCCGCCAAGCAGTCCGTTTATTCCCACGGCATGACTGAGGGTAAACACGGGCACCTCATGATTGAGAGCCTTGCGCCTCTGTTTGGTAACCACGGTCTTCTCTCCTGGTGCATAGCGCAGTTCGAGTTTTATCTCAGTGGTTTTGAGCATCTCGGAAGACATGTCGCCCTTTGCTGCCCTGCTGAGGGTTACATAGTTTAGGTCGCCGCATGGTGTATCGTGAGAGGAGGTCAACTGCAATGTGGTTCTCAGACCGCTGTATTCCTCCCTCACCAACTTGAGTTGGCTTGTGCGAGAAAAGATCATCATGTCTACATCCGTCCATTTCATGGATGTAAACACGTTATCCTTGTCGGTGGTCATATACTTATCGGAAGGCGAGCACACATCATAGGATGTAGACAGGATGATATTGCGCATAGGAAACTCATTTGGCGAATATTCCTTGCGGTTGAGCGAAAATGTGGCCTCGCCTTTCCAATAATCCTTCTTGCTGTCCCATCCGTGGGCATAATAGCCCTTGAGAAAGAATTGCGGCATAAGATGAGCGGTAGTCTGTGCTCCTATCCTGGTGCGCAGTCCATCCACGAAATTCGAAGATACAAAGGTGTTGATAGGTCCGATGTCTACCTTGCTTGGATGATTTTTTGTGCCTGTGTCTATATAGTTTTCGATGAGCAGTTTGAGTCCTGTCGACACCCATGCATACCACCTATGGCTCTTCATGCTTTCAAAGAATGACGACATGCGGCTCTCGCTCTCGGTGAGCGCCAATGGTCTGACCTCATGCCAAAACAAGTCATCCTTTTGCTTGGCCACCTTGATGCTGTCTACCTTTCGTTTGTCATCAAAGGCCTCATCGGCAATGGCATCAAAAGAGTGGTTGGTATTGCGGGTGTTACGTATCACCACGGCCTTGTCTATAAAGTCATATAATGACAGTTCCACCACCATATCATCGGTGGTGAGGGCACGGCTGCCGTCGGGCAATATAACAAACTCCTGATTAATGGCCATCTGTTCAACGAAGTTTACACCACTCTGGCGTGGCAGATTCATGACACAGCGCCTCACCTGATATGAGGAGTCGTCGAGCACGAAGATATCGCCACTGAAACCAAAGTCCTGCCTATTGTTTGGCGAGAAATGGAGATGCACGCATCGGTCGGTGCCCACATTGAGCGTGTCAATGATGAAGAAGCGATAGAATGCGATGGCATCTCGCCCTATTGGCGATGTAAAGGTGTTGTGCAGCAGGTGTATCTGGTTGTCGTAGATATCCACATCTTTAAAGAAATCCCTGAGCACTTGCGCCAGTATATCTCCAGTATGAAACATGGTGGTGAGCCCCTCTGTGCGCTCCCCTCGTGTCACCGTCAGTTCCTTCGACGGATGCTTTCGCCATGAGGTTTCTGTAACGGTCTCGGTGAAGGTTAGTGGCAGTATCATCTTGTTGTTGAAGAAGCAAGGTTCCACCATGCTTTTCACATTAGGTATTTTGCCTATGAGGGTGCTATCTATGCGTTCGAGGTTTACATCATTCACCGCCAGCATCACCTTTTGGTATCTGTCATAGCGGAAATAGTCATGATTATGTATGTCGTGACTCTTCTTGGCTGCTATCACCTTGCGCATGAGTTCAACGGCGGGATTATTTTTTCTACTATATTTCTGTCGTTTTGAACTCACTGTCACCTCTGTGATGGTATGCATACGGTTATACCATTTGTTGGTGTCGGTGCTCAATTCTGAGTTGAGTTGAGCCTTGGCACCCATAGCAATTATCATGACTGCCAAAAGAAAAATATATCGTAGTCTAGTCATAATATGAGTTCATGTGGTTATGCATATGATTAATTTGCTATGCAGATGATCTATGGTTATGCAGCCGATCTATTGTTATGCAGATGCTCTATTGTTATGCAGCCGACTCGAAATACTTGATATAAAGCCTTTTAGACAGTCTCTCGTGCACAATATGCATATAATGATACATTCCCGACATGACTGTTATCTCCACAATGGGATAGATATACGGCATGCCTATGAGACATGAGATATAAAGTGTGATGGCACGGAAATTGAACGTCTGCAGGTTAGTAAACTTCATCAGTGGCAGCGACCCCTTTCTGAAATCATCCCGGAGTTGCTGCGGCATATCGGCGGCATTGGGATACTTCTCTTTCACGGCCTTGTAGAAACGCTGGAAATTGGGTGTGCGGCTCTCCTGTGAACGGCAATAATGGTAATAATTGAAATAGAACTTGTGATCCCAAAAAGCCCCTTTCTCGGGCAAGTTGTCATAGATGGCTTTCTGTGTCACAGAATCATCGAGTTCGCTTCCTTCTTTGCCGAGCAGGAAATAGAGGTGTATCTGCCTGTAATAATCAGACAGCGAGCACTGTTTGGAGTGGCATATAATACCAGCCACGGCACACATGAGCAGTCCCCACCACTCCCAGTTGACATCAGTAAACGGGATGGGGTCGTTCCATATTCTGAATACAATGGCAAAATAGATGGCCACAAACCATACGTCGCCAGAGAATCCGTCGAGCATGCGTCCAATAAGGGTTTTCTGTCCTGTCATGCGTGCCAACTGCCCGTCGGTAGAGTCGCAGAAGTTTGCCATCATAAGTAGCAGTATACCTATTATGTTGTGTGTGAGGTCAGTATAATAGAACATCACTCCCGATGCTATGCCGAGCACCATAGAGAGATATGTTACCATGTTTGGTGTCACCTTAAGTTTTCTGCAGAGGAGGGCAAAAGCCAGTCCGATGGGACGTGTGAAATACACGTCGATGGTCTCCTCGGTATCGTCAGATTTGAATGATGCCTTGAGCATCTGCTTGAAAGTCTTGATATCCATACCTGTTTGTTATCCTGTTTTGTTTGTTTTGCTTGGATTATTTGTTTGCTTGTATTACTTGTTTAAGAAAACCTCAGCCTTGGCTATATCCTCGGCATGGTCTATGTCGAGCACCTTGCTGAAAGCGTATGCCTTAGCCTTGCGCCCGTCTGCTATGAGTGCCCTTTGGAAATTGCGCATACGGCTCTGTTTCTCCGCCATACACTTGTCCAGGGTTATGATGGCCGATGGTGTGAGTCCATAGATGCCTCCCGAGATATAGCGGCAAGAGTCTGACTCATCGAGAAATGCCGTGATGGTCATATCCTCTGCCGTGGCCACATAGAGTGGTTTCTCATCGTCTATATAGTCTGTTACTCCCATCATGGCATCTGCATTGCCAGCTTCTGCCTCCTGAGCAAAAGCAGAGATGTATGACTTGAACTCACCCTCGTCGAAGATGGTATCTACGGTGGTCATGCAGAATGGTCCGTGCTTGAGATAGCGACTAATCTCATGGAAGCTATGCATGGAACTGGGCGTGGTTTTCACCACAATGGTCAGTGGCACCTCGTTACCATTGAGCCCGTTTTGCTGTATATCCTTGAGATGCTTGCCCACCTCTTTATATATGTCGTTGCATATCACTATGATTTCATCTGCATCGTTGTCCATAAAAATTCTGATGAGTCGGTCTATAAGTTTCTCTCCACCCACCTCTACCAATGGTTTCGGACTTTTTATTCCCTCCTGGGCGAGCCTGCTGCCTTCGCCTGCTGCAATAATCGCGTATTTCATAATAGATAATATTAGAATGTCATTCTTACCATAAACCTAACACCGTCTTTGTGCACACCAGGATAGTCATGATAGTTCATTCGTCTTGTATATTCGATATGCACAATTTTGAAGATATTATGAATGCCAGCCACCAGTTCCACGTATGGTGTCTTGGGGTCCATGACATGGCTTCTGTCGGGGAATGCCATGAGTATGTCGCTATTTTTGTTTTGCTCAAGTAATGGATTGTTCTTGTCGCTAAGGTCACCCCAGAGACATTTCACTCCCAGCACCTCGCGCCATTTGAGTTTCTTGATTAGTGGTATTCGGTTGAATAGTTTTCCGTTGAAGTCCCACATCACGTCTGCACTTACAAATCGGTCGTTGAGGAATTCCATATTGTTTATCAACTGGAATGTCTGCTCCTGGATGATATACGAGAGGTTGGTGGCAGGCATGCATAGCAGCGGGTATGGCACTTGATTCCACTGCACTCCTCCTCGAAGATAGCAGTCGAGCTTACCCCAACTGTTCATCCAGAATCTCTTGTAGATGCTTGCCTCTGTATAGTTGTATCTGTAGTCTCCACCGAGCACATCCTTGAGTCCGAGAGTGTGGCTTACGGTAAACACAGGTGCATCGAGATTGATTTTCAGTCTGCGCTGCTTGGTATTGATGAAGGTCTCACCGGGTGCAAAACGCAGTTCTGCATATAGTTCCGTTGTTCTAATTTTGGTGTCTATACCCGTTGATAACGGTCTGAAGTGCAGATTTCCGCATGCTTCGTTTTCCTCTGTTTTAATATAGGCAGTGGTCTTGAATCCCCAGTCTTCCTCGCGCTCATAGGTGATTGATTGTTTGTTGTAAAACATCATCTTGTCTACATTCGTCCACTTGAAAGACGTAAACACGTTATCCTTGTCGGTCTTCATAAACTTGTCAGACGGTGAGCAGACATCGTAAGAGGAACTGAAGGTGATAGTGCGCTTAGGAAACTCCCTTGGCAGATATTCCTTTTTGTTAAACGAATAGATGAAGTCTCCCTTATAGTAATGATTATTTGTCTTGGTGCCGTAAGCATAATATCCACTCAGGAATATATGCGGATGCAGTTTTGCTGTTGTCTGCGCACTGGCTCTGAGTCGGGTACCATCAACGAAATTGCTTGTGATCATGGTGTTGATAGGTCCGATGTCTACCTTGCTTGGGTTACCCGTTTCCACAAAGTTCTCAATGAAAGCCTTAGCTCCAAAGATTATATACTTGAATCCCTTTATCTGCTGCAGGTTGTTTACGAAGGCATCCATACGGCTCTCGCTTTGGGTGAGGTGCACCTGTCGGTACTGGTTCCAGAAAGCCTCATCGCGCATCATGGCGTCAGCCTCTTTTACCTCACGAGCCTTACCCTTGAAGAGTTGCTTGGGCAGAGGATCAAAGGCATAGTCGCTCATGCGTGTGGTGCGTATCACTATAGCTCTCTGTATCCAGCTTGCCAGTTTGAGTTCTGCCACCATATCATCGGTGGTGAGCACCCATGAACTGTCGGGCAGTTGCGTGAACTCCTGCAATACGGTAAGGTTTTCAACAAAGTTGACATCGCTCTTTTTGGGTATGAAGAGTTCGCATCGCTTCACCTGGTATGATGAGTCGTCGAGTATATAGATATCTCCCCTGAATCCGAAGTCCTGCTGGTTGTTGGGCAGGAAATGGAGATGTATGCACTTGTCTTTGTCGAGATATAGTGTGTCTTCGATATAGAATCTGTAGAATCCTATGGCATTCTTTCCTATGGGAGACGTAAAGGGATACTGGAGCAGTCTCACCTGGTCGTCATAGATATTGACATCTGTAAAGACGTCTTTGAGAATAGTTGTGAGTATGTCTCCCGTTTGGAAGAGGTCATTGACACCCGATGAGTTTTGCCCTTTGACTATTGATTTCTCGTTGTGTGGGTCTTTGCGATATATCTTTTGCGTCACTGTTTCATCCACGGAGATAGGCAGTATAAGTTTGTTGTTATACTGGCATTTCTCTATTTGGTCTTTGAGCCATGGTCTGTTTTTGAATCGTGGTGAGTTGAGTGTGTCGGCAGTGATATCATTCATTGCGAGTGTGATTTTCTGGTATTTGTTATATTGGTAGAAATCACGGTTGTCAAGGTCTGTTTTCTTTTTCCTGTCTATCACCTTGCGCATCAATTCGACCGCGGGATTATTCTTGCGGCTGTATTTCTTTTTCTTTGTTCTCACTGTCACCTCTTTGAGCATTTTGTTGTCGGGTTTGAGTTTGACAATGAGTTTTGATGGTGTTTTTGCTGTCACGTCTACCACTTTCGACACATATCCCACAGCACTGAATGTGAGTTGCCACCCGTTGTGTCTGGCTATAGAGTAGCGTCCACCTATGTTTGATGCCACGGCCACGCCATGCCCTTTGTATATAACGCTTGCAAAGGGTATGCTATCGCCATTTTCGGCATCTATGATATATCCTGAAATTTGTGCCTTTATCGGCATTGCCACTACGAGCAATGCCGATATCAGCAACAATAAAATAATACTGTGTTTTTTCATCAATTAATTAGTCAATCTCTTCGTCAGCCTCGTAACCGCCCATTTCGCGAATAGCGTTTTTGAGCATGGTGTATTGCTGATAGAGGTTGTTAACAGGTTCCTCTCCCTTGGTATAGTCATGCATAGGAGCTTTGAGGAAGAAGCTCAGGAATCTCTGTATGCCATAGCGTCCGGCGCGTGCTGCCAGGTCGCTGAGCAGTGTAAGGTCGAGCAGCAGAGGTGCTGCCAGGATAGAGTCGCGGCAGAGGAAGTTGATCTTGATCTGCATTGGATATCCCATCCATCCGAAGATATCAATATTATCCCATCCCTCCTTGTTGTCGTTGCGTGGTGGGTAATAGTTGATGCGCACTTTATGATAGTACTGTGTGTCTTCGTCGTTGCCATGGCCATAGAGGTCGGGCTGCAGTTCTGGTTTGAGAATGGTCTCGAGGGTTGAGAGTTTGCTCACCTCTTTGGTATGGAAGTTAGCAGGCTCATCGAGCACGAGTCCGTCTCTATTTCCCAGGATATTGGTTGAGAACCATCCGCTGAGTCCGAGGCAGCGTGTACCGAGAATAGGAGCGAAACCACTCTTAACCAGTGTCTGTCCTGTTTTGAAGTCCTTGCCTGCTATTGGCATCTTGGTCTGTTCTGCCAGTTCCCACATTGCAGGAATGTCTACAGTGGTGTTAGGAGCACCCATGATGAAAGGAGCGCCCTCTTTGAGTGCTGCATAGGCATAGCACATGGAAGGAGCGATATGCTCACGGTCATCGGCTTTCATGGCAGCCTCGAGAGCCTCTACAGAACCATGTATCTTTTCGTCTACTGGCACATAGATCTCGGTGCTGGCAGCCCAGATCACTACTAAACGGCTACAGTTGTTGGCAGCCTTGAAGTCACGGATGTCCTGGCGCAGTTGCTCCACCATATCCCATCTGTCCTTGCAATCCTTGACATTGTCGCCATCCAGTCGCTTGGCATAGTTCTTATCGAAAGCGGCCTTCATAGGTTTGATAGCCTCGAGTTCATCCTTCACTGGGTTGATGTCTTTTTCCTTGAGCACTTCGGCATACATGGCAGCCTGATAGGCGTTTTGTGGATACACATCCCATGTTCCAAACACGATGTCGTCGAGTTTTGCCAGTGGCACGATATCTGCATAGTGCAGGTATTTCTTGTCGGCACCCTTACCAATTCTGATTTTGTCATACTGTGTCATCGAGCCCACGGGCTTTGCCAAACCTTTGCGGGTCATGAAAACACCTGTCATGAATGTAGTGGCAACTGCTCCGCAGCCTACCACCATGATACCCAGCTTACCATCGGCTGGTTTAACATTTGTTTGTTTCATCAGTTTATTTATTAATGTATAGCGTTATAATATTTAAATCAATGCTATTTCCCTATATATGTATCGGTTGTCTGCGATAATGATGCGGCTGTCAGAGTATTGTTGTGAGTTCCTCTAATTCCGTTATCACCGCGTCTGCCACCCCGTTGCCCTCAATGGGTTGCTCTGTCCAGGGTTCTCCTTGTATCCACACTGTATGGCATCCAGCCTGGTGGGCAGGCACTATATCCTTGTCGTAACTATCGCCCACCACCAGGGTATTGTCGGCATCCATGCCCAGGGCTTTCACTCCGAGGATGAAGATCTCTGGATTTGGTTTGCGCACTCCCACCACTGCCGACTCTATCACTTGGCTGAAGTATCCGTCGAATCCCATCTCGCTGAGCACTGTATGGATGTTTCCATAGAAATTGCTCACCAGCACCATGGGATAGCGTTTGCTGAGCCATTTTATGGTATCCACACTCCGCTTGGTTTCCTGTCGTGTTTTCTCATAGAGAGCGTCAGCCACGGGGTTCAACCATTGCTCGGCCCTGACATTGCATCCCTCTCTTGCCAAATATTCCATCTGTATGGCCACCTTAGTCTTGAGGGTCATATAGAAAGTATAGTCAGACTGTATGATAGGATTCTTGGCCAGTTCCCTTTCGGCATATACATACGCCTGGCTAAACATCTCTTCGCTCACGGGCACTCCAGCATGCTCATATCCGTGCCATATCCTCTTGCCCCAGTGGCATCCACCAGTGTCGAGGGTGCCACCATAGTCAAAGATTAATCCTTTAATGTCTGATTTATCTATCATACGTATTCTTTTTTCTGTTGTTTTTTCTGCCCTGCCATTGTCATTATGCGCTGAGCTATGGCCTCGGCAGCCTCGTCGGCACAGCGTGAAAAGCTGGGCCAATCATTGAAGTCTATAACGGTCACATTCCCGCAACTGTTCACTATGCAGTCGCCGCCATACACATCAAGCCCCGTGGCTTCTGCTGCCTTTTCGGCCATTATGGCTATCTGGTTGCCGAAGTCATAATGCTGCGGCACCCCATTGCGCTCTTCGTCGCCAAATTTCCATTGGCGGTCGTCGCCGGGGTAGTATGTACGTAGAAAGCCTGTAGACCTCACTCCATAGAATTTCACGAGGTCGCCAACCACATGGGCTGTCACTTCCACATCCTCTGCTCCGTTTGCTTTCATCTCTGTGGCAATGCTGTCTGCCTCGCTGCGGTCTTGGGCAAACATCACATCCTTGGCTGTCATGCTCCATCCCGTGGCTTTCTTCACCCAATAGCCGTGGTTGCCATGAGCGGGTGCTGTGGTCACCCCTGCCCTGCTCAGCCGTTTGCTTATCTCCTTACGTTTGCCAGCGAGCATCACCGCCTGGGGATTATTTATCACGAGCGTACCATTGTTGTGAACATCCTGAAGCAATTGAAGTGTGTGTGCATCCCTTGACATAGACACAACACAATCATAGCTACGAATGATTCTGCTTGCCTCATTTTCGTCTGCAAGCGTCACCTCGTGGCCATGATTACCGAGTTGCATACTTACCTTATGTAATATCTCGGCATCCTTTTCTGCCGAATTGGGCGAGTAGTCACGCCCTCTCCGGATAAAAAGTATCCTCATATAATCATTCGTTCACATTCATATACACGTGCTGCAAAGTTATACATTTTTATTGAAACCCAAAAACTTTTTAATATATTTTGTTTTCCTTAAAGAAAAATAGAACACAAAATCTGTATATTAATAGCTAATGGCGCATGAAAAGTGGTGATATAGACGAAATTCATATCGCGGCATCTTAAAACATACTCATACCCTAATTGTCACGCTGCAAAGAAACATAATCCCCAAAGACTCAAATGTACAAGAGTGTACAAGAGTATCCAAGAGTGAAAAGAAAATCTAACAACAGTTGTTCTTATACCCTAACAACAGTTATTCTTGTACCCTAACAACAATTGTTCTTGTACCCTAAAAATAACTGTTTTTATACCACAAGAATAACTATTCTTGTACCCTAACAACAATTGTTCTTGTACCCTAACATCCCAGGGTGTCGCTTCGCTCTACCCTGGGCTATGCGCTCACTGGGCTTTCAGCCCGCTATACAAGGTTACCCAGGGCATCTGATTATTTACACCAAACAGGATACCCTATAAAATGTTCAAATGTTCACTGGTACCATTTTTCCACATACAGGCGCGTACATTATATATATAGGAGGTTTTTCATGCCACGCTCCTCACCTTTTACTACCACTACTAAACATCTCGGCAGTGATATCTCTGGTACCACCTGAACTGGGGTTCCAGCCAGCAGCACACTTACCATGGTAAAATTCCTCCAAAGGCCTAACAGATACTGGTTACTCTCCATCGTCGAGCATATTCTCAAATACCCCTTCGTCATAGTTGATATTGCCTGTATTAGTTGCACCATTGGGAGGGGTATCTCTTATATAATAATGTACGCGCCTGTATGTGGAAAAATGGTGCCAGTGAACATTTGAACATTTGAACATTTCTCTCTCTCTGTTTTCGTCTTTTTTCTGCTCTTATTAGGGATCCTATCAAACACATCACCATGCTCCCCATTGGGCATTATCCATATTACCAATAGGGTTTTTCCTATCGCACAATATGAAAAACCACCATGCAACATATTTTTATTTGTAGTATCTTTGCCACAGAAAAAAACAACAAGATGTATAACCATTAAACACATACGACTATGAAAAAGTTGAATACTTATATCACCATGATGATAATGGCTCTGATAACACTGTCGATGACCAGTTGCGACGAGGACGTGCTCATTGCCGACACCCTTTGGGGCGAATGGGAAGGACAGATGTATGTAACCAGTTATTATAATGGTCATCGCTATGATGCATCTTATTCCAATCTGGCTTTCGACCGCAACCCATGCCATTATACATCTGGCTCGGGATACTGGGTAGACTACTACAGCAATGCTCCTTGGGACTATCATGCCAACCACATACGCTGGAACGTAAGCAATGGGGTGATACGCATACACTTCATAGAAGACGGTGGATTTGTAGATATATACGACTATAGTCTCGGAGGAAGTTATTTCTCGGGAGTAATATACAACGACCGCAACGATGCTCTCCATTTCCGTCTGCGCAAAACAGTAGACTACTCGCACGACTATGACAACTACTATTGGGGATGGGACGATGATTGGTGTGACTATTGGTATTACAGTCAGAAGATGACACGTAGCGCAAACGATAGTATCAGCAATGATTCTACAGACATTAGCACTATAAATGGTACTTCTGACATCAGCAGCAAGACGCCAGTCAGAACATTTGAACCAAGATAGCTGGCAATGCCGCCAACAACAGAAAGGTTTTAGTTAGTAATATAATAAAATGTTTTTAGGTTAAGTAGTAATATTCAGGTATTAGGTTTAAGTAGTAAAAAGATTGTTTTGGGATTTAGTTAACTAATTTGGCAAGTTAAGTAATTTTAGTTTTTGATAATGAGAGTGTGTTGGAAGCAACTGACACACTCTCATTTATTTGGATGGTTAGACTATCCAAATTATGTGACTCTTATGAAATAGTTAATATCAGAAATGTGCTATGGATATTCCGGCATGCAACTTTGTTATTTCGGCATATCAATCCAGAAGGTGGAACCGACTCCGGGGGATGACTTTACTCCTACATTACCACCCATGAGGAAGGCATTGGTGCGACAGATAGACAACCCCAACCCCATGCCAGGCACAAAGGTGTCTATCTTGTAAAAACGGTCAAAGATATGCTTCTGCTCCTCCTCAGAGATGCCTATGCCTGTATCGCTAACGAATATGCGCACGTTTCCATCGTCGAGAACACGATAGCCTATGACCACCTCTCCCTCACGCGTGAACTTAAGAGCATTGGCGAGGAAATGGCGCAAGACCTCCGCCAACATACTCTTGTCGTTGACGAGCATCAGACTATCATCATTGCACCGGCATTTCACCTCAATCTTTTCATTGGTATTGGCACAACGACTGTCGGCAGCCAAACTGCGTATGAGTTCAACTAACGCAAACGGTTTCTTTTCTGCCTGTCGCCTGTCGCCAGTGGCCTCTGCCTTCGACATAACAACCATCTCATCGAAGAGCGAAAGAAGCTGATGATTATTTTTGCGGATTATCTCCATATAGCGCTGGCGCTCAATGGGATCATCCACTTGGGTGAGCACCTCTGAAAATCCTACTATGGCATTAAGCGGAGTGCGCACCTCGTGGCTGATGCTGGCAAGGAAGGCTGATTTGAGTCGGTCGTTTTCAAGTGCGCTATTGCGTGCATCTATGAGTTCGGCCTCCATATTCTTCTGCTGGTCTATGCATTGAGATGTGCCCACTATTACGCTTGGTGTGCCATCGGTATGTCTCTCCGCCACTATAGCCATGGAACTATGCCAACTATATCCACGCTCATTATTTTCCCTGGTGCGATAAGAATGGTGTATATCGTCTATCCTACCCTGGCATAGAGCTTCAAGGTCGCCAATCACACGATCGGCATCTTCGGGCATGATAAAAGAGTTTATATCATGATAGTTTTTAAGAATCTCTCCCTCATGATGCAAGGGAGACTCACGATAGTCGGGTCCGTAGATGATATTGCCCGTGTCTACATCCAAGCGCCAGGTGCTGAGCCGTATGGCCCTAAGCACCATTTCATGCTCAATGCTATTGGTGCACAATCCCGACGCTAATTCAATCTCCTCGTTGATGGCTTTGCGTCTGCGATACTGCCACATCAACCACAGGATGAGGGCACCAAGTACTCCCACCAATGTAACCCATATCAACCCGTAGGTTTGCAGATGACCCGCTATTGCGTTCATGGTTATCATAGTAGTAATATTCGCTATCTTAGGATGTATTTGGTGCAAAGTTATCACTTATTTCGCAAAAGACAAAATAAAATGGCCACTTTTTTCTGATTTCTCGGATTTTTATTATAACTTTGCAGCCAAAAGATACGGATACAACAACAATGATGCAACCAGAGTTTACATCTACCCTTGCCAGGACGGTAGAGCAGTTATCGCAACCCGAGTCCATAAAGGGTTTGTTTCACCAGCACCGCGAAGGAAACCCACTGCCATCGGGCACGGCACTGACAGAAATCATATCGCTTGCCAGAGCCATTCTCTTTCCTGGGTTTTTCGGTACCTCTTCAGTTAATATCCATACATTGAAATATCATATTGGAGTATGCGTGGAGAGGCTGCATAAATTGCTCTCCGACCAGATCATGGCCGGCCTGTGCTTTTCGTGCAATGGTTGCAGCGACAATGGTGAGCACGACCATGAATGCCGCCAAAAAGCAGCCATGCTCTCGACACGCTTTGTGGAGCGACTGCCCGACATCAGGGCCACACTGGCCACAGATGTGGAGGCTGCATATAAGGGCGACCCTGCAGCAGTTAGCACCGCAGAGGTCATCTCATGCTATCCCGCCATCAAGGCACTCACATGCTATCGTGTGGCACATGAGCTGCACCTGCTGGGAGTGCCACTCATACCAAGGATCATTACCGAGATGGCCCACTCAGAAACAGGCATAGACATACACCCTGGAGCCACCATTGGACATCATTTCACTATAGACCACGGCACTGGTGTGGTGATAGGTGCCACATGCATTATCGGCAATAACGTGAAATTGTATCAGGGTGTAACCCTGGGCGCAAAGAGTTTCCCACTCGACGACGAAGGAAATCCCATAAAGGGCATTGCCCGCCACCCGATCATCGAAGACGATGTGATCATCTACTCCAATGCTACCATACTGGGGCGCGTGACCATAGGACGTGGATGCACGGTGGGTGCTAATATATGGGTAACACAAGATATGGAGCCTAACACCGCAAAAAAACGTAAGGAATAATATTTTCATTATCATAAGAACCAAATGGAACGCGAATTTGAACTCATCGCCAAAACGTTTATGGGACTGGAACCTGTACTGGCGAAAGAATTGACTCAACTGGGAGCAAACAACGTGCAGATAGGAAGACGCATGGTGTCTTTCACTGGCAACAAGGAAATGATGTATAGGGCCAACATGCAATTGCACACGGCCATACGCATACTCAAACCTATCAGACATTTCAAGGCCAACACCGCCGACGAGGTGTATGATGAGGTTATGAAGATTGACTGGACAGAATATCTCGACAACACCCGCACTTTTTCCGTTGACTCAGTAGTATTCTCAGAGGAATTCCGACACTCAAAGTTTGTGGCATACAAAATCAAGGATGCCATAGTGGACCAGTTTAGAGAGAAAACGGGCTCACGACCAAACATCAGCGTGACTAATCCAGATATCAGACTGAATATTCACATAGCAGAAAACAACTGCACCCTCTCTCTCGACTCAAGCGGCGAGAGCCTGCACAGACGCGGCTACAGACAGGAGAGCGTGGAGGCACCACTCAATGAGGTGCTGGCTGCGGGAATGATACTCATGACAGGATGGCAGGGAGAGACTGATTTCATTGATCCCATGTGCGGCTCGGGCACACTGCTCATCGAGGCTGCCCTCATAGCACACAACATGGCTCCGGGACTGTTTCGCAAGGAGTTTGCATTTGAGAAATGGAACGACTATGATGCCGACCTCTTTGATGCCATCTATAACGACGACTCGCAGGAGAGGGAGTTTAAACATCATATATACGGTTACGATGTAGACATCAAAGCTGTCAACACCGCCATCATGAACGTAAAGGCAGCAGGTTTATCTGCTGACATAACGGTGAAAGAGGCCGACTTCAAGAATTTCACACAGCCTGCCGAAAAGGCCATCATGGTGACCAACCCACCATACGGCGAGAGAATATCTACCCCAAACCTGCTGGAGACATACAAAATGATTGGAGAGAGACTCAAACACCAGTTCCTCAACAATGATGCATGGATATTGAGTTACAGGCAGGAATGCTTTGACCAAATAGGACTGAAACCATCTATCAAAACTCCTCTCTATAATGGGTCGCTCGAATGCGAACTGCGAAAATACCAAATCTTCGATGGTAAATTAAAGGATTTCCGCAGCGAGGGTGGCATAGTGAAAACTGAGGAAGAGAAGAAACAGATGGCAGACAGACACCGATTTAAGAAAAATAGAGAGTTTAAAAAACGACTGGAGGAGACAGAAGAAAACGAACTGGGAGACATACGCTCATTTAAATTCCATACTCGCGAACTCTCGTTTATGAACAAAGACGATGACAAACGAGAGCGTAATACAAGAAGGAAGGACAGAGAGGAATATGGCGACAAGGGATATCGCGACCGCGACAACAGAGGCAAAGGATATCGCGACCGCGACAACAAAGGCAAAGGATATCGCAACCGCGACAATAGAGGAGGACATGAGCACTTTGACCGATCAGGCAAACGATTTGGCAAAGACACACCACGACGCGGCAACAGCAATAATAGATTTGACAACTATGACGACTAACAGATCATTTATACGGCTGGCACTCATAGCAGTGCTGGCCGCTATGTCTACTATGACAATGGCACAAGATAAGCAATTTACATTAGAAGACCTCAACTTCGGCGGCAACAACTACCGCAACATGATTCCACGCAACATGTATCTCACATGGTGGGGAGAGAAACTTATATATCAGGATGTGGAGGACTTCGGCACCATAGACATCAAAACAGGCAAGAAAACATCTATTGCCACCAACGACGACATTACAAAGGCACTGGATGGCGACACTCTGCGCTCGTGCCTCTACATACAATGCCCCTATCCTGGCAAAACTCTCGTGCTGGCCAAGACAAGCAGACAGCGACTGCTGTATGACTGGAAAAAGAAAACAGTAGTGTGGAACCAGATATGCAAGGATGAAAGCCACAGCGACTGGAACAGCGTGTCGAGGGCAGTGGCATACGTGGATAACAACCAGTTGTGGGTGGCCGACGCACAGGGTAACAGACAGCAGGTTACCACCGACGGCAGCCGCGAGATAGTATACGCACAAAGTGTGCACCGCAATGAGTTCGGCATTTACAAAGGCACATTCTGGAGCCCCAACGGCAAACGACTGGCTTTCTACCGCATGGACCAAACAATGGTGACCGACTATCCACAAGTTAATACCTTTGCCCGCGAGGCAGAACACATGCCCGACAAATACCCCATGGCTGGAATGACAAGCCATAAGGTGACCGTGGGCATCTACGATATAGACACAAAGAAAACAATATGGGTGGACGCCGGCGACCCTACCGACAGATATTTTACCAATATCTCATGGAGCCCCGATGGCAAAACCATTTATATGATAGATGTAAACCGCGACCAAACCGACTCGTGGCTCTCGGCATACGATGCCAACACTGGCAAGAAAATACGTACCCTCATACACGACCATCACGACAAATATGTGCACCCCATGACTCCCATCACATTCCTGCCATGGGACAACAGATATTTTGTGATGCTAAACGATAGAGACGGATATAACCATCTCTATCTCTATGACATCGAAGGAAATATGGTGAGGCAGATAACACAGGGAAAATGGAACGCGCTGCAACTGCTGGGGTTCAATACCAAGAAAAAGTCTGCCATTATCCTGTCTACAGAGGCCAGCGATATACAAAACAACCTCTATGCCGTGAGCATAGACAACGGCAAACGCACACCATTAGACAACGGCAAGGGACTGCATGCACGCAGCGCCACCACCACAATGCCCAGCAGTGCCCTCTCGGCTTCGGGTAGCATGGTGATAGACTCATGGCAGGAGCCCGACGTGCCACGCAATATTGCCATTGTGAGCACAGACAACGGCAAGGGAACCACCATATTCAAGGCCGACAACCCATGGCAGGGCTATAAGGTGCCAGATTATTCGTGCGGCACAATAAAGGCCGACGATGATTCCACAACCCTTTATTACAGAATGGTGAAACCAGTGGATTTTGACCCTAATAAGAAATACCCCACAATAGTATACGTGTATGGCGGACCAGGTGTGCGCAATGTGGAGGCTGGATGGCACTACAACAGCCGCTCTTGGGAGACATATATGGCACAGAAAGGATACCTGCTCTTCATTCTCGACAATAGAGGATCGAGCGACAGAGGCAGAGAGTTTGAGCAGGTCACCTTCCGCCACCTCGGTCAGGAAGAGATGAAAGACCAGATGAGGGGGGTGGAGTTTCTAAAGTCGCTGCCATACGTGGATGCCGACCGACTGGGCGTGCACGGATGGAGTTATGGCGGATTTATGACCATATCGCTGATGACCCACTATCCCGACGTGTTTAAAGTGGGAGTGGCAGGAGGACCCGTGATTGACTGGAAATGGTATGAGGTAATGTATGGCGAAAGATATATGGACACCCCACAGGACAATCCCGAGGGATACAAGCAAACCAGCCTCATAGAGAAAGCCGGCAACCTGAAAGGACGCCTGCAGATTATCATCGGCATGAACGATGATGTGGTGGTGCCACAGCATGCTCTGATGTTTCTAAACGCATGCAGCGAAAAAGGTACACAACCCGACTTCTATGTTTATCCCGGAGAGGGACATAACATGATGGGACACAAAAGCGTGCACCTGCATGAACGCATAACTCGCTATTTTGACGACTACCTCAAATAAGCAACTGATAATTATTCAAATAAAAGAAAGAAGCAAGACAGTTTTTTCACATTATATATAATACAACTATGAACATTCTATTATTAGGCAGCGGCGGGCGTGAGCATGCCCTCGCATGGAAGATAGCACAGAGCGAAAAGGTAAACAAATTATATATTGCACCAGGAAATGCTGGTACAGACCAATGCGGCGAAAACGTAAACATCAAAGCCACCGACTTTGATGCCATCAAGGCTTTCTGTTTAGACAATGATGTAAACATGGTGGTGGTGGGACCCGAAGACCCACTGGTAAAAGGCATCTACGACTATTTCCGCAATGATACAGCCATAGCTCACATACCAGTGATTGGTCCTTCTAAAGAGGGTGCACAGATGGAAGGCTCAAAGGATTTCGCCAAACGATTCATGCAGCGACACAATATTCCTACAGCCAGATATGAAACTTTCGACGGCAACAGCCTCAACGAGGGATTGGCTTTCCTTGAGACACTCAAGGCACCATACGTGCTGAAAGCCGACGGACTGTGTGCTGGCAAGGGGGTGCTCATACTACCTACCCTCGAAGAGGCCAAGAAGGAACTCAAAGAGATGCTTGACGGCATGTTTGGCAACGCATCGGCAAAGGTAGTGATAGAGGAATTCCTCAGCGGCATAGAATGCTCAGTGTTTGTGCTCACCGACGGCAAAAACTATAAAATACTGCCCGAAGCCAAGGACTATAAGAGAATAGGCGAACACGACACTGGCCTCAACACAGGTGGAATGGGTAGCGTGACTCCTGTGCCCTTTGCCACCAAGGAATGGATGGACAAAGTGGAAAAGCGCATCATTAAACCCACCGTGGATGGGTTGGCAGCAGAAGGTATTGACTATAAGGGTTTTATCTTCTTCGGACTTATCAACGTAGATGGCGAACCAATGGTGATAGAGTATAACTGCCGCATGGGCGACCCAGAGACCGAGAGTGTGATGCTCAGACTCAAAAGCGACCTCGTAGACCTGCTGGAGGGGGTGGCAGAAGGTAATTTGGACCAACGCGCAATAGAATTCGACCCACGTGCTGCCGTATGCGTGATGCTCGTAAGTGGCGGATATCCACAGGAATACAAAAAAGGATACGTGATCAGCGGTGCCGACAGCATAGAAGGCAGCATCGTATTCCATGCGGGCACAGCCAGAAATGACAAGGGCGAGACCGTGACCGCAGGCGGACGTGTGATAGCAGTGAGCTCCTATGGTGCCAACAAGGATGATGCACTGCAGAAGTCATTCACTGAAGCCAGCAAGATTGAGTTCACAGGAAAATATTTCCGCAAGGATATTGGCAAAGACCTTTAAATGTCTAAACGACTGCAGAATAAAGTGGCGGGCAGCCGGTTTGCACTGCCCGTCACTACCATCTACGCAATGCTGATGTGGGTGGCCATGGATATCAAAACGCAAGAGTGGCACTGGTTGCCGTTGGCGTGCTATGTGGTGGCGGTCTACCTTATGGTGGAACTCAACAATACTAATGCACTCATACGCATATTCAGCCGAATGGTGTCGTGCTCAATGCTCATGCTCACGGTTTGCACTCTCTTCCTCTTTGTAGACCAACCCGTGGGCCTCACTGCCGTGTGCATAATGGTATCACTAACCACATTGTTTCACACCTATCAGGACACAAAAGCTGCAGGATGGTCTTTCTACTCATTCCTCGGACTGGGGCTGGCCACCATGGTATCGCCGCAGATGCTGTGGATGGCAGTAGCATACTGGCTGGTAATGGCTGCATGCCTGAGATCATGGAGTATACGCACATTCCTGGCATCACTCATGGGACTGACCATGCCATACTGGTTTGCACTGCCTGTGCTGATAGCAACAGGAGATGTGCATCATACATGGCAGCAACTATACACTGTGGTAGACTTTACACATGTAGCAGACATTGAAGACATAGATATAAGGCGATGGACTGCCCTGGCTGCCACCGTGACCTTGGGCATAATAGGCAGCATACATTTTGTGCGCTCATCGGTTAACGACAAAATAAAAACGCGCATGCTCTTCTATTCATTTATCACCTTGTGGATAGCAGCAATGGTGGTCATGGTCATACACACAACAGCCTTCGACCACATTCTCATCTTCATGATAATATGCATCAGTCCACTCATGGGGCATTTCATTGCGCTCACAAATACCAAGATAACCAACATGGCTTTCATCATGATAACGGTGGCACTGATCGTATTGGCACAACTTAACTTGTGGCTGCTATAACATCTTGCATTATTAGGCATAACAATCACTCAGCATTTCAAATATGGACGCAATCATAGATATACTTGTAAACTATGGCATGTATGGCATGCTTGTGTCGGCTTTTCTTGCCGGCAGCTTCTTCCCATTCCCAAGCGAGGCTGTCATGCTCGGTCTACTGGCCGTGGGTGCAGACCCCGTGAGACTTTTTGTATGGGGTAGCATAGGCAATGTGGCAGGCAGCATGTTTAACTATTGCATGGGACGCCTGGGAAAGGTGGAATGGATACATAAGTATCTGCATATCAAGCAAGAAGACATAGACAAAACTATGCGTTTTATGGAAGGTAAGGGTGCATGGATGGGACTGCTGGCTGTAGTACCGCTCATGGGCAGTGCCATTACAGTGACACTCGGACTGATGAGGGCACGATGGACCATAGTGCTGCTCAGCGTTACCATAGGTAAGGTGGTACGATATCTCATCCTGCTCTTCGGCACCAGCATAGTGGTAAACCTCTCATCATGCTCTCATGACAAGGCTACCACTAACGGCAATGATAGACAAATCATTGCAGTGAGCATAGAACCACTCAGATATGTGGCCGAGGGAATATGCGGAGAGCGCATGGAGGTGATGACCATAGTGACCAAAGGCAACAACCCAGAAACATACGAACCAACAACAAGGCAGATGGCACAACTTGAAAAATGCCCACTGATAGTGATGGCCGGACAACTGGGATTCGAAAAAGCATGGAAAGGAAGGATAAAACAAAACATTCCATCTACCACCATAGCAGAAGTCATGACTGTGGCAAACGGGCAGGATCCACACACATGGACATCGCCACGAAACATGATGAACATAGCAGAAAAAATCTATCAAGAGGTGGTGAGGATAGACTCAAAAGACTCTCTCTATTTCAAACATAGAAAAGATTCGCTCATAGAGATTTTCAAAGCCACCGACGAATATATTCGGAGCAAAACAAAAACACTTACCAATAGGGCATTTGTAATCTTCCATCCATCACTCACCTATTTCGCACACGACTATAACCTCAGGCAAATAGCAATAGAACAGGAGGGAAAGGAACCCACTCCTGAAAGCCAGATGAAAACCATCAACGAGGCTAAGAAAGCAGGAATCAAACTGGTGATGGTGCAAAAGGAATTTGACCAAAGGCATGCCCAAAACGTGGCCAATGCCATGCAGGCACAGATAGTATATATAAACCCGCTCAACTATGAATGGGTGACGGAAATGAAAACCATTGCCGACGAAATTTATAGGTACAACCGATAATCAACAGCATAGGCAGGCATAAACGCAAAAATATGACAACCAATAAGATACTCTCTCTCGACCACGTATCGGCAGGATACAACGGCAAGGCCAAAATCATGGATATATGTTTAGACATACATGAGCACGACTTCCTGCTCGTGACGGGACATAACGGATCTGGCAAAACCACAATGATACGCACCATGATGGGACTGATCAAACCCATGGAGGGACGTGTGCTGATGTGGCAAAACAACATGCCTGTGAAGAATCTCAACATAGGGTATCTGCCGCAATACAACAATATAGACAAGCAGTTTCCCATCTCTGCTTTCGACACAGTGATGGGAGGACTCACACAATGCCGACGACTCTGGGGCGGATGCAACCACAACGATAGGCAACAGGTGATGGAAACCATGAGGCAAATGGGAGTGGACAACTTAGCAAACCAGCATATAGGACAACTCAGCGGCGGACAACTACAAAGGGTGTTGCTCTCAAGGGCACTGGTGGCAAATCCGCAACTCATCGTGCTGGACGAACCATCCACATATATGGACAACACAGCAGAAACACAGATGATGGAACTGCTCAACAACATGAGACAGCAAAGCACCGTGGTGATGGTTACTCACAACCCCATAGTTAACCACATGCAATACAATATGAGACTAATTAGGGTGGAAAACGGACGCATAACGAGTTAAAAAAAATGAAATAGACACGTGCTCCGCCTATTTGTTGTATCTTTGCAAAATGTGAAAACAATAGAACACTAATAATAGTGTTATTCATATATTGAAAAATCAAACAAAATTATTCACATATAATTAAAACAGTATTATATTACAGTGATGAAACAATTTAGACTCGTAGACAATATCATAGGATGGCTGGCTTTTGCCATTGCCGCCTTTGTGTATTGTTCGACCATCGAACCGACAGCCAGCTTCTGGGACTGTCCGGAGTTTATCTCCACAGGGTACAAACTGGAAATCGGACACCCGCCTGGAGCACCATTCTTTATGCTCACTGCCAACATCTTCTCGCAGTTGACCAGCGACCCATCACAGGTGGCACGAATGGTAAACACTATGAGCGCACTGCTCTCGGCGGCCACCATCCTCTTTCTCTTCTGGACCATCTCGCACCTCACAAGACGACTGCTCATTGACCGATGGGACGAGTTGACCATAGGCAAGACCATAGCCATAGAGGCATCGGCAATGGTGGGAGCACTCATCTATACATTCAGCGACACCTTCTGGTTTAGCGCCGTAGAGGGAGAGGTGTATGCCTATTCATCGGCATTCACAGCCGTGGTGTTCTGGCTCATACTCAAATGGGAAGATCATGCCGACGAGCCACACAGCGACAGATGGCTCGTGCTTATCATGTATATGACCGGACTATCCATAGGCGTTCACCTGCTCAACCTGCTGTGTCTGCCAGCCATAGTGCTCGTCTATTACTACAAGCGATTTCCCACAAAAGACTCAAACAAAGACCTCAAGGGTTCATTGGCTGCCCTCGGCGTGTCTATTGTCATACTGGCTGCCGTGCTCTATGGAGTGGTGCCAGGCATCGTGAGAGTGGGCGGATGGTTTGAACTCTTATTTGTAAACGTCCTCGGCATGCCTTTCAATACCGGAGAGATCATATATATCTTCCTACTCATAGCATGCATCATCTGGGCTATCAAGGAGACTTATAGCGATACTAACGAGAAGCGACAGAATATCGCATTCCTGCTCTCGGTGGCCATGCTCGGCATTCCCTTCTACGGTCATGGATTGAGTTCGGTGATAATCGGCATTATCGTGCTGGCCATTCTGTGGGTAGTGCTCAACTTTAAGCGCAAAGGCGTGGCATGGATAAGCAGCAGAATAAAAAACACATCACTACTATGCATGCTCATGCTCATGATTGGCTACTCAAGCTATGCACTCATCGTGATACGCTCGTCTGCCAACCCACCTATGGACCAAAACTCACCTGAGGATATCTTCACACTGGGAGAATATCTCAATCGCGAGCAGTATGGCACTCGCCCACTCTTTTATGGGCAGGCATACACTTCGCAGGTGAAACTGGAAAACAATGGCGAATACTGCAAACCCGTGATGACCAAGGGTGCTCCCGTATACCAGCGCAAGGAGAAAGCATCTGCCGACGAGAAAGATTCATACTTCGAGGTGCGCACCAAGGACGACTATCAATACGCACAAAACATGCTCTTCCCACGCATGTACAGTTCAAACCATACCGCAGCATACGAGAGCTGGATGGGGGGCGTAGACGGCAAGCAGGTGGCATACGACCGCTGTGGAGAAACCGTTATGGTGAAAGTGCCATCGCAGATTGAAAACCTCAGATTCTTCCTCTCATACCAGTGCAATTTCATGTACTGGAGATATTTCATGTGGAACTTCGCAGGTAGGCAAAACGACCTGCAGGGCAACGGCGAACTGGAGCATGGCAACTGGATCACAGGCTTCAAGGCCTTCGACGACTGGCGACTGGGCAACCAGGATCTGCTGCCCGATGAACTGAAGAACAACAAGGGACATAACGTGTTTTACTGCATGCCGCTGCTGCTCGGTTTAATCGGACTCTTCTGGCAGTCGCTGCGCAAGGGACAAAAGGGTATCAGACAGTTCTGGGTGGTATTCTTCCTGTTCTTCATGACCGGTCTGGCTATCGTCATATATCTCAACCAGACACCTATGCAACCACGTGAGCGCGACTATGCCTACGCTGGTTCATTCTATGCCTTCGCTATATGGTGCGGCATGGGCGTGGCTGCCATCATCTCAGAAATAATGCGCAAACTAAAAGGTCACGAGGCTATCGTGGCTGCCGTGGTGGGAGCAGTGTGCCTGCTGGTGCCTGCTCAAATGGCATCGCAGACATGGGACGACCACGACCGCAGCGGAAGATATACATGCCGCGATTTCGGACAGAACTATCTCATAAACCTGCAAGAAGAGGGCAACCCCATCATCTTCACAAATGGAGACAACGACACCTTCCCATTGTGGTATAACCAAGACGTGGAGGGATTCCGCACTGATGCAAGGGTCTGCAACCTCAGCTATCTGCAAACAGACTGGTATATAGACCAGATGGTAAGACCAGCCTACGACTCTCCAAAACTGCCAATAGGATGGAGCAGACTGCAATACTGCTCGGGCACCAATGAATATGTGACCGTGGAACCAGACCTCAAGGCACAGATTGACGAGATATACAAGACATCGCCAGAAGAGGCAAAACAACTGTTTGGTGACAACCCATACGAACTCAGAAACGTGCTCAAACTATGGGTTAGAGGAGAGGGTAATGCTGAGCAGAAAGAGGTGATGGAATACATTGTCGGCAAAGGCTCTACACACGTCATTCCTACCGACACACTCTATCTCGAAATAGATAAGGAGGCTGTCAAAAAGAGCGGCATGATGATGGCCAGCGACTCTATACCAGACTATATGGTCATCTCGCTCAGCGGCAAGAGAGCACTCTATAAGGGCGACCTGATGATGCTCGAGATTATTGCCAACAGCAACTGGGTAAGACCAGTATATGTAGCCCTCACCGTGGGACCGGACAACTATATGAACCTCGGCGACAATTTCATACAGGAGGGTCTCGTATACCGTATCTCACCATTTACGACAAATGCACTGGGTGCCAAAAATTTCGACACTGAGAAGACATACGATATTCTCATGAAGAAATTCAAGTTCGGCGGACTGGAAACCAAGGGGCTCTATCTCGACGAGACAGTTATGAGAATGTGCTACACACACCGCATGATATTCGTCAAACTGGCCCTAAACCTCTACAACGAGGGCAAGACCAAGGAGACAGCAGAGGTGCTGGCATATCTCGACAAGCATATTCCAGAGTATAACGTGCCGCTCGACTATGATTGCGGTTCACTCGACGAGGCAAAACTATATTTAGCCCTCGGACAGAAACAGAAGGCTATGGGCATGATCAAAACCCTATGGAACAAGTCATCGCAGTATATGAAATGGTATCTAAGCCTCTCGGGTTCCAGATTCCAAGGCGCACAACGCGACTGCATCAAGCACATGTATGTGATGCAGTATCTCGTGACGGCTACTGAAGATGCCGACAATGCCTGGAGTAGCAAACGCATGAAGGAACTGGAGATGTTCATGGATGCCTACAGCAACAAGGGCGGACAATTTCCCCAAAACTAAGGATAGTGTCATATCATAGTAATTACTGATGCACGTCATATAATAATGTAAACAAGAAGAAGCACAATATGTTTATCGAACAACCTGCCATTTGGTTGCGATGGCTTTACCCAAAGGCTATCTGGCGCATGGACAAGAACGAGAAGGCGGTATATCTAACCTTCGATGATGGTCCCATACCCGAAGCCACACCCTTCATCCTCAGGGTTCTGGAGGAATGGGGAGTGAAAGCCACTTTCTTTATGGTGGGCGACAACGTGAGAAAACACCCCGACCTCTACCGACAAGTTGTAGAGGCGGGGCACCGCATAGGCAACCACACCTTTAATCATATTGGTGGATTCAAACATTCCATATCAGAATACAACAACAATGCCGATATGGCCAACGAACTACTCAATACCGACCTCTTTAGACCACCACACGGATGGATGAGATGGGACCAGTATGCATGGCTGAGGCGCAAATACAAGGTTGTGATGTGGGACCTCGTGACGCGCGACTATTCTAAATGGATGACTGCCGATGATGTGGTGGACAACGTGAAGAAATATGCCCGCAACGGATCGATAATCACATTCCACGACTCACTCAAAAGCATCGACAAACTCATCACCGCACTGCCCCAATCCATAAAATGGCTCAAAGAGCAGGGATATGAATTCAAGGTGTTTGAATAGAATAATGGTAGCCCTACTGAAATCTTACGACAGAAAACATGAGTGAATCTGACAACATGGGTATAATAGATAGCATGGGGACAGACGGCATAAGTCCAAACCACATGAGTGCATGTATAAAAGCCGAGGCCAAGAGTCTCGGCTTTTGTGCCTGCGGCATTGCCAAGGCAGAGGCCGTAGACAGCATACATCGCCATAATATGGAGATGTGGATATCACGGGGCTATCATGCAACCATGAACTATATGACTGCCAACAGTGACAAGCGATATGACCCTACCCTACTGGTTGAAGGGGCAAAAAGCGTGATATGCGTGGCTCTAAATTATACTCCTGCCAGGGTTATCAGTGCACAGCATCCGCAGATAGCTTATTATGCCTACGGCAAGGATTATCACGACATAATGAAGCAGAAACTAATGTTGCTGGCAGAGAGATGCCACATAGACAACTACAGAGCATTCTGCGATACAGCCCCTATCATGGAGCGCTATTGGGCATGGCGCGCAGGACTGGGATGGATAGGGCGAAATCATCTGCTCATCATTCCCGAGCATGGCAACATGACCGTGATTGGCATCATCATCACAAATATTGAATTGCAATATGACACACCACAGACAGACAGATGCGGGGAGTGCCAGCAATGCATAAAGCATTGCCCTACAGGTGCCCTACGCCAGGATGGTTTCATGGATGCCAACCTATGCCTGTCGTACCAAACAATAGAAAACCGCGGTGCTCTCAGCGAGCATGCTATACACCATTTGGGCAACAATATCTTCGGATGCAATGAGTGTATAAAAGCCTGTCCATGGAACCACAGATGTCAACCTACATCCGAACCACTCTTTGCTCCCAACGACCATTTATTTGATATGACAGCAGCAGACTGGCGCATGCTGACAGAAGATGACTATCGCACCCTCTTCAAGGGTAGCGCCGTGAAACGGACCAAATACCAGGGACTGATGCGCAACATCAGCGCCATACGAGAAACAGACGAATAATAACAGGTGGCTTTCTGATTACCATAATATCAAACTGACGGGATGTCAGCTCCCTCAAGCAGGAGGGTCATACAACTACGGTATTCGCTTATCATAGCCTGATGACGCGGTTCGTCTGCACAGACAAGACGCATCAACTCCAGAGGTGATGGATTGGGCCCCATCTTCTTAACCTCTTCTATCAATAAAGGCAACTCCCAGTTGATTCTGGCCAAACGATAAAACATGTCATCAAAGAAACGAGCAGAAATCTCTTCATAATGCTTCATCACCACCTCTTTCTGACGGCGGGGAGTACGCTCATGCTCCGGCACACCCTCACTTGCATACAGGGACATGAGAGTCTCGCTGAAAAAACGACGAACCTCCAAACGAATCTGCTCTTCCTTGTTTTCCTTTACTGAACTCATTATTCTTATCCTTAACAGAACCAAATATTCATACCATTTACTGAACTCATTATTCTTATCCTTAACAGAACAAATAATTAAATAATTACATCGCAGAGATTATTTTGTATGTTGATTGAAGAACTCGAGCGACAGGCTATTGCTCTCCATGAAGCGCCAATGACCGCTGGTTGGGGTAACATCAAGGGTTTTGGGTGCTGTAATGGCATTATATGCTGCGTATGTGGATGTGGGCGAGCATGTCTCGTCGTTGTAGCCGAAGGAATAGAATACGGGGCATGTCACCTTGCGGGCAAAATTGACCACATCATAATAGCCAAGGGTTCGCACCCAGATATCGATGGTATTGTTGTTTCCTTCCTTGGCAAGTAAACTCTGCCCTTCCTTGTCAAAAAGACTGAAATAGCGTGGCCATCCCCCTGCCCTGCCATTGAGGAAGCCTGTGAGGTCGCAGAGTGCGGGATAGAAGGGCGCGCAGGCGGTCACCTTGTTATTGAGGGCTGCGGTAACGAGTGTCAAGGCTCCCCCCTGACTGCCACCCGTAACAAAGACATTTGTACCATCCCATTCGGGCAGCGTACAGAGGAAATCGACACAGCGGGAGCAACCAGCATAGACACTACGATAATAGAATGTCTCAGGGCTTTCAATTCCATTGTGAATATAATCCTTCGCCACCTTTACAGCCTCTGCATAGTCTGAATCGCTGAGTTCTGGATTGCATCCGCTATGTATGTTGATATTCATATATATATATCCACGCTCGCTATAGAAAGTGGTGGGAGTGATCTTCTTGCTGCCCGCACCAGGAGGACAGAACATTACAGGATGACGCTTGCCATCGGTGGGTTTGGTCAGATAGCCAAAGATGGTGCGACCATTGGGACCCACATTGAGCTTTACAAGCGACACTTCCACCTGATCAGTGGAATACTGGGGCAGCGAAATAATCTCTGGAGATAGGTCCACCTTGGCAGCCTCCTTGATGGCACGCTGCCAGAATCGGTCGAAATCCTTAGGCATCACTGTTAGAGCCTCTATCTTGTCGGGATTGTATGCCACTTTCACTTTCTCTTTAATTACAGATGAGCCAATGGTAAACTGGAGGTTGCAAACACGGAATCCTGGCTGCTGCATGGTGCCCATATTTATTTCGGCCATGCCATTGATGAGCATCACAGAGTCGACAATCTGGTATCCCATCATCTCATTACCCAACTGATAATGCACATAGACACCGCTCACACCCTTGCCAGCTGTGTATGCCATCACACTGACCTTGGCATCCTCACCCACACGATAGATGCGGTTGGGACTGTCAGCAGTCACAAGATATTCCACACACTGTCTCTTGGCTTTTGAAAACGGCAATTGGGCCATCACGCTCTCAACTGCTGTCCATGACATCAGCATGGCCATTAGCATAATGCTAAACAGATTCTTTTTTATCATCATCTATAGTAGTATAGTTTGTAATTCGTTGTCTACGAATGGTGTGCAAAATAGTTGTCTATGAATGGTATGCAAAGGTGCCGTCGGCCATACATTTTATTTGCAGAGAGCATTACACACACGGTTTTGGAAATTACGCCCTGTGGTTGAACTGGCCACGCCCTGATTTATGATGCTAAAGCATAGCATGTGTCCATTGGCTGCGGTGCAGTAGCCAGCCAGTGCGCTCACCCCCTCCACGGTGCCCGTCTTGGCGTGAACGTTACCTTCAGCGGCAGTGCCACGCATACGTTTCCTAAGAGTGCCGTCCACTCCCGCTATTGGCAGCGATGGCAACAGATGGATATAAATATTTGTATTGCGATAGGCATATTTGAGCATAGCCACCTCCATCTCTGCCGACACATAATTATATAATGAGAGTCCGCTGCCATCTGCAAACACATACTGTTTGGCATTGAGCCCCGTCTTGCCAACCAATCGTGATATTATCTGCCGTGCATGCTCTGCCTTGGCAGGACGTGCGCCCGATGATGCAGCCACCTGATAGAACATAGACTCGGCATAGAGATTGTCGCTGTTTTTCATCATCTTCATCAGGATCTGATCCATAGAGTGGCTACGCACGCAGATTGTTTCGGCATCGCTGGGCACGCGACCCTCACTGCACACCACCTCAAGTATGATTCCCTCATCACTTAGAGCCTGCAGAAATCGGTCGAGGAAGTTATCCTTGCGCGACAATAGCAGAGGCGAGAGCACTGGATTGTCATCATCCCAGCACCATCCCCATCCGAGCATGTCGGAGTCTTTCATAGTTTTGTCTATGATGATGCGTCCGCGTATTGTATCGATGCCCATAGCCAGCATACTCTCCACAAAGGCATGCATGTCATCAACATTGAAACGAGGGTCGAAACCTCCCACACAATAGATGTCTCCTCTGAGTGTACTGTCAGCCACTTCGCCCTTATACATGAGTGAAGTCTTGAAGAGATGGGCACCTCCGAGCCGGTCGAGGGCCGTGATGGCAGTCACTAATTTCATTGTGGATGCAGGGCGCAGTCGTTGCTTGTGGTTGTGGGCATATAGCACGCTGTCAGCAGTGAGGTCGTAGACCATGATGCCCGCCATCGATGTTTCAAACATGCTATGTGTGAGCAACGTGTCTATTCTGTTTACTATGTTTTGCGGCCATGGAGCCTCTATGGAGTCGGCAATGGCAGTATCGCCAACACATACCGTCATGGTATCATCGCCACATACCGCCATGGTATTGGCATAAGATGTAACGATAGTATCAGCATCCAGCCACAAGTTACCTGCAGCGGCATGATGACTCCATCCTCCTGCCGTTGCAATGATAATCAGAATATATCGTGCTATATGACTTATTCTCATGTCAGTCACCATAAGCATGGAGAGGATAATCGATGGTGTAATGCAATCCTCTGCACTCCTTGCGTTCTATGGCCCATCGTGTGATGAGATATCCCACATTGATCATGTTTCGAAGTTCACAGATATCGCGGCTTGCCTTCACTCTCTTAAAGAGGTTTTCAGTCTCTTCGTACAGCATATCGAGTCGGTCCCATGCACGCTTGAGCCTGAGGTCGCTGCGCACTATTCCCACATAGTTGCTCATAATCTCTCCCACCTCCTTGATGCTCTGTGTGATGAGCACCTTCTCTTCGTTTGTCATGGTGCCAGCATCATTCCACTCGGGCACTTTCTCGTTGAAGTCATACTCATCCACATGAGCCAGCGAATGTTTTGCTGCTGCATCGGCATATACCACTGCCTCGATAAGGGAATTGCTCGCCAGTCGGTTGCCGCCATGCAGGCCTGTGCATGCACACTCGCCGAGGGCATAGAGTCGGTCAATGCTCGACAGTCCGTTGAGGTCTACCTTGATGCCTCCGCACATGTAATGTGCCGCTGGTCTCACGGGTATATAGTCGGTGGTAATATCTATGCCTATCGACTTGCATTTCATATAGATATTTGGGAAGTGGCGTTTGGTTTCCTCTGGGTCTTTATGTGTCACGTCGAGGCATACATGGTCGAGACCGTGTATTTTCATCTCCTTGTCTATGGCTCTTGCCACTATATCCCTGGGTGCCAACGAGAGGCGCTCGTCATATTTCTCCATAAAGGTTTGTCCGTTGGGCAGTTTGAGTATGCCGCCATATCCTCTCATAGCCTCGGTAATGAGGAATGCGGGATGCGACTCGCCTGGGCTGAAAAGGGCTGTGGGATGAAACTGCACAAACTCCATGTCGGCCACGGTGCCCTTGGCCCTGTATACCATTGCCTCGCCGTCGCCTGTGGCTATCACGGGATTGGTGGTAGTTTGATAAACGGCTCCGCATCCGCCTGTGCACATCACAGTAATCTTGCTCAGATAAGTGTCTACTTTCTGTGTGTCTGGATTGAGCACGTATGCTCCGTAGCAGTTGATATATGGTGTGCGCCTGGTGACCCTCGCTCCGAGATGATGCTGTGTGATTATCTCCACGGCGAAATGGTTTTCCTTGATGTCTATGTCTGGGCAGTTTCTCACTGCCTCTATCAGTCCGCGCTGTATCTCTGCTCCAGTATCGTCGGCATGGTGCAGTATGCGAAATTCAGAATGGCCACCCTCACGGTGAAGGTCAAACTCGCCGTTCTCCTTGCGGTCGAAGTTTACTCCCCACTCCACCAGTTCCTTTATTTGCGCTGGTGCATTTCTAACCACCTGCTCCACGGCTTTTCGGTCGCTGATAAAGTCTCCAGCTATCATCGTGTCTTCGATATGCTTGTCGAAATTATCCACTTCGAGATTGGTGACCGAAGCCACTCCTCCCTGTGCAAATGAGGTATTAGCCTCATCAAGAGCAGACTTACATATCATACACACTTTTCCTTTATGCGCTCTTGCTATCTTCAGGGCGTAACTCATTCCGGCAATACCTGAGCCGATGATGAGAAAATCATATTTGAACACCATAATGGTAATAATTTAATTTTTCCGCATGCAAAGGTAATAAAAAAATGCTATCCTTCATCACCTTGTGAGAGAAAATTTGACGCTCAGTCCAAAATCCTGCGTAGTAGTGGGGTAACTGCTACTTGAGAGCAGTGGTGTGTTGGTCTGGCGGTCATAATAAGCGCTCAGTGTGAGCAGTCTGCTCACTGTATAGTCGGCCATGAAAGAGAGTTTGAATGCCGAGTTGCCACTGCTTGCGCTGCTTGTCACCGTGGCAATGTCACGTGTTATGGCAGCCTGCTTGCGCAGTGATATGTCGAGACGCAGGTTGAGGTCGTGGTTTACCCCTCCCTTTGTAGTGGTCTTGGCATTGTTTTTGTCTTTATCGTTGTTATTCTTCGTTCCCTTGCCGCCCTGCGCCTTCTTGATCTTTCGTGAGGTATTGGAGCCGAAGAGATTGAAATTGGATATCTTATATCCCATGCCTATCACCCAGTCTTTGCTCAATGCCTCGTTTACTTGCACGCTGGTAGTGCTGAGGGTTAGGTTGCGTGTGGTGCGGTATTCCACCTTGCATGTCAAGCCATTGTCGAAAGACACGTCCACTCCGAGCAGCGGCGAGAAGGCTTCGTTGATGCTAACAGTGCTCACATTATACATGCTACTGGGCACGGGGTTGCCAGTGGTGGCATCGGTGATGAAGCCCATGTCGCCCATGCTCTGCATCCATGTGCTAAACGAGGCATAACTGCCCACCGAATAGATGCTCTTGTAACCATGGTTGATGGATACGCTCTTGAACACATCTCTAAACCACGGCAACTTGCCCAAGCCTGTGTATTTCACTGTCCAGTTGGGCAGCAGTCGCTTGAGTGTGGGGAAGATATCGAGCGACCCACCTCCTGAAGTGTATGCTGAGAGGAAGGCAGGTATGAGCACGTCGGCACTATATTTGTTTACCGCGCCCAACTGCGGATTATATGCTGTGCCGCCGAGCTGCACTCCATTTGCATCAGTCATGCCCTGCGGGTATGTGGCGTTGGCATAGCGGGCCTGTACACGCTGCTGATATTGATCTATGGATGCACAGAACTTGGCAAAGGACTTGCTGTAGTATCCGTTGTTGGCATCGCCCATGCCCTCGAGAGCCGACTTAAGACTTATGGTAGTCATGGTAAACGAACCGCTGTGGGTGGTAGGCATGCTCTGATACATATATTGTATGCTCTTGGCCTTGTTTACATTGCGTGTGGCCGTGAGGTCTATCTTGAGATTAGCTACGGGTTCTACTGTCATCCTTATCTGCAGGTCTTCCTGCATGTTTGTAGAAGCTGGCGATGCCACACTGTCGTTACACATGAGCCAACCGCGGTCGTAACTCTCGTTGATATAATCATCGCCGGTGAGACCGAATGCAAAGTCGAGACCTGGAGCGAGCACACTACCCGTATGCTGGCCGAAGGCATCACCCACATTGGGTATGAATCCCGGCAGGGTCATGGCATACTGGTTGCGGTAACTGATGTTTATGCTGCGCACCATCATGAGCATGCGTGCCACCTTGAGCGATGGGTTATACCACCACTCTTTCTCCAATGGCTGCTTGGGGGTAATGCTCACCTTGATCTTGGCAGAGTCGCCGCTGCTCGTTATCCTCACCTTGTTGTCGTCTACCACCTTGTATTTAACCTTATAGGGCTTGCCATCCTTGGTTTTGGCAGTCACGATGAGTCGCTTTGACTTCTTATTGTGTGTCACCACGAATGCTGTGTCGGGGAGCATGGTGAGTTCTCTTACGTATGTGTTTTTGTTGCGAGGCAACTTGGCATCGTCGCCCTCTTTCTTGTCCTTGCCATCTTTACCGTCTTTACCACCCTTGCCACCTTTCGTGTATAAAGCCTGGGCGTTAGCCAGACGTGGGTTTTGGAGTCTGGCGGGGGTATTTTTCTTTTTGCTCTCCTCATTGGCTTTCTTGAGGAACGGTATATGGTTATATAATGTCTCCATGTTGATGGTAGTGTTGACATTTAGGTTGCGGTTGTTGGCAATGGTGTTGCCCAATGATGTGCCGTCGTCCATCTCCGTGCCCCTCACCCATGAGTAAGTGGCATTATAGCTGGCATCGGCATTGAGCCAGTCGAAGATGGGCAGTTTGTTTAGAGGTAACTGGTATGAAGCTGTGAATGTCTGCTTATAGTCGAGTGGTGTGCCCCAGTGTCTGATGCTTGTCTTGACCGAGTCTTTCCATGCCTGATATCTGTCGGGATAGAGGTCTTTATTTATTGGTGTGTATGGTTCTTCTATCTCTGCATGTGTGGCCGACTGGAAGTTCATGTGCAGGTTTTTGGTGAGGTCCCATCTTATTGAGAACTCACGGTTCCAGAGGAATTGTGAGTTGAAGGTTAGGGGCAGACTGGAGTTTTCGGTGCTCTCCAGGTCTCTTTCTTGCAGTTCATAATAGTTTCGCGTCAGTTCGCTATTGAATGATATGGTCTGCGGCAGATAATTTAATCCCAATGCTTTTGGGAAATTGAGCCATTTGCTCTTTCCCTTGAGTTTTTTGAAGGGTTCAAATGTCTTGTATACTGGCGAATAGGAATAGTTGAGTGCTCCTCTCCACTGGTCTTCTTTCTCATACACGGTGGTTTCGCCGCTTGTTTGCCTATGCGAGTGACTATAACTGAACGAGAAGTTGGCAGGGTCGTATGGCATGGGGTGGCGCTTAGTCTTGATGCCCACTTTGACATTAGACAGTGAGAAATTGGTGCTGGTAGTCTTGGTCACCGCTATCGACTCTATGGAGTCTCTCTCATGGCTGTTGGCGGCAGCATCCAGTGCGTCGTCGAGGTCCATATCGCTGTCGAGAGGGTTGTATTTCGGACTTGTCACCTCTTTGGTCACCGAGTAATATAGCGGTATGGTGACCTTGGCCTTGTCTGGGAAGAACTTGCCGAGGTCGAAATTGGCTGTCATACTGTATGTCTTGAAGTTGTCGGTGGAGCGCTGTGCAAGGCCTTCCTCCAGTCCTCCGAATCCGTCGCTCATATATTTTCCTGTCATATTGAATGAGCCGAAGTCAGACAACTGCATGTTGAGTGCTCCCGAGGCAGCCCATCCGCCCTTGTTGTTGAACTCGAGCAGACGCAGTTCGTTTACCCACACCTCACCTGATTTCTGCGCTGATGATATATTCCTCACACCAATGATCATGGTTTTCACTTCGCCCAGTGTCGGGTTGCCCATCACCGATATCTTGTTGTTTGGACTATCATCGTCATACTGTGCAAATGCCACGTTATACGATGCTGCGCCCATAGCCTTAGCCTTGTTTCGAGCCTTCTTCACCGCGGTCAGTTTGGTCAGGTCAATATCGAGCATGTTTTCTTCCGGCCACACCTTGCGGCAGTCTATTGCCGAGAAACGGTCATACCTGCCCTCAGGTGTGAGCTTGAGGGGTATCTCATATTCATAATAGTTGTTCTTATAGTCACTGCCCAAGCGAATAAACATCGCCAACTGGTTGTCTTGCAGGTTGGTATGGTCGTTGATCAGTGCATTGGCATGCACAAAGAGTTGCATGCGCTTATACTGTCTGAGGTCGAGGGTTGTATTCTTGTATACTCCCTTCGACTCGCCTTTTGACAGTTGCTTCACGGTGAGGTTGAGGGCTTGCTCGTTAGACTCCACCAATTGTGGCTGCGATGGGTCGGTCACTCGGCTTATGCCTGGTGGCAGCACATAGTTTACTGGCACCTTGTCGTTGTGCTCTTCTATGTTTACATTGCTTGTCTCAAGTTGTCCCGTGCTGTTGGCATGTCCGTCCAGGTTTTGCTCATACACGCGCCATTCGCCCCTCACCAGGTCGAGACTTCCGAATCGGAGCACTATGGGTTTCTGAAATGAGGTCAGGAACATGCGCATAAACCTTATTGACGAGAAATCGTTGATGCTTCCCACCCTTTCGCGGTCGAGACTGTTGAGTGGTATTCTTATTTTATACCATTTCACTGTCTCCTTCTCGCCGTTGCGCAGTGTGGCCTTATATTCTCGTGTGTCCACGACATAGTTGTTGCCTATGTTGTTTTCGTTGAGGTCTTCAGGTCTGATGCTCACGCGATATTGGAAATAGCGCTCGTATTCGTTGAGTGTATAGTCTTGGTTTATATCCTCCACATCTGGTGTTGTCTTGTATGATGTGTCGTAGCTCTCGTTGTTGTTGTCGTTGTCTGGTGAGTTGCCCTGAGGGTTGTTTATGTACTTATACCTCTCCAATATAGATGCTTTCCTTTCGTCGAGGTCTGTGCCGCGATAGTAGTGATAGTTGTCGCCTGCTGGGTCTTGCTGCCATGCTGTTCGTATACTGTCGTTGGCAATGGTGTTGACCATCTGATTGAAGACCATATATGGTTCGTATGTCTTCTCTTCTGCGTCGGTCAGTCCGTTCAGTCCCACGTCTTGTTTCTCCCTTGCTCCCGTGGTGGTGGCAAAGGCGTATGTCTGTGTGGCCTGCACTGGTATCTTACCCCACTGTGTATACTGGAAACTGCTGGTACCGTCTACTGGCATGCCGCTCTCATAGAATTTCTTTCCGTCGCGCAGCACGTCTTCGCTCACCTCTCCGAGGTCTATATACAGGTCGCCGCCGTATGATGCGGCATCGCCGTTCTGTCTTGAATAGATGAAAGGGTCGAGCAACCAGAACTCGATATATTCGATGTTGGCGGCCTCAAAGTCGGTGGTTTCGAGTTTGCGCATCATTCCTCCCCATTTTGTTGATGGCGATTTGAGGTTGCCGTCTGATGCTATGTCGGTAGTGAAATTATAAGGTCCTCGCTCCTGCGGATAGTAGGCGAGGTTGAGTATCGACAGTGTGGATGTGGCACCATTGTATGTGCTTTGGTCGCGGTTTGGATATAGTTCGCTCACGTAAACCTCTCTGACATAATGATTTGAGAGTTGGTTGAGGTCGCTCTTAATATGTGCTGGAGTGAGGGTGCTGCTGCGGTATGTAAACAGAGGGTCAATAGTATACCAAGCCAGTCGTGCACGATTGAAGCCACTTGTCAACCCTGTTTTGTCGGCATGTTCGGCAAACATCGATGGCACACTTGAGAGCACCCACGACTTAGGGTCTTTTACGTCTATTCCGTTTTTTGTATTTTCGAAATCGTCTATGTATGATGCATTATCTTGAGTACCCTTGGCCTGCCCTGCAATGAGTTGGGCAAACTCGCCTGTGAATGAGATCTGCGATGGCTGTGTGAGATGCAGGAATGGTATTTTGTCGAGCATATTGGTCAGCCACTGGCTTTCTTTCTTCCAGTTGATGTTGGCTCCCCATAGAATATTGTTGAGGGGTTCGCTGCCCATTGAAACCTTTGAGGTGAGACTCTGCTCTCGCAACTGCTGGAAAGTACCGCCAATCTGAAAATCTTTCGAGAAATCATACTCCCAGTTGATGCCATACATAGACTTTCGCTGCATGCCATAGTCGGTATTGCTCTCCAAACTTACGTTTACAGCCGTGCCCGCATCTATGATGCTCTGATTGAGAATGGTAACCTCGCCCATCGAATAGTCTACACTATAGTCGCTGCCCTCTGTGAGCACCACTCCTCCTGCGGTCACCACCACCGAGCCTTGCGGCACGTTGTATGCCCCGAGTGATATGACATTGGCTGCCGAACCTTTGAATTGTCCCGTCATCATAAACTTGTTTTTCTCTGCTATCTGCTTGGCGGCAGTGCGTGTGGTATCGTAAAGTTCGGTAAAGGCATAGTTGTCTGCCCTGTCAGCAGGCACACCTGCTTTCACCAAACAGTCCTTGAGATACTGTCCGAAGGGTTCGGCTGCTGGCAGGAATACGCATCCGTTTGATACGGTATAGCCTTCCACATAGTCGAAATATCCATTGGAGTGTGGTTTATTGTTGTTGTCGAGTCTGTCGGCACCTAAGAGTTTCACCAGTGTTGTGCCCTTCGACTGCTGCTCTGGTATATAAGAAAGGTATACACCTGTGGTGTCGCTCTGGTATTTGATGTCGAGGCGAAACTTCGTCTTCTCCACTGTGGATGCGAGGTAATAGACGTTCTTCATCATCAGTCGCCAGTTGGCCATCATAGGACTATTGCTGGTGTTCTTGAGCGATTTCACATAGAGTGCCTCAGCGGTATTAGTATTGTCGGCAGCAAACTCACCCACCTGGTATGTTTGGCCGTTTAGGGTATACTCGTATGCCACTGCCAGCACCTGATCGGTCTGCAGTGTTGACTTCAGCGACACATATCCCAAAGCGCTGTTGAGGGTATACTCCGATGCGCTCAGCAGACGTGCACTCTGCACTTTCTCATAGTCCACACCTCCTGTGAACCCTGGAATGCCGTCAAGCACCGAGTTGGTTTGGTCTATATCCCTGGCCCCTACGTATGTGGTCACCATCTGCTGATATTCAGCATTGGCAGCATTTCGGGGCGACACGTCCCCTGCCCCATCCCAGAAGCCATTGGAGGGGCGACCCTCGCCCAAGTCGGTGAGTGCCACCAGATTACGGGTGTTGGCAGTGGTCTGCGTCTTGTTGGTCACCCATATCTCCACACGTGTTATCTTCACTCCCGTGGTTAGGTTGGGCAGTGTAGACATGGCCTTGTCGTAGCGCTCGCGGAAATAATGGGCCAAAAAGAAATGCTTGTTTTCCTGATAGTCGGCCACATTGATTTCAAAGGGGTTCATCTGTGTTCCACCTTTCGATGATACGCTCTTGGATGATGACTTCTTCTGCGACAACACCGTCTGCAATTTCAGTTTGCCGAACTGCATGTCGGTGCGTATACCGAAGAGCGAACTGGCACCACGCACCAGAGAGTTGTTGGAAGGGAAACTCACGTTGCCCGCCTCTACAAGCTTTATTATCTCATCCTCCTTGCCCTCATAGCGCAACTTGATATTCTTGGTGTCGAAATCGAAGGTGGCATCGGTATTATAGTTGAGCGACATGTTTACTTTGTCGCCCACTTTACCAGTGAGGTTGAGATTGATCTTCTCGTCAAAGTCGAAAGTCTTTGTTTTCCTGTTTCTAATGGGCAGCGAGGGGTTGTCTATATTCTTGAATGTGGCGCCCAATTTGAGTTCCGCAGTACCCTGAGTCTTTATCCTCACGCCGCCTGGTCCAAAGATCTTCTCTGCCGGTCCGAGGTCGAAATGCATATCGGTAAAGTCAAACTGGTCCTTGCCCTTGTTGGCTGCTTCCTCGGCATTCTTCTTCCTGAAGAATGAACTAATCATCTTCTTCTCGCTCCATGCCCTGTATTCTTCGGGAGTCATGATCAGCGGTGCGTTGAGGTATGAGTCGCCTATCTTGGTTCCAATAAAATACATGTTGAGCGAGTCGTCATATTCGGTGGTCTGCTTCACATTGTCTGGACTCTTGAGGTCAACGGATGTTGAGTCGAGGTCTTCCACTGTTACTGGCACCGTCTTCTTTATCTTCCATCTGGGATGCAGCAGCGAGTCGGGTATCTCCTCTTCGGCTGTCAATGACTTTGGTTGCGCCTTTGGCACGGGTTTGTTGTCTTTCTTTGGAACTGTTTTGTTGTCTTGCGAGCTGACCACCAGCGAGTTTACCATCAGTAGCATAATGAGCATGGCTATGACTCCCGCCCTGCCATTGAGTGCGGATTTAATCATTGCTGATATTTTGTGTGGCATGCTCATCTTATGCGTTTCTTTTGCGTATTACTATGATTGGCAAACTTTTGTGTGACTGATCATTTTATCTCCTTAAGAGCTCTCTTGACCACCTCTTCCACAGGTGCGTCGGGCATTTTCTCGAGAATGGCCATAACGGTCTTGGCAGAGGGAGCGGGAGAGAATCCGAGCATGGTAAGTGCGCTCACGGCCTCGTCTTTTACCTTGTTGTTTACGGGTTGTGTCATGCTACCTCCTGCGGGTATCTCTGCGACTATGCCGAGCGATACTATCTTGTCTCGCAGGTCAACGATTATTCTCTGTGCGGTCTTGAGACCTATACCCTTGATGCTTTTTATCATCCTCTCGTTGCCTGTTGAGATGCAGTGGCAGAGTTCGTTGGGACTCATAGACGAGAGCACCATGCGTGCCGTGTTGGCACCTATTCCCGACACTGATATAAGCAGCATAAAGAGTTCACGTTCTTTCTTTGTTGCAAAGCCGAAGAGTTGGTGTGCATCTTCTCTTATGGCCTCATACACATATAGTTTCACCTGCTTCTGGCTCTCTATTGCCGAATAGGTATTCAGCGAGATGCCCATGGCATAACCCACGCCGCAAGCCTCCACCACTGCCTCGGCAGGGTTCAGTTCGGCCAGTTCTCCTTTTATATAGTCTATCATATTTGTCTTGTTATATAATCAAATTTGTTCTATTATTATGATTATGTTGTTCAGTGGATTTCATACACCTCACCTATTTTAAAACGCACATATTATATAATTATTGCATTGCCACATGGTTTTTTATTGGTGTATACATATAAAAGTAGACGTTTGAGGTGAGACGTTTGTGGAGAGACGTTTGAGGAGAGGGCGACTCGCCGTACCACAGCTAATAATATAACAAATGCTGCAATGCTGCAACTGAAGCGTTGCGACATTGCAGCATTTTTGCTTTGCAAATCAAATGTATGCAGGAAATTGCACACTCACTACAGTTGCAATGACCTCGTCACTTCAATTGTAATGACAGCCCAACAATAATTACTGTTATTACAACACAATAATTACCGTTATTGTTTGTCATTGGCTATTGATATTTTCACACAACGGGCATTTGAGTTATGTTCCGCAGTGCGGAACGTATATTCAGCAGTGCGGAATATATGTTCAGCAGTGCGGAATATATATTCAGCAGTGCGGAATATAAACCAAACACAGTGTATGGTAACATTAATACAGGGTATTATGCAAACATATATGAAGTGTTTGAATTTTCTTCAACCGCGATTATACCAATGCCCTGATGAGGTCTTCTCTATTGCCCTCGAGCATGTCGATGACGGGTATCTCTATCATGGTATAGCAGCCGGGCTGCAGACGCATGGAAGCACGGGCCACATTTACCAACACCTGACCCGTGAGGGCGGGATTGTTGATACTCATGTTGAACTCCAAACGCTGGTTCTGGGTCTGACCACTCACTCCCTTGCGCACCAAGTTGACACCATGTCCCATGTCGCGCACGTCATCAACACTCTTTACCTCAAAGACATGAGTCTCATCATGGGCAAAATAGGGGTCTGCCTTGATGGCCTTGGTCACCTCTTCGAGATTGGCACCCTCTTCGAGTTCCACGTATACCATGCGGCGGTGTATGCCCTCGCCCAATGGTATGGTCATTGACAGAGCATTGCGCACTCCTTCCTTGGAACGTACACATACGCTGTGGCCCATAGACATGCCTGGACCGAAATTGGTATATGAGAGACCCTTTGGAGCCAGACTCTGCATGAGAGTGCGCACCACTGAGTCGGATCCTGGATCCCATCCTGCTGCTATCACGCTTACGGCATTGTTGGCCTGGCAGATGGGCATGAGGGTGGCCCTATAGTCGCATATCTGTGTGTGGATATCGAAACTGTCTACGGTGTTGATGCCCAAGGGAAGTATCTCTTTGGCATACTGCTCGCAACTGCGTGTTGGTGTGGCCAGGATGGCTACATCCACATCCTTGAGTTCGCGTATGTCCTTGACCACGGCATAAGGAGCGAGTTCGGCCGGTTTGTCGGCATCGCCATTTCTTCTTACTACTCCTGCCACCTCGAAATCATTGGCGGCCTCCAGTGCCTGAATGGTATAACGGCCGATGTTGCCATAGCCTACCACTGCTGCTCTAATCTTTTTCATTGTTTTCTTTCTTCTTTTTTGTTTGTGTTATGTATTATTATAGTTGATGCGTTTATTCGCCAGTGCTTACCACTGGTTGGGCTTTATCCTCGCTGCAGAGCACCACGAGAAGATTGCTTACCATGGCTGCCTTCTGGGCCTCATCCATCTTGACCACCTCGTCGGACTCAAGACGTTCTACTGCCATCTTCACCATCGAAACAGCACCCTCTACTATCTTTTCGCGGGCTGCCAGTATGGCTGTGGCCTGCTGGCGACGCAACATGACGGCGGCTATCTCAGAGGCATAGGCAAGATAATTGATGCGCGCCTCTATGATCTCTATGCCAGCCATTGAGAGGCGCTCGCTGAGTTTGGTTTCCAACTGGGCATTGATCTCTACGCTTCCGCCGCGAAGGGTGATGGTGTCTCCACTATCATCAGTGTCATCGTAGGCATAATGGCCTGCCACCTGACGCAGGGCGGCATCCGACTGCACCAGCACGAAATTTTCGAATGCCGACATTACATTGGCCACGCTCTGTCCCACGGTGACCTGGGCATTCTCGGCAACGCCTGTCAGTGCCATGGTCTGGGAGTCGATATCAAACATAGCCTTGTAGGTGTCGGCCACCTTCCATACAAGCATCACACCAATCATTATCGGGTTGCCCTCCTTGTCGTTTACCTTTATAGGTGCCACATCGAGATTGCGTGCACGGAGCGACAGTTTCTTGACGATGATGAAGGGGTTGACCCAGAAATAGCCTGTGCGAGTGAAGGTGCCCTTGTATTGGCCGAAGAACATCATGACACGGGCTTCGTTGGGCTCTAGTTGGATGAACCCTGCCCACACAAAGAATGAGATTATGCACAGCAGGATGCATACAGACATGAGCATATACTGCCCTTCTATGCCAGTAAATATTATGCCGGCCACAGAACCGAACTGCAACACGAGATTGAACAGCAACATGGCTATTCCATTGAGGGTCATACCTCTAAATTCATACTCTTTTGTTTCCATTTCTTTTGATACTTTTGGTATATTATTAAAATCATTAAGTGTTAATTTGGGTGTAAAGGTACAAACTTTTTTTGTAATGGCATGCATATTTGCGAAAAATTTGCTTTATTTGCACTTTGTCTTTGCTAATTGAAACAAATAATGTATCTTTGCATAACATTTTATCATCATTTCACTATCCTTGCCAAGGGTAGCACACTTTTGGCAAGGAGCATTTTGACTGGATTATGACAGAAAAGGACTATAAGGACAAGAGAATAGCGGTATTGCTGTCGGGGGGAGTAGACAGTTCGGTGGTTGTGTATGAAATGGCACGGCTGGGGCTGCATCCCGACTGCTATTATATCAAGATTGGACCTGAGGAGCAGGAAGAATGGGACTGCTCTTCAGAGGAAGACCTTGAGATGGCCAATGCCGTGGCCCATAGATATGGTTGCCGACTTGAGGTGATAGACTGCCACAGGGAGTACTGGGACAAGGTGACCAAATATACCATGGATAAGGTGCGCAGCGGATTTACACCCAATCCAGATGTGATGTGCAACAGGCTGATCAAATTCGGTGCCTTCGACGAAAAAAAAGGGCATGAGTATGACCTGATAGCCACAGGACACTACGCGCAGACCGAATGGATAGACGGCAAAAAATGGCTAACTACCAGTCCTGACCCTGTGAAGGACCAAACTGATTTCTTAGCACAGATTTACGACTGGCAACTCAAGAAAGCCCTCTTTCCCATAGGCCATTACATGAAAGGGGAAGTGAGGGCAGTGGCTGAGCGCGAGCATCTCGTCAATGCCAAGCGCAAGGACTCGCAGGGTATCTGCTTTCTGGGGCGCATCAACTATAACGACTATATAAGGCGCTATCTGGGCGAATGCCCAGGGGATGTAGTGGAGAAAGAGACGGGCAAAATCATAGGCAAGCACCGCGGACTGTGGTTTCACACCATCGGACAGCGCCATGGACTGGGATTCGGCGGCGGTCCTTGGTATGCCATTGGCAAGGATATGGTGAGCAACATACTATATGTGAGCCATGGATATGACCCCAAGGAGGCATACCGCAGGGTGTTTGATATCCATGACTTCCATTTCCTGACCGAAGAGACAGACATGGAGAGAATTACATTCAAAATTAGGCATACCCCCGAATTCCATCACGCAAGAATAGAAACGCTGGGCGAAAGAAAATACAGAGTATGGTCGGAGGATATGATACAGGGGGTGGCTCCAGGGCAATTCTGCGTGGTTTACGATCAAGACCACCACAAGTGCATAGGCTCGGCAGAAATAGACATGCAAACGGATGATATCCTAAACAACTTACAATAAGGCAGGACTGACGTAACAAAGCAGGGCATGTGTCATCCCTTGGCGCGGTATTTGCCCTCCTCATAGTCCTCCATCATGCTGAGGTATGACTGGTATCTGCTTTGCGATATATAATGATTGTCGAGGGCTTTGAGCACTGCGCATCCCGGCTCGTGAGTATGGGTGCAATTGGCAAAGCGGCAGTCTTTTGAAAATTCAAATATCTCCTTGAAATAACTGGTAAGTTCCTCAGGCAGTATATCAAAGGTGCCAAAACCCTTGATGCCCGGAGTGTCGATGATATAACCACCGTTGGGCAAGGGTAGCATCTCGCTGAATGTGGTGGTGTGCATGCCCGTGTTGTGCGCATCGCTGATGTCGGAGGTGCGCAGGTTGGCATCGGGTAGCAGACTGTTGATGATTGTGGATTTGCCCACACCGCTATTGCCGCTCAGGGCTGTAATCTTGCCATCAAGCACAGGCAAAAGGATGTCGGCTGCCGAAGACCCATTAATGCCTTCGGTAGCCGACAATTCTATACATTGATAGCCTATGGTGTCATACAACTGCATCACGGCATGCTGATAGCGCAACTCGCTTTCAGACAAGAGGTCGGTCTTGTTGAACACGAGCACAACAGGTATTGAATAGGCCTCGGCAGAAGCCAGGAAACGGTCTATAAACACCGTGGAGGTCTGGGGATAGTTGACCGTGACCACAAGCATGGCCTGGTCTACATTAGCAGCTATGATATGACTCTGCTTAGACAGGTTTGAAGACTTGCGTATGATATAATTGCGCCTGTCGGATATAGCAGTAATGAAAGCCGTACCCTCTTGGTTAAGCAATATCTCAACCCTGTCGCCCACAGCCACGGGATTGGTGCTACGTATGCCCTTAAGCCTGAAATTTCCCTTCACCTTGCAGTCGACGATTTCGCCCATGTCGGTCTTCACCGTATACCAACTGCCGGTATTCTTGACCACCGTACCTGTCATCAGCTTCCTGATTATTTGTTGCCCACGGTTATACGGTCATAATCTCTTTCTCTTTGGCCTCGAGTAGTGTGTCTATCTGCTTGATCATCTTGTCGTGGATTTTCTGCAGATCATTCTCGGCATCCTTTTCGAGGTCTTCAGAGAGTCCGTCCTTAATGGCTTTCTTGAGTTTGTCCTTGACATCGGCACGCACCGTGCGCACCTGCACCTTCACACCCTCGCCAATCTTGTTGCACTGCTTTGACAACTCGCGGCGGCGCTCCTCGGTAGGCACGGGAATGCCCAAACGGATAATCTCACCATTATTTTCGGGAGTGATACCAACATCTGAATCCATTATGGCCTTTTCAATGGCCTTTATCTGCTTCTTGTCCCAGGGGCGGATGGCAATGGACCTTGGATCAGGAGTACTGACGTTGGCCACCTGGTTGAGGGGCACCATGGAACCATAGGATTCCACCCTTATACCATCAAGGATGGCCACATTGGCCCTGCCGGCACGTATGCGCGCCAACTGCTCCTCTAGATACATCACTGCCATCTCCATTTTCTCTTCAGCAGCGTTCAATGTTTCTTTTACGTCTATCATACTGTTTTGTTGTTATTATTTTGTTTGTTCGCAATTTACAGTCGACAAATTTAAGTAATTATCCCGAAACTGCCAAATAAGGACAGATTTTTTTGTCTTCTTATGGCAAAAAAGGATGATTATCAGAGTGGATAGCCATCGAAGTCATACAGAACGGTAGAAAGATAGCGCTCTCCAGTGTCGGGCAGCAATGCCACTATGCGTTTGCCTTTGTTCTCTGGTCGCTTAGCCAGTTCCAGTGCTGCAAAGGCGGCCGCTCCCGACGAGATACCCACAAGCAGACCTTCTGTCTGTGCCAGTTGGCGACTGGTGCGGATGGCATCATCATTCTCTACATCTATAACCTCGTCAACAACATCCTTGTCGTAGTTGGCTGGCACAAAACCAGCACCTATGCCCTGTATCTTGTGTGGACCACTCTTGCCTCCGTTGAGCACGGGCGATGAGGCGGGCTCCACGGCCACTATGCGTATGTTGGGATTATGCTCCTTCAAGCGTTTGCCTGCGCCAGAGATAGTTCCTCCCGTGCCTACTCCTGCCACAAAGATGTCTATCTGTCCCTCTGTCTGGCGCCATATCTCCTCGCCTGTGGTGAGGAAATGGCGTGCGGGATTGGCGGCATTTTCAAACTGCTGCAGTATCACTGCTCCAGGTATACTGTCGCGCAAGCGTTCTGCTTCGCGTATGGCTCCAGGCATTCCCTCGGCACCGCTTGTGAGGCGCACCTCGGCACCATAGGCCTTTACAAGATTGCGGCGCTCTACGCTCATCGTTTCGGGCATGGTGAGAATGAGTTTATAACCCTTTATTGCCGACACGAGAGCCAAACCCACACCGGTATTGCCGCTGGTGGGCTCGATGATGGTGGCGCCGGGCTTGAGCAAACCTTTCTGCTCGGCATCTTCGATCATAGCCAGTGCTATACGATCCTTGACACTGCCTGCGGGATTGAAATATTCTACCTTTACGGCAACTGCTGTTGCAAGTCCATGGGCCTTTGATAGTTTGCCTAGTTGAACCAATGGGGTGTTGCCCACCAGTTCCAATAGATTTTGTGCTGTCATAAAAATATTAGTTTAGTTATACATTATTTATATTGCCGATATGATAATACGGCTCTTCTTCTATGATTATTTTTTTTGTGTCGGCATCAGAGATACAATGCGAGCTTCTCCTTCCATCGGGCATAAGCCTCGAGATACTGCGGTTGTAATGCAGGATTGGGTGCTATCATCGCCAGTTTGTCGAGACTGGCAAAAGCCTCATTGTGGTCTTTATAGATACCTGCTCCTATGCCCGCTCCCTTGGCTGCGCCTACGCTGCCATCTGTATCATAGAGTTCGATGGTGGCACCGCTCACATTGGCGAGAGTATCGCGGAAGATGTCGCTGAGAAACATGTTGGCCTTGCCAGCATGAATCTTATGGATGTCCATACCCATTTCTCGCATCACCTCCATGCCATAACAGAAACTGAACACTATGCCCTCCTGAGCTGCACGAATGATGTGCGACTTATTGTGTTTGTTGAAGTTGATGCCATGCATCGAGCAACCTATCTCGTCATTCTCGAGCACACGCTCTGCGCCATTGCCGAAGGGGATGATGCTCAAGCCCTCGCTGCCGATGGGAGCCTGCGAGGCTAAAGCATTCATGTCGGCATATCCTATGCCCTCGGGAGCGATATTTCTGCGAACCCATGCATTAAGGATGCCCGTGCCATTGATACACAACAGTACACCAAGACGGGTCAGTTCGGCCGAATGGTTTACATGCGCAAAGGTATTGACACGGCTCTTCTTGTCGTAGTTTACTTCACCCAACACGCCATATACCACACCCGATGTACCTGCTGTGGATGCTATCTCGCCGGGATTAAACACATTAAGACTGAGGGCATTGTTGGGTTGATCTCCAGCACGATAGGTAATAGGAGTGCCAGCCTTAAGGCCAGTTTCTGCCGCTGCCTCTACCGATACCTCGCACTGCATGCCAAAGGTGGGCACGATATCGGAGATAAGTGAATGGTTGAAACCATAATGGTTCATTACATCCTCGCTAACGCTATTGGTCTGATAATCCCAAAACATACCTTCGCTCAGTCCGCTCACTGTAGTAGTGGTCTGACCACTAAGTCTCATGGCCAGATAGTCGCCTGGCAGCATGATCTTATGTATTCTGGCATACAATTCTGGCTCGTTTGCCTTTACCCATGCCAACTTGGCTGCGGTGAAATTGCCGGGGGAATTGAGTAGATGCGAGAGGCATCTCTCGTGTCCAATGCCATCAAAAGCTTCTTCGCCGTAGGCCACCGCTCTCGAGTCGCACCATATTATCGAGTCGCGCAGGGTATTGTGATGCTCATCCACACACACCAGTCCATGCATTTGGTATGAAATGCCTATGGCGCATATCTCATCTCCCTTGGCACCTGCCTTTGCCATGATATCAGCCAGTGCCAACTTGGCATTCTGCCACCATAACTCGGGAGACTGCTCTGCCCACCCAGCCTTGACTGCGGTAATGGGAGCTTCACGATCGGGATAAAAGGCCGTGGCCACACACTTGCCGCTGTCAGCATCCACCAGTGATGATTTGACCGAGCTGCTACCTACATCGAAACCCAACAATAATCTGCGTGCCATTTTTTATGCTTAATTTAGTTGTCTGTAATAATGTTTTGCTTATTAATAAGTAATTGTGGATGCAAAATTACACTTTTTTTTCAAATTCAAACAAAAACTATAAGAAAAATGGTCAAATAATGATGTTAATAACAGAAAATGCTATTTTTTAAGCATTTTTTTCTCATTTTCATTAAATTATTTAGAAATTCTTTTTATCTTTGTAGCGCAAATCAAATATACACATACTAACCTCGCATTGAGTTCGATTGCAGCAGAGGCTAAAAAATAGAGATTCATTATTAGACAATGCAACTTACTGAAAGACATATATATATTATTAGGAATTATGAAAAAGAAAATTTTAATCTTGGACGACAAGGAAACCATTGCCAAGGTTTTGTCCATCTATCTCATGAGCGACTATGACGTGCAATGGTTGCCAGACGGAATACAGGGAGTAAAATGGTTGCAGAACGGCAATTCTCCCGACCTTATCATATCTGACATCAGAATGCCTGGTATGAGGGGAGATGATTTTCTCGAATGGATCAAGCAAAACGAACTTTACAGCAATATCCCCGTAATCATGCTTAGTAGCGAAGACAGCACAAGCGAGCGCATTAGACTGCTGGAGATAGGTGCAGTGGACTATATAGTAAAACCATTCAACCCTATGGAACTCAAAATAAGGGTTAAGAAGATTCTCAACGACTAAACCTCTCGTATGGTCAATATATTGTATTTTGGCACCAATAGACAACTCCTGGATATTATTACACATATCCCAGGAAGGCAGGTTACAGCTTTTGAAACCGAGATAGAAACCATCAACCTCATACGCTCATGTGCAGAGAGGAAAGAGCACGTAGTGGTAATGATGGACAAAACAAATGGCAAGAGCGACAGTGCTATAATAGCCAAAATAAAGGCTACCGTGAGGGATGCCTACATAATACTTATCTCCGGTGAGATGACCAGTGAAGAGAGAAAGGAATATCTCAAGAGCGGCATCAACGACACCATGGGCAATGATGTCTCAATGCTTGCGATTGACAAAAAACTGCAGTTTATCATCGACCGAGAAGACTTGCTGTTTGAAGATAACCAGGAGCATAAAACCGAGGTAGAGAGTTACCGCATACCCATGTGGAAACGCACCTTCGACATCATATTCTCATCAATAGCCATCATTCTGCTCTCACCGATATTCCTGCTCACCGCCCTGGCCATAAGGATGGAGTCGAAAGGACCAATCCTGTTTAAGTCAAAACGCGTGGGTACGAACTATCGCATCTTCGATTTCCTCAAGTTCAGAAGCATGTTTGTGGATGCAGACAAGAAACTGTTTGAACTGAGCAAGGAGCACAACCAGTATACACTGGCTGATGAAACACTGGAAGAAGACGACATACTCATTGGCGATGATGACGACGAACAGGAAAAAGGATTCGGAATGGACACTATGCTCATCGGCGATGACTACATAGTACCAGAGGAAGACTTTAACAGACAGAAAAAGGAAGAAAACGAAAACGCATTCGTAAAAATAGAAAACGATCCAAGAGTAACAAAGGTAGGAAGATTCATTCGCAAATACAGTATAGACGAGCTGCCGCAACTTTTCAATATTCTAAAGGGCGACATGTCGATAGTGGGAAACAGACCTCTGCCCCTGTATGAAGCAGAGAAACTGACCAGCGACGACAGCATAGATCGTTTTATGGCTCCAGCCGGACTCACTGGACTCTGGCAGGTGGAAAAGAGGGGTAACAGCGGTGCTATGTCTGCCGAAGAACGCAAACAACTCGACATTTACTATGGTCAGCACTACAACTTCTGGATGGATGCCAAGATCATTCTCAAGACAGTGACTGCATTTATTCAAAAAGATAACATTTAATCCATATCTGATCATTATGGAGAATATACTAAAGAAAACAATCATGACTATAGCCTGCGCAATGCTTTGTGGCAGCATACAGGCGCAATTGGACGAAAGCGGCATCAATGCAGGATTCTTTGACTCTGGAGACCCAGGCATACCCAACCTATCAAAGTTTCATCTACCCCCACTGGCAGTGTTGTTTGAAAACGCCAAGCAGAATCCAGAAATACTGGATCTCGACATGGCACAGAGATTGGCACAGGCTGAAGTGTCAAAACAGAAAAGGCATATCTTCTCATACGTAAAAGGACATGCCAGCTATAGTTACGGAAAAACAGACATGTGGGGCAACAACTCATCGTCGTATAACCAGATGATATATCAGTTCCAGGGTTCGGAGCAGAACTACTGGAATGTGGGTGTTGACGTGTCGGTGCCACTGGAAGACATCCTCGACCTCACCGCAGCCGTGAAACGCAAGCGAATGGAGGCTGAAAGCGCAAGGATAAAGAAAGACATTGCCTTCAACAAACTCAAACTGCAAATTGCTACTCTATATGTCAAGATTACCAACGATCTTGTGACGCTCAAGACAGCAAGTGAAAACGCTGCCTCGTTGCAGGGTGCAGGTGTGCTCAACAAAGAGAAATTCCACAATGGGGAAATCAGCATAAAAGAGTATTCTGATACCAAGACAATGGAGAATGAAGCAGTAACCGTATACCAAACATTGCAGACCACCATTGCCACGGATATCATCACCCTCGAAATCCTTACTCATACTCCTATCATTACAAACGTGACCACCGACGTTACACTCGACGAAAACGAGAAGATGAGCGAAAAAGACATAGCACGAGAGAACAAGGCCATGGACAAGAAAATAAAGAAACAGGCCGAAGAGGATGAGAAAGAACTCAAACGACGAGCTAAAGAAGAAGAAAAGAAAGCCAAGGAAGAAGAGAAAAAGGCTAAAGATATTAAAAAGTGAAACAAAAGGTGATATAGAATTATGGATACATTCAGATATTTAGTGCGATTCCTATACCGAATCAGATGGTATCTCGCCACACTGCCCCTCATCGCTCTAGTAGTGGCTTTTCTCTCGACGAGAAACATGGAACACAACTATGACACCAACACCACCATATATACTGGTATGATTACCAGTTACAACATAGAGGGTGGTTCGGGTGCAGCTGGCGGTAATCCACAGGCAAACATCAACAACCTCATGCTCATCATCTCCACCGACAATACCATACATGAGGTGTCGCTCAGACTGTTTGCAAGGTGTATGATGTATGGCAATCCCAACAGAGACAACAACTACATCTCTGCAGAGCATTTCCGCCAACTCAACGAAAGCGTGCCTACAGATGTAAAGGCGCTCATCAACCGCAACAGCGAGACTGCTACTTATGCCAATCTCAAAGCATATGAGAAGCCCATGCAGTCTAACTACGTGTTTGGCATACTCAACTACCACCCATATTTCGGTATCGATAATATCACATCGCGCCTAAAAGTATCACAACTCAGCGGTAGCGATATCATCAATATATCATACAGCGCCAACGATGCTGGTGTGGCTTACAACACCCTCGACATCCTCAACGACGTGTTTGCACGCCAATACCAGGATATCAGATTCGGCGAGACTAACAATGTAATCAAATTCTTCGAAAGAGAGGTGGGCAAAACCTATCGATCTCTTTGCCAGGCAGAGGATGACCTTATCAAGTACAACATCGAAAAAGGTATCATCAACTATGGTGAGCAGACAAAGCAGATTGCAGCCATGGATGCCCAGCACAAGATTTCAGACAACAACCAACTCATGGATGCCACTACCTCAGAGGCACTCATCAAATACTTTGAGACACGCCTAGGCAACAGGGCAAAACTCATCAGAGCTAACAAAGAGTTTACACAGAAAGTGCAAGAAATATCACAACTCCAGTCGCGTATCTCAAACCTCCAATTCATGTCAGGAGAAGACAACAGCACCAATGGTCAGGCTCAACTTGAACTTGCCAAGGCCCGCAAGGATATGGAGAGAGTGACAGGCGAAGTGAGAGCACTCACCGCTGATATCAATGCCAACTCAACAAGCACGGAAAATGGTGTGGCACCACAGGACATCATCGACCAGTGGCTCACACAGGTAATCAAAAACGTGCAGGTAAAGGCAGAACAGAGCGCACAGCATGTAATGAGAGAGAAACTCAACAATGAGTATCTCTACTTTGCCCCTATCGGAGCTACACTGGCACGCAAGGACAGACATATCGGCTTTATCGAAAGCAATTATATGGCTATGCTTCAGGCTCTCAACTCTGCTCGACTCAGACAGCGCAACCTGCAAATGACCACAGCCACACTCAGAGTGCTAAACCCACCGGCATACCCTCTGTATGCGCAACCTACCAACAGACCGATGATCCTGCTCGGATCCTTTGCGCTCACATTCCTGCTCGTGGCAGTATACTTCTTCCTCATCGAACTCCTCGACCGCACATTGCGCGATCGCATAAGATCAGAGAGGATTACAAAGGTACCTGTGATGGGATGCTTCCCCAAAGAGAGCAACCTCAGATACCGTCGCTACAACAAGACTATCAGCGAGATGGCTCTCAAGCAACTGAGCAAGGCTCTGTTGCCTCATTTCAAGACTGGACAACAGAACGTGCTCAATCTGATATCTACCGACTCTTCAAACGGCAAGAGTTATCTGGCGCAGGAACTGGAGACATACTGGATTTCCATTGGCTTGCAGGTTAGACGACTAACTTACGATGAGGACTTCCTGGCTGAGGACAGCCGCTATCTGCTGGCATCTGACATCAAAGATCTCTGCTCGGATATCTTACCAGACGAGATAGCCATAGTGGAGTATCCAAACCTCAATGAACATCCAATGTCGCCAGCATTGCTCAACATGGGAACTGTTAACCTTATGGTGACACGCGCCAACCGTACATGGAAGGATGTAGACCAGAAGGCCCTGCGCGAAACAATCGAAATGCTTGAAGACAAGAGTACTCTCTATATGTATCTGACTGAAGCCAGCAGATATGCCGTGGAGGAATTTGTAGGACAATTGCCGCCATACACTGCATTCAAGAATTTTGTTTATAGAATCTCACAACTCGGTCTTACCGCAACAGAAAACGAGAGAGTGTAATGGAAGCATTACGCCTGCAAGATAACGGAGCTGCTTTTGGCAATGGGGGAAGAACAATCATATTGTTCCTCCTCTTCTGCATTGGCCTCTATAACCTGACCCACATGGGATTGCCAGGACTGGCTGTGGTATGTCTACTGCCAGTGATAGGTGTGTTCTTATACCTATGCCTACAGCGCAAGATGTTTTTGTTTTACGTCTTGCTGGTGGCCAACTATTTCGTTTCTTTTGCATCGAGAAGTGGTTTTCTACCCATTCCTATCTCGGCAGTAAACGAGATGCTCGAGGTGCTGCTGCTCATCCTGGCAATGATAGACACTAAAGACACATACCCATCATGGCTCATCAATACCATGTCGCTGGGGGTGCTCGTGTGGGTTATCTTCACATGCCTTGAGATCTTCAATACCCAATGCGGAATACCTGGACTGGCTGGTTTCTGGTATACGGGAGTCAGACTGATGACCTTTCAGATAGTGTATGCCACCATAGTGGTGACGCTATATATAACCTCGCCAAAGATGGTGAAACGATTTGTGTTCATTTGGGCGATATTCTCACTGTTCTCAGCATTTTGGGTTTGGAAACAGCAAACATTCGGCTTTACGGAAGGTGAGAAACGATTTCTGGTGAAGGCAGCCAAAACCCATATTCTCAACGGACTGATACGCTATTTCTCGGTGTTTACAGATGCTGCCAACTATGGTTGCCACATGGCAGCCGCCACAGCAGCTTTTGGAATAATCTCCATATACATCAAGACACGCAAACTGAAGATCTTCTATATAGTAACCTGTTTACTGTGCTGCTGGGCAATGTTTGCCACTGGAACACGTACAGCCATCTTTTGTTTAATTGCTGGCATTGGCATATACATCTTCCTGTCTAAGTCTGCCAAAATGGCTGTGCCAGTGGGATTATTACTCCTATTTATATATATATTTTTGGCATTCACCAAAATAGCCAATGGCAATGCTACCATACGACGCATGCGCTCTGCCTTCAACAAGGAAGACGCATCGCTGGGAGTGAGAGAGATAAACAAGAACACACTCAGGAAATATATGAAAGACCTGCCGTGGGGAGTGGGCATCGGAGTGGAATATACCGACCTGTCTACCAACAACCAGAATAGGTATATTCTCATGATACCACCCGACTCGGAATATGTGTATATTTGGGTGCGCACGGGCAAGATAGGACTGATAGTGTTTATCATCTCCACACTTATAATGTTCTGCGGTGCTGCTTATAATGTGCTGTTCAGAATACGAGACCCCGAGATGCGGGGAATTTCAGCGGCATTCACGTGCGCCTTTGTGGCTATTCACCTTGGTGGATATGCCAACCAGATATTGCTCCAATATCCCAATGTAATTATTTTCTATGGCGGACTGGCACTGGCAAATGTCATGCCTATGCTGGAGAGAGAAGCAAGGAAGAGGGGAGAACTGCCCACCGAAGAAGAAAAATACAATCTGATTAGGGAGGAATAAAAGGTAATACTCTGATTAGGGAAGAATAAAAGATAACACTCTGATTAGGGAGAAATAAAAGGTAACACTCTGATTAGGGAAGAATAAAAGGTAACACAAAAAGCATAGAAATGAGTGACGAGACGAGGCGACAACCATTGCTGAGTATAGTAACCGTCAACTATAACGGCGGTGCTGTGACGTGCCAGTTACTTGATTCTATCCGCAGATACCAACCCGATGCCGAGGTTATCGTGGTTGACAACGGTAGCTATGGTGATGATGTGAGCATGATCAGTAGTAGCTATCCCGAAGTTGTGGTGATAGCCACAGGAGAAAATCTCGGCTTTGCAGGTGGCAACAATGTGGGAATCAGGGCTGCACACGGCAGATATATCCTAATGATCAACAATGATGCCGAACTCACCGAGGGTGGCGTGGATGCCATGCTCAAGAGGATAGAGCAAGAGGACAACATTGGACTGGTGAGCCCCAAGATCCTATTTCACCATCAGCCTGGCACTATTCAATATGCTGGTTTCACACCTCTTTCCCCCATCACCCTTCGCAACAATGCAATAGGCTATGGTACCCGCGATGAGGGTCAGCACGATGCTCCTCACCTCACTCCATACGCCCACGGAGCAGCCATGATGGCGAGCCGCAAGGCTATTGAAAGAGCGGGACTGATGCCAGAGGATTATTTCCTCTATTATGAAGAGCTCGACTGGAGTGTGATATTTAGCCGAAAAGGCATGACTAACTACTATGAACCGCTCACTACAGTGACACATAAAGAAAGTGCCACCACAGGAGCCGACAGTCCGCTAAAGGTTTATTATAATACTCGCAGCCGACTGATCTTTGCATACCGCAATATATCCCTGCCCGCTCGCTGGCTGGCATACTTATATTTAGGTATTGTTGTGGCAACAAGAGATGTGGTGCGCTATTGGTTCAAGGGACGCAAAGACATGGCAAAGGCAGTGGTAAAAGGCATCTGCTCATTTGCCAAATACAAAAGACTGGAGAGTCCGAAACTCGAGAAATAACAAAACGATTGTTATATGGAATATTGGTGGATATTATATATTATTGATGGACTTCTGTTTCTGGCAACAGCATTAACAGTGGCATATATGACAGTGTTCAGCATTGCCGCCATGTTTGGCAAACGATCCAAGATTAAGGCAGCCAAGATACAGAAACGCTTTATTGTGATCATTCCTGCATACAAGGCAGACCATGTAGTGGAAAAGACCGTAAAGGCAATACTCGGACAGACATACCCTCAGCGGCTCTTTGATGTGGTGGTTATATCAGACCATCAGTCGGAACTGACCAATTTCAAACTCGCCCAGTATCCTATCACTTTGCTCACACCCAACTTCAAATACAGTACTAAGGGCAAATCACTGCAGTATGCCATCAAGAACCTGCCAGAATTCAAGATCTACGATATCGTTGTTATTCTGGATGCCGACAACCTCGTGCTGCCCGAATTCCTCGACGACATAAACAATGCATACCAGGATTCAGGCACCAAGGCAATACAAGCCCACCGCATGTCTAAGAACCGCGATACGGCATCAGCACAATTAGATGCCACCTTTGAAGAGATAAACAACACCATATTCCGCCGTGGGCATATAGCCATGGGACTCTCTGCAGCCACGGCTGGCAGCGGCATGGCCTTCGATTTTCAGTGGTTTCAGGCCAACATCAATAAGATAGATGCGGCATGGGAAGACAAGCAGATAGAAGCGCTGCTCATGCGCCAGCATATTTTCGTAGACTATTTCGATGATATCCTAGTGTTTGACGAGAAGACACGCGCCACTGACGATTTCAACCGCCAACGCCGCCGCTGGGCAACCACACAGTTCCACATGATAATGTCCAATATCCATTATCTACCCTCGGCCCTTTTCAACAAGCAGTATGACCTCATAGACAAGATATTTCAGTGGATGCTCATCCCTCGCACCGTCATGATGGGTATCATAGTGCTTATGGGAGCCATCCTACCGTTTGTATACATGACACTGGCATTGAAATGGTGGTTCCTATTTGGATTTGTGCTCTTCGTCTTTGCCGCTGCCACCCCCGACTATCTTGTGACACCGCAATGGGAAAAAGCATTTCTTAAGTCGCCACTGATCATGCTGTCGTCTTTACTTAACATTGCCAAGATAGCAAAACGCAAGAAGAAGTTCGTAAACAAGAACTGACGGTTCCAACGCATTATGAATCAATAAATCAGCAGAACTACATATCTACATATAAAAAGAAACCTACAACACCAGCAACCTATGTTTTTGCAGACTATCCATATAATCGAAATAATCATCTGGGCAATCATGCTGTCGTCGGTGGCCTATGTCACCTTCTTTGCCATGGCAGACCTTGTGCGACGCATACGTCTGCGCATGCGTCGCAAACCCTCTACAGCAGATATGGATATTGCTGATGCAGACATGCCTTTGGCCCGTTTCCTTGTGCTTTTTCCCACCTATTCAGAAGACAAGGTTATAGTATCATCGGTAACGTCATTTTTAAACCAGTCATACCCCAAACACCATTTTGACATTGTGGTGATTTCAGACCATAACAGCGATGAGACCAATGAGGCACTTGCCAAACTGCCCATCATTACCCTCAAGCCAGTATTCGAAGAGAGCACCAAGGCAAAAGCGCTGCAATACGCCATTGCCAACACACATGGCGACTATACCCATGTTGTAATCATGGATGCAGACAATATTGCCGACAATGACTTCCTCAATAAACTCAACACATCATGCCAAAATGGTTACAAGGCCATTCAATGCCACCGATGCGCCAAAAACGGTAATACGGGAGTGGCTGTGCTTGATGGCATAAGCGAAGAGATAAACAACACCATATTCCGCTCGGCACATAATGCCATCGGGCTGTCGTCGGCACTCATCGGTTCTGGCATGTGCTTTGACTATGCATGGTTTGCCGCCAATGTAACCAAGTTGCAAACAGCAGGTGAAGACCGCGAACTGGAACGTATGCTCATCTCCGACCATATATTTGTAAAGTATGAGGCCGACATACCAGTATATGATGAGAAAGTGAGCGACAAGGAGAACTTCCGCCATCAGCGGCAGCGTTGGCTGTCGGCACAGACCAATGCCCTTATCACCATGCTTCCCCGCCTGCCCCATGCCCTCATGCGCGGCGACATCAATTATGTAGACAAGGCACTACAGCAGGCTTTAGTACCCCGTTCGATGCTCATTGTTATTCTCGTGTTTTTCAGTGTAGTGATGGTAACGATGGTGCCCGTATGGTCAGCCAAATGGTGGATATTGCTCATTGTGCTGATTCTATCGCTTATTGTGTCGATACCCAAGAAGATGCGGGGTCAGGCAATGTTTTCCAATATCAAGTTAATGTTTCAGTTGGTGGGTAGCCTTTTTGCCACTCTCCATCACGTGAACCGCAAAAACAAAACCTTTAACCATACACATCACGCAGGAGAAGGATGAAGATACTATTTTATGCCGACACGGTGTTTGGCTACGGAGGTGTGCAGAGGGTATTATCTGTTGTGGCCAAGTCTCTTGCCGCTGAGAATGGCAAGGGCGTAGGTTTGTCCAACAAGGTTGACATCCTCACCATTGACAACGACAGCCATGTAGACATCTACGGATATAAGCAGACCCCCATCACCTTCAAATACATATCCTATCACACCCCCCACGATCTTCAGTACTACTGCTGCAAGGCCGCGAGCATGGCATACAAGAAATGGTTGCCACACAACAGCCTCACCTCATGCCTCTATGCCCGCAGTTTCTTTATGCCCAGATACAAGCGCATGCTCATAGACGCCATCAATAGTGGTGGATATGACGTGGTGATAGGAGTGCATGCCTTTCTTTCGCTCCATCTGGCCTCCATACGCAAGCACCTGAAGGCAAAGGCAGTGATAGGATGGATGCACAACAGTTATTATGCTTTGTTTGAAAAGGAGCGCCCCTACCTGCCTGGACTGCGTCAGTTCTTTGCCGATATGATGATGCGCCTTGATGATGTGGTGGTGCTCACCCAGTCAGATGCAGATAATTTCAATTCTCACCTTGGCATCAGCGCCAAGGTAATTAATAATCCTCTCACTCTTGTGCCTCATGGCAAGGGGAATGCAGGCAACAAGAAATTCCTTGCCATAGGACGCTTCTCGCCCCTGCACAAGGGCTTTGACATCCTGCTCAATGCCTTTGCCCTATTTGCGCGCAGCAATAGCCAGTGGACTCTCGAGATAGTGGGAGAAGGGGAAGAGGAAGGCATGTTGCGCGACATCATTTCTCGAAACAATCTTGGCGAGCGTGTGCAGATCAGTCCGTTCACCCCCCACATACAAAATCATTATGCCTCTGCCAGCATCTTTGTGCTCAGTTCACGATGGGAGGGGCAACCGTTGGTTCTCGTGGAGGCCATGTCGCACGCACTGCCCGTCATATCATCAGACATACCCGTATCATGTGAATTTCTCGAAGGTAGCGGCGCAGGTATTCTGTTTAAGTCAGAAGACCCCAAGAGCCTATCTGATGCGATGATTAGGATGGCATCAGATGAGCAAACGTTGAAAGCGATGTCTGAGACGGCACTCCAATATGCCAAGCATTTCAATCCAGACAATATCAGCAAGCAATGGATGGAACTGCTATCTGCACTTTCTTTGGCGATAAGTCCCCGTCTTATTTAAGTCGCTGTGCGGCATCATGTATGAGTTCCGTCACTGTAGGGTGTATAAATGTGGTAGCCATGATATCAGCAATAGTAGCATTGTTTTGCATGAATATGGCAGCGGCCTGAATGATGTCGGCAGAATGAACGCCATAGGCATGGCATCCCACTATGTTGTTGCCCACGGCTAACACCTTGAGCATACCCTCAGGCTCTCCCATAGCCATCACACGGCCATTTGAGCGGAATGGTATTTTGACGACGCGATAGTCGGTTCCTTCAGCCTTGAGCATATCCTCAGTGGCCCCCACTCCAGCAGCCTCTGGTATTGTGAACACGGCATAGGGTACATGGGTGGGCATAAGGTCGGCAATGGGTTTGTGTTCACCCGATATGATTGCCTCTGCCACTGCATGTCCCTGCATGGTAGCAGCATGTGCGAGCATCACCCTGCCATTCACATCACCAATGGCAAAGATATGGTTTTGCGACGTGCGGCAATAGTCATCCACTACTATGCCCTTGGGGTTATACTCCACCCCAGCCTTGTCGAGATCAAGAGAAGATATATTGGGGCATCGACCCACAGCCACTATGACACAAGAGGAATGGAACACGCGCTCCTTTCCCTTGCATTCGCATATCACATCACCATTTGCGGTGACATTCTTGACAGCAGTCTGCATTGAGAACTCCACACCGCGTTTCTCGAGCGACTTGCGCAAGCGTTTGGCTATGTCGCTATCGCATGCTGGCAGACATTCCTTGAGAAATTCCACCACCGTAACCTTGGTGCCGAGAGCAGAAAAGACGCTTGCAAACTCCATACCTATCACTCCTGCGCCGATGATGAGCATCTCGGCGATGGGTTCGGCATGAGGAGTCTGAAGGAATTCAGTGGGCGAGAGAGCCTCAAAGGGCAGGCGTTTGTCTGCCGACCCAGTGGCAATGATTATTGTGTCTGCTGTTATCTCCTGCTCGCCAACAGCTACGGTATGGGCATCCACGAAACGGGCATCTCCAGCCAGCACTGTGAGGTTGGGCACTGCCGAAAGCATGGCAGCCACGTCGCCACGCAATCCTTCCACCACTTCTCGGGTTCGCTCAGAGGCTTCCTGAATCGTGGGTATGGGCAATGAGCGTCTGCTCAGCATGAGAGCCTCGGCAGCACTGGCAGCCAGACTCTTGGTTGGTATGCATCCACAGTTGAGACACGTGCCTCCAAGATGCTTTCTCTCTATGAGCACCACGCTGCGCCCCTCCTGAGCGAGACGTGATGCGGTGGGATAACCGCCTGGTCCCCCACCTATCACGATAATATCTGTATTCATGGTTTCACTAAAGAATAATTGAATACTATGGTCAAAAAACACTTACTTGAATGTGAGCACCATTTGCTTTGCAGCCAGCACGTCGTCAACACGTCTGATTGGAGTATCGTGCGGTGAAGACTTAACATCCTGCGGAGTCGTTTTGGCCTCTATGGCAATATTTCTCATGGCCTGTATGAATCCGTCTATTGTCTCCTTGCTCTCGCTTTCGGTAGGCTCGATCATGAGCGATTCATGGAAGAGCAATGGGAAATAGATTGTGGGTGCATGATATCCATAGTCAAGCAGTCGTTTTGCCACATCCATGGTGGTCACGCCTGTAGACTTGTCGGCGAGTCCGTTAAATACAAACTCGTGCATGGCCATGCGGTCATGAGGCAGTTCATACACATCCTTGAGCGACTGTCTGATATAGTTGGCATTGAGTGTAGCCATGGGCCCCACATTGCGCAGGTTCTCCTTGCCTAACGACAGGATATAGGTATAAGCGCGCACCAGCACTCCGAAGTTGCCATGATATGGACCTACGGAGAATGACGTTTGGTCGGGCAGCAGATTGCCCAGTCCCTTGCGCACTCCCACTGGTCCTGCGCCTGGTCCTCCTCCTCCGTGAGGTGTAGAGAATGTCTTGTGTAGGTTTATATGCATCACGTCGAAACCCATGTCGCCTGGTCTGCAAACTCCGAGCATGGGGTTTAGGTTTGCACCGTCATAATACATCAGTGCGCCACATTCGTGCACCATCTTTGTTATCTCGGGTATATCCGTTTCAAAGAGTCCGAGAGTGTTTGGGTTTGTCATCATCATGGCAGCCACGGTATCGTCGAGCAACGTACGCAGATGTTCCACGTCTACGAGTCCGTCGGCATTACTCTTCACTTCCACCACATCGAGTCCGCACACTGCTGCCGATGCGGGGTTGGTGCCATGGGCCGAGTCTGGCACTATCACCTTGGTGCGTTTTGTATCGCCACGGCTTTCATGATAGCGGCGTATCACCATCAGTCCCGTTAGTTCACCATGTGCCCCTGCAAAAGGATTGAGAGTGAAGTCATCCATGCCCGAGATAGTGCACAGCATCTTCTTCAGTTCGTCGCAAAGCTGCAGTGCTCCCTTGCATGTTTCTTCGGGTTGTAGTGGATGCAGTGAGGTAAACATGTGATGTGCAGCCATCTCCTCATTGACCTTAGGGTTATATTTCATTGTGCACGAGCCCAGCGGATAGAATCCGTTGTCTACACCGAAGTTGTTGCCACTCATGTTGGTATAATGGCGCACCACTGTCAGTTCGTCGCATTCGGGCAGTTGTGCATCTTGAGCCCTGCATATCTCTTCTGGCACTTGATAGTTGCCGAAATGGTTGGCAGGCAGTCCATATCCCTTTCGTCCGGGATGTGAGAGTTCAAAAATCAGATTTCCATATAATTTGCTGTTCATAACTAAGTGGTGTTTTTTTCTACAAATTAGAATTTGATTTAATGATCTCTATGAGGCGGTCCACCTCCTGTTTGGTACGTTTCTCTGTCACTGCAAACATGATGGTATGCTCGTCCACCTTGATACCTCCAAAGATGCCATTGTCTATGAGAGTCTGCTGCAACTTGTCAACATCCCCCTTGTAATCCACGCAGAATTCATTGAAGAATGTTTGCTGGAATGTGGGTGTGAAGAGTTGTGTGGCAATGAGTTGTTCGTAGAGGTAATGTGCTCCGGCATACGACAGTTGCGCGGCTTCTTTCAGTCCTTCCTTTCCCATCACAGACATATATACTGTGGTATAGAGTGCCATGAGGCTTTGGTTGGAGCATATATTAGATGTGGCCTTTTGTCTGCGTATGTGCTGTTCGCGTGCCTGTAGGGTGAGCACAAAAGCCCTTTGTCCCCTGCTGTCTTTGGTCATGCCCACCACACGTCCTGGCATCTTGCGCACCAGTTTTTCTGTTGTACACATATATCCTACGTATGGTCCGCCAAACGACATTGGTATGCCGAGACTTTGTCCGTCACCCACGGCGATGTCGGCGCCCCACTCTCCTGGAGTCTTGAGCAGTGCTAAGTCAAAGGCCACGCTGTTGATGGCCAAGAGGGCTTTATGCTGGTGTATGGTGTCGGCAAATCCTGTATAGTCTTCTACTATTCCAAACCTGTTTGGCTGCTGCACCATCACTCCAGCCACTCCTCCCTGCTCAAGCATTTGTGCCATGGCATTGCTGTCGGTGACTCCGTCTTTGGCTGGCACTATGTCTACCGTCACTCCATGGAAATGGGCGTATGTCAGAATAACGTCTAAGATCTTTTTGTCTACTGTTTCCGACACGAGATAGCGGTTGGCTTTTTTGGCATTTGCTATGCTCATGAGCATGGCCTCGGCCGATGCTGTAGTACCGTCATACATGGAAGCATTAGACACGTCCATACCAGTGAGACGTGCCATCATGGTCTGGTATTCAAAGATGCAGTGCAGTGTGCCCTGTGATATTTCTGCCTGATATGGTGTATAGGATGTTAGATACTCAGAGCGGCGCACTATGTCGGCCACCACGGCAGGAGTATAGTGGTCATAAACTCCTGCACCGGCAAAGCAGAGCAACTGTCGGTTGGCAGCACCCATACTGTCTATGCGTGCCCTCACCTCCATTTCGCTCATTCCTTGGGGCAGGTCATAATCGCCCTTGAATCGGATGCTCTCAGGAATGTCGGCATACAACCCGTCGACATCAGAGCATCCTACGACAGACAGCATCTCACGTATGTCGTTGTCGCTTTGTGGAAGATATCTGTGAGACATATTATCAGTGTTCTTTGATATGAGTTACATTTGATGACATGCGTGTCATATTGGTTGTCAGTGTGCCTCTCTTTCGCATAATTCGGCATAAGCCTGTGCGTTCATGAGGTTGTCGAGTTCTGTCATATCGGCAATCTTCACCTTGATGATCCAGTTGGCGAAGGCATCGTTGTTGATGAGTTCGGGAGTATCTTCGAGTTCGCTGTTAACCTCAACCACTACTCCTGAAACTGGCGAGATGAGGTCGCTGGCAGCCTTTACGCTCTCCACGGCACCGAAGTCAGAACCGGCTTCCACGTCATCATCCACTTCGGGCATGTCTACATAAACCACTGTTCCGAGTGCATTCTGCGCATAGTCAGTGATGCCTACATATCCATACTCGCCTTCTACTCTTACATACTCGTGCGACTCTGAATAATAGAGTCCTTCCATTACATTTGCCATAGTTTTATTGCTTTTATTGTTATTGATTTTTAGTTAATTTATTTCATTGGTTATTGTCTGTATCGGGTGATTTCATTATTTGCAGTGGTGCTGCCCGTCATTTCTTGTAATGCTTGTCATAGAAGCGTTTCTTTACCACTGTTCCGTCAAAGGTCTTGCGCCTTATCTGCACCTTCAGCGGTGTGCCCAGTTTGGCAAAGGTTGCATCCACGAGAGCCACGCAAACGCTCTTCTCCACCGAGATGAGTCGGTATCCTGTGGTCACCTCTCCCACTGCGTTTCCGTCGGCATCGAGCACCGTATATCCATGTCTTGGCACGGCCTTGTCGGCGAGTTCTATGCCCACCAGTTTGCGGCTTACTCCCTCTGCCTTCTGTTGTGCCAGTGCCTCCTTGCCTATAAACTCCTGTTTGTCGAGTTTGCAGAACATGCTCAACCCAGCCATCACGGGAGTGATGTTTTCAGAGAGTTCGTCGCCATAGAGTGGCAGTCCCACCTCAAATCTCAGTGTGTCGCGGCATCCTAATCCGCATGGCAAGCATCGTTTGCTTTGCATGAGTTTATCCCAGCATTGGCGTATGTAGTCATGGCTGCCATAGATTTCAAATCCGTCTTCGCCGGTATATCCCGTGCGACTTATTATCACGTCGCCCACGGTCTTGAAGGTATAGAACACGAGTTCGGCACATTCAATGCCGAGCACCTCTGTCACCACCTGCTCTGCCTCTGGTCCTTGCACGGCTATCTGTCCGTATTGGTCAGACACGTTGGCGGCATCCACGTCATATCCCTCGAGATGCTCTGATATCCACTGCCAGTCCTTGTCTATATTTGCGGCATTGATCACGAGGAAATAGTCATTGTCTGCCATCTTATACACGAGCAGGTCGTCTACTGTTCCTCCGTTGTCATAGAGCATCATGCCATACTGTATGCCTCCGGGCTGCATGGTAGTCACGTCGTTGGTGAAGATATGGTTTACAAATGTCTGCGCATCCTTGCCTTTCACCCTCACCTCACCCATGTGAGACACGTCGAAGACTCCGCAATGGTTTCTCACTGCATTGTGCTCTTCGATTATCGACGAATACTGTATCGGCATGTCAAAGCCGCCGAATGGACTGATGAGGGCTCCCAGCTCCTCATGCTTGTCAAAAAGACATGTTCTCTTGTTCATATTGTTATATAATAAACGTGGTTGTAGTTATTGCTTTCTTGCGTCTGCCGCCCCTATGATCATCTCCACCAGTTCGGGTCTTGAGAGTCCCACTATCACGCTGTCTACATTCTCTGTCAGCGCTGTGCGCACGCATTGTCTGTCGAGTTTCACTCCCCTAAGGGGTTTTACTATGGCAGCATCCATATCTCCTGCCAAAAAGAAGTCGCCCATGATATTGATATCGGCAATGGTGTCGTTTTTCATCTCTATGCGTATGTCGAAGTCGCCCACACCGTCTATGCGGCACTTGCGACTGATGGTATACTTGGGATTGTTTCCATAGATGAACTCGTCTGAGAGGTATTGGCGTTCTATCTCTTCTATCGCCTCTATGTCGCTTTGGGTCAGTCTGAGTTCGCTGTCGCAGAGATTGTTTTTCACAAAGAGTTTAAACTCGTCTATCGAGATGTCTGTATAGTCTTTGAGCAGTGCTATGCGCTGGCGCACGCTTTCCACACCCTTGCTCACCAGTTTTTCGTTGCTTGGCGTGATGGCTCCCACCATGTTTGCCATGTCGGTATCATAGAGCATGGTGCCATGCACTATACTTCGTCCGGGTATCTTATAGAAGGCATTTCCCGACACTTTTCTGTCGCCAATCAGCACATCATTGCGTCCGCTGGCCTTGGCATCCACACCCAGTTGGCGCAGCACCCTCACCACCATGTTTATATATCGGTTGTAGGTGAATCCTACCGAGTCGTCGCCAGTGATATACGAAAACATGATATTGTTTAGGTCGGCATACACGCATCCTCCTCCGCTCTTTCGCCGGTAGGTCATAATATTATGCTGTCGGCAGTATTCGAGGTTTACTTCATTTTCTATCAACTGGTTTCGCCCGAATATCACGCTGGGGTTTACCTGCCACATAAAGAAATAGTCGGTGGCTGGCTTGCAGCGGGCCACATACTCCTCCATAGAGAGATAAAAGGAGAGTCGTCTGACGGGGTTGTCAGCTGATATTATCGGGTCTTTATCTGAAAGCGAAACATACTTCATATCATGGATCTTACTTTGTGCCAACATCTATTATTTCGGCATCTTTGTATTTTTATTGCAAATATATAATATATTTGTCTAACCACCAATTATTTTTAGCAATTTTTGTTCCAAATCTTTCAGAAGTGGCATATCCACTCCTGCGGAGGCTGCTTCTTGTATAGGTCTGGTGTAGAGATAATACACTTCCATAGGTCGGTGATAGTCGTGGTCGAGCTTCATGCTGGGCGAATATGGCACCATAGCATCGGTATTGGCTATCATCTTGTCGGCAAAGGCTTCATCGATATTTTCCACTCCCAAGGCATTGGCAGCCATCACCACCTCCATCATCTGTGCCTTGATGAGGGTGCGGGTGGAGGCATCGGCTAACAACTGGTCGGTCTGGGCATTGAGTACCACCGACATGCCATTGAAGGGCATATTCCACACAGCCTTCTTCCATCTGGCCTCTAAATAGTCCACATCAAAGGCTTTCACGCCTGCCTTGTCAAAGTCGGCTATCAGTGTGTCTATCACTGGTTTTGGTGCAGAATAATTACCTATGTTGATATTTCCATAAAAGAGATGATCCACAATGCCTGGTTTGGTCTTGTTGCTGCAGATGAAAGCAAGACCGGCTGCGAGCCAGACATCAGGAAAGAGTTTTTCCACGTCTGGTTCTATGCCTATTCCGTTTTGTATCATCAGTACGAGGGTGTCAGGGTTCAGCAGTGGTGCCAGCAGTTGCCTGAGCAGATGATTGTTTGTGGACTTGAGTGCCACTATCACCACATCCACCTTCGGCATCTCTTTCACATTATTATATATATTGGGTGCATCAAGATGGAAATCTCCATTGCATGAGTTGACCTGTATTCCATGCTGGCGCACATAATCATAATCGCTGTGCAGCAGGAAATGCACATCAAAACCAGCATTGGCCAGTTTGCCGCCATAATAGCCTCCTATGGCACCCGTTCCGATAATTGCATACTTCATATCTTTCTTGTTTTTTGTTTTGTTGATATATGGTATATGATACCTCTTATTGGGCTGTAAAATTACTCATTTTCTTTAATATATCCAATAATTATCAGTGCTTTTCTCTTATAAGGCCCCCAAAAAACCTGCGCCTATGTTGCCTAAAGATATGCTATGTAATTAATACTCGTAAATGTATTAAACATTCGTATATATATTTGCATAATACCCTGTTTTAATGTAACTATACACTATGTTTGATTTATATTCCGCACTGCGGAATATATGTTCACCACTGCGGAATATATGTTCAGCACTGCGGAATATATGTTCAGCACTGCGGAATATAACACAAATGCCTGTTATGGGAAAATTATAACAGGCAGTGAGAAACAATAACAACAGGCAATGCAAAACAATAATAACAGGCAGTGAGAAACAACAACTCTATTATCCTCTCTTTTTTGGAACTATTTGATAATTATTTCCTTCCTGATTATTTCGGTACTCCAATGATACTATGTGTCTATTCAGACAAAAGTTTTTTCTTGTTTTTTGTTAATCGCAACTAACACAGATTTAATAATATCATTTATCCCCAGCACTTCAAAGCACATCTTACAACGTTTACTTTTATATCTAAATTAATACATATTCAGTGATGGTAAATAAAATAACTTGGTACGGATTATTTTTTATCTTCACTTATTTTGATATTATAAAGATTTTCTCTATCTTTGCATTTTGGAAATATCAATGCACTAAAGTGAAAGAAGAAGAACTTGGCCTCTTGGGCAAAATAAATACTCCCGACGACCTGAGGAAACTGGACGTAAAACAGTTGCCTGAGGTGTGCGACGAACTCAGAAAGTATATCGTCGATGAATTGTCGGTAAATCCCGGACACCTCGCATCAAGCCTTGGTGCCACCGAGATTACAGTGGCACTGCATTATGTCTTCAATACTCCCTACGACAGGATTGTCTGGGACGTAGGGCACCAGGCATACGGGCATAAGATACTGACGGGCAGAAGGGACGTCTTTGACTCCAACCGCAAACTACATGGGGTGATGCCATTCCCCTCTCCCACCGAAAGCATCTACGACTCCTTCGCCTGCGGACACGCAAGCAATTCGATTTCTGCTGCACTGGGCATGGCTGTGGCTGCCAAACTGAGCAACCAAAACGATAGGCATGTGGTGGCAGTAATAGGAGATGGCGCCATGAGCGGCGGACTGGCTTTTGAGGGTCTCAACAACGCATCATCCACACCCAACGACCTGCTCATCATCCTCAACGACAATAACATGAGCATAGACCGAAGCGTGGGAGGCATGAAGCAATATCTGCTGAGCCTCAACACAAATGAAACCTATAACCTGCTGAGGTTTAAGGTGTCTACATGGATGCACAATAAGGGATTTCTTGAAGACGACAGACGCAATGGACTCATCAGACTGAGCAATGCTCTCAAGTCGGCCATCAGTCACCAGCAAAACGTGTTTGAGGGCATGAACATCAGATACTTCGGACCATACAACGGTCACGACGTGAAGGAACTGGTGAGGATAATGAGGCAACTCAAAGACATGAAAGGTCCAAAACTCTTGCACCTGCACACCACTAAAGGCAAAGGATATAAGCCTGCCGAAGAGGAGGCCACAATATGGCACGCTCCAGGAAAGTTTGATGTAGACACAGGGCACCGCATAACCGACAACACCCAAGGTGTGCCACCAAGATACCAGGACGTGTTTGGACATACCCTGCTCGAACTGGCAGAACAAAACCCAAAGATTGTGGGTGTGACACCGGCAATGCCCACAGGATGCTCCATGAATATCATGATGGAGGCAATGCCCGAACGCACCTTTGATGTGGGCATAGCAGAGGGGCACGCCATGACTTTCTCTGGCGGCATGGCCAAAGACGGACTTTTACCTTTCTGCAATATCTATAGCGCTTTTGCACAAAGGGCATACGACAATATAATACATGATGTGGCTCTGCTGAAACTGAATGTAGTGATATGCCTCGATAGGGCCGGACTGGTGGGCGAGGATGGTGCCACACATCATGGAGCCTTCGACCTGGCAGCACTGCGACCCGTGCCCAACCTGACAATAGCATCGCCATACGACGAGCATGAACTGCGCAGGATGATGTATACTGCACAACTGCCAAACATGGGACCGTTTGTAATCAGATATCCACGAGGCAACAGCGAGAATGCCGACTGGAAATGCCCACTGGAGGCCATAGAAGTGGGAACGGCACGCACCATGAGAGAAGGCACAGACGTGGCAGTGCTCACCTTGGGACCAATAGGAAATACTGCCGCCAGGGCCATAGACGAGATTGAAAAGACATACCCCGGAAAGGTGGCTCAATATGATATGCGATTCCTCAAACCTCTGGACGAGAGCATGCTCAAGACCGTGGGAGAGAATTTCAAATATATCATCACCATAGAAGACGGAGTAAGAAAAGGCGGCATGGGTAGCGCAGTGCTCGAATGGATGAACGACCACGGATACACACCGACAATAGTGAGAATGGGACTGCCAGACAATTTCGTGGAGCATGGCACCGTGCCACAACTCATGCACATAGTGGGATTGGACAAAGAGGCCATAGTCAAGGAAATAACCAAGGGTTTAACGCATTGATTTATTCACTGAGCACATGAAGATAATTATAGGAGGAGCTGGAGCCACGGGCACACACTTGGCCAAACTACTATCGCGCGACCATCAGGAATGCACCCTGATGGACGAGGATGCACATCGCCTGGAGGGTCTGGAAACAGAATATGACATTATGACCATGGTGGGTTCGCCAACCAGTATCCACGACCTCAAGGAGGCGGGCGTGGCAAGTGCTGACTTGTTTGTGGGTGTCACTCCCGACGAGAGCCGCAACATGAACGCCTGTATCATCGCTCATGCCATTGGAGCAAAAAAAACCGTGGCACGCATTGACAACTATGAATATCTGCTGCCACAGCATGAGGCTTTCTTCAAACAACTGGGCATAGACTCACTGATATATCCCGAAGTGCTGGCTGCACAGGACATCAGCAACGGACTGAAACTCAGTTGGGTCCGACAGAGATGGGATGTGCATGGCGGAGCACTGGTTATGCTAGGCATCAAACTCAGAGACAACTGCGAAATACTCAACCAACCACTCAAGGTGCTATGCGGACCAGACGACCCTTATCATATAGTGGCAATAAAACGTGGGGGAGAAACAATCATTCCTGGGGGTAACGATGAACTGCATCCACTAGACCTGGCCTATTTCATGACCACAAAAGAATATATCCCATATATACGCAAGATTACAGGCAAGGAGCATTATGCCGATGTGAAAAACGTGATTATCATGGGGGGAGGCAAGACAGCAGTGAGAGCAGCTCTGATAAAACCTGACTATATGAGCATGAAAATCATCGAGAAAGATGAAAAGAGATGCGACAGATTAAACCAACTGCTCAATGAGTCAAACACGATGATCATACATGGCGACGGTCGCGACCTCGACCTGCTCACCGAAGAAGGCATACGCAATACTCAGGCTTTTGTGGCTCTCACCGACAATGCCGAAACAAATATCCTGGCTTGCTTGACCGCCAAGAGACTGGGAGTGAGAAAGACAATTGCTATGGTTGAAAACCTCGACTATGCAAGCATGGCCGAAGGACTAGACATTGGCACCATCATAAACAAAAAAACTATAGCCGCAAGCCATATATACCAGATGATGATAGATGCTGAAGTGAGCAACATGCGCTCGCTGATGCTTGCCGACAGCGACGTGGCAGAATTTTCAGCTGCACCTGGTTCAATGGTTACCAAGAAAAAGGTTAAAGACCTCGGCCTGCCCTTCGGAGTGGCTATAGGAGGACTGGTGAGGGGCAACCATGGCATGCTGGTAAATGGTAACTCGCAGATTGAGGCTGGAGACATAGTAATGATATTCTGCCATGAACACAACCTGCGCAAGGTGGAAAAATACTTCAAGACCCGCTCTCTATGGTAAACAGTCGCATCATATTCAAGATTATTAGCCAGTTGCTACTTTTCGAGATGATCTTCATGCTGGGTAGCTCGGTGGTAAGCCTGATATATCGCGAAGACGACGTGATGGCCTTTCTACTGTCGGCAGCCATAACCACAGGAGCGGCCCTCATAGCACGCTATCTCGGCAGGGATGCCACCAACAACCTCTCAACACGAGATGCTTATCTCGTGGTGACATCGGCATGGACGGCATTCAGTGTTTTTGGCATGCTACCTTATCTCATCAGCGGATATATAACCAATATCACTGATGCCTTCTTTGAATCGATGTCGGGATTCACCACCACGGGGGCCACCATCTTTGACGATGTGGAATGCCTGCCTCACGGCATGCTCTTCTGGAGGTCGCTAACGCAATGGATCGGCGGTCTGGGTATTGTGTTCTTCACCATAGCCGTGCTGCCATCGCTTGTGGGAGGCAACATGAAGGTGTTTGCAGCCGAAGCCACAGGACCTATAAAATCAAAGATGCACCCGCGACTGAGTACCACAGCCAAATGGATATGGTCTATTTACAGTCTGCTTACCATCACCTGCATTTTGTCTTTCCACCTGGCAGGCATGGGATGGTTTGACTCCGTATGCTATTCGATGACCACCAATGCCACGGGAGGATTTGCACCACACAACGAGAGCGTGGCTTATTTCAAGTCGCCACTGATAGAATATATCGAGATATTATTCCAATTCCTCGCCGGTATCAATTTCATATTGCTGTATACGGCAATATTCAAGCGCAAATGGAAAGACATGTATCGCAACTCTGAGTTTAGGCTGTATGTAGCCATAGTTACCATCTCAACTATTTGGATATCATGGTTGCTCGTATTCCGCCTGGGCTATGATGTGGAGCATGCTCTGCGTTGCGGCCTTTTCCAGGTAGTTTCGTTTATCACCACCACGGGGCTTTTCAACGACGATGCGGGCCAGTGGCCTCATATCACATGGGTAATCTTGGGGTGCTGCATGTTTGCTGGAGCATGTGCGGGCAGCACAAGCGGCGGTTTCAAGTGTGTGCGCAGCATTATTATCCTAAAGGTGATGCGCAATGAGTTTAAGCGAATCCTGCATCCCAATGCCGTATTGCCGGTTAAAATAAACGGAGTGAGTGTGCCGCAGTCTAAGGTGTCTGGACTGCTGGCTTTCTTTGCCATCTATGTGTTGCTGTGCCTTATTGCTGCCACCATCATGATTATGGCGGGCATCGACAATACCAATGCCATAACCATAGCATTGAGTTGCGTGAGCAATGTGGGTCCCACACTGGGCACAGAAATTGGTCCCGTGATGTCGTGGTCTATATTGCCTGACTATATAAAGAATATCTGCTCATTCCTCATGCTCATGGGACGACTGGAAATCATGAGCGTGCTCGTTATCTTTACCCGCAGTTTCTGGAATGAGGTTTAGGAGGTGTTCGATGTCTTTTTGGAGTTGCAAAAATTGTGCGCTGAGCATATAGCCGAGATTTTTCTTCAGCATAGCCTTACTGTCTTCAATGCTTCTCTCATAACATGCCATCTCGTTGTTTCTTTGCAGATGGTGAATGGATGTCTGAGTTATCTCATTCTCACGCTCGGTGCGCAGACGGTTGCACACCTTTGACATGATGGGTGCCACCACAGAGTCGAAGAGATAATGACCTTGTATGTAAAGGTATGTGTTTTGCGCAGTCACTCCAAGTATTCTCAGTTCATCCGTCAATGCCTGTATATCTTTTTCTGCCCCTGGATAGCGACGCCTCAACTGTGCCACCTTGCCCTTAGCTTTCCTTGATACGTTCTGCAGCGACCGCTCGGGATGCTCAATGCTGAACCCTCCAGGCTCTACTATACGCCCGAAGTCAGTGAGCGAAAACTCGCCAAAATGGCCTATGCGATACATGTATACGAGCCATACGAAGAGTGGATGGCAGGCCTCGGAGAAGAGTGTAAGATATTCGTTGAAATCAAAGATGCGGTGGTCATTGAGTGTCACTGCCACTGCCACATTGTGAAGGCTTGGGGCATAGCACTGGTAGTTTTCAATGGCATACACGTATGTATGCAGAATATATGGGTTGGAGTTTATCTCGCGCGACGTGACCGTCACTCCCTGCAACAGATAATCAAGGTCGGCATCCACACATGCTATCATACACTCCCCCACCCTCTGGCTGAGAAGGTTCATAAGCACCGACTTCTTGCCTCTCTTGAGCGAATTACGCGAGGGGAGCATTACCTCAAAATAGCGTTTGTCATCTTCAAATCTCGAGAGGGCCGTGCGCCAAAAAAACACATCATCATAGCTCTCCACGTATGCCACGATGCGCTTCCGGGCTGTCTTTGTCTTCATCTTGTTGGCAGCCTCGAAATATCTTGATGACAAGTTTTCGCCCAACCTTCTACTCATAGGAAAAGGTATTAATGCTCTGTAGTGATGTCTCCCACCTCGGTCACATGATCCATCCATCCGTTCATGATTACTGCAGGCGAATGGGTGGTGAGCACAATCTGCACATTGGGATTGAGCATGAGTATCATGTCGATGAGTTTCTGCTGCCAGTCTATATGAAGGCTCACTTCGGGTTCATCCATGAAAAGGGTGTAGTGCTGATGGTCTTCGATGAGCACAGTGAGCAGGATAGCAAGCATCTGCTTCTCGCCACTCGACAACTTATATGGTTGCAACTCCTCGCCTATCTGCATGAAGGCAATCTCGTTTTTGGTGCGTATGAGCTTCTTGCCCGTTTCGGCAAACAACTTATCCACAAGGTCTTGAAACATCTTCTTGGGTTGCGATATCTCCTGCGCCCTCTGTGCGGCATCGGGGCTTCCGCTTTGCAATGCGTCAATAATCCTGTTGCCGATGTTCACCTGGTAGTCAAGGTATTTGCGCTGCAATTGGTACAACTGCCAATCGAGCTCGGTGGTCACGGTAGCATCAAGAATCTTGCTCATAGAATCGCTTGTCATGAGGGGACGGTCGAAACTGCGTATCACGTCAACCTTTATCCATGTAGCATCTTCGGGCTCCACCTTAAGCCTCACCCCACTCAACAAATTGCTTGGAAACTCACCTGCCTGTATCAGTCCCCTTGACACCTTATTGATGATGGTACTCTTGCCCACACCATTGATGCCGCTTAGGATATTAACCTTGGGATCGAGGTTCCATACCACATGCTTTCGTCCGCTCCAAAGGGAGTCTATCTCTATCTGCTTGATATAATCGGCATATTTCTGCATGACGTAAAAGGATTTTTAGTTTCATGTTTTGTGTATCACCAATGCTGGACGTATGATGTCATGTGACACCTACCATGTGATCCCAACATTGGTGGTAGCCAGCATTATATGGCCAACATTGTGTAGCCAGCATTATATAGCCAACATTGTGTGGCCAACATTGTGTGGCTGGCATCACCAAAAGTCAACCATCCTAATCTCAAAGATCAGGGTGCTGTAGGCTGGTATATTGGTTTGCTCTTTGGCTCCATACCCAAGTTTATATGGGATATAGACCATCCAATGGTCGCCTCTCTTCATGTGCTGTAGGGCAGTGGCGAATCCGTCGATGAGACTATCGCCCGTACTATTTCCCACGAGGAATTTGGTGGGTACAGCAATATCGGGATAGAAGGGCAACGAATATGACGAGTCGAAATAGAATCCCTGTGGATACGAGTAGGATGGTAGCAGTCTGCCCCTGTAGTGCACACTCACGCTATCGGTATAATTGGGGGTATCTATCTCTGTGGCTGGAGCATCAGCCAACTTGTTTACCAAGATATAATCATCCACGGCACCGGGTATGGTGTCATTCTTAGACCATGTCTTGATGCGCGTCCAGCGAGTGTCAGGGTCGTTGGCCATGGCTCTCACCACCGAGTCTGAGAGATGGTTGAAGAAATTCTCATTCACCGCCTGCCAGTTTTCATACTCCACCACTTCGCCATCATCCTCACTGCAAGACACTGCCGCCATGAGCGGCAGTGCTGCAATCAGATATGATAAAAATCTAAATACCTTCATTTACTGAATCCTTACCTTCATTTATTGAATCTTTACCTTCATTTATTGAGGCCTTACCTTCAATTACTGAATCTTTTTGAGCAGGCTTGCAATGCTCACCTGATCTTCGATTATGCTGTTGAGTTTGTCTATGCTGACGCGTTCCTGCTGCATGGTGTCGCGATAGCGGAGGGTCACGCAGTTGTCGTTGAGAGTCTCATGGTCTACGGTCACGCAGAAAGGAGTGCCAATGGCATCCTGACGGCGATAGCGCTTGCCGATAGAGTCTTTCTCGTCATACTGGCAGTTGAAGTGGAACCTAAGATTATTGATAATCTCGCGTGCCTTTTCGGGCAGTCCATCTTTCTTTACCAGTGGCATAACGGCCAGTTTGACAGGCGCAAGGGCTGCGGGCAACTTGAGCACTACGCGGGTTTCGCCATTTTCGAGTGTCTCCTCCTCATAAGCATGACACATGATGGAGAGGAACATACGGTCAACACCGATACTTGTCTCGATGACATACGGAGTATAACTCTCATTGGTCTGTGGATCGAAATATTTGATGCTCTTGCCAGAAAATTTCTCATGCTGCGAAAGATCGAAATTGGTACGGCTGTGTATGCCCTCCACCTCTTTAAATCCAAATGGCATCTTGAATTCGATGTCGGTGGCAGCATTGGCATAGTGAGCCAGTTTCTCATGGTCATGGAAACGGTAGTTCTCGGCTCCGAATCCCAGTGCCTGATGCCATGCCATACGAGTCTGCTTCCATTTCGGAAACCAGTCAAGTTCGGTGCCTGGCTTTACAAAGAACTGCATCTCCATCTGCTCAAACTCCCTCATTCGGAATATGAACTGGCGTGCCACAATTTCATTACGGAAAGCCTTGCCTATCTGTGCTATGCCGAAAGGAATCTTCATGCGTCCCGTTTTCTGCACATTGAGATAGTTTACAAAGATACCTTGCGCTGTTTCAGGACGGAGGTATACCTTCATGGAAGCATCGGCAGAAGCACCCATCTCTGTAGAGAACATAAGATTGAACTGGCGCACATCTGTCCAGTTTTTGGTGCCGCTTATGGGATCGACGATTTCCTCGTCTATGATTATCTGCTTTAGTGCCTCGAGGTCTGGTCCCTGCATGGCCTGAGCATAGCGCTCATGCAGTGCGTCGCGCTTGCTCTTTGTTTCGCGCACCTTCTCGCTTGTCTCCAGGTATTTCTCCTCGTCAAAAGAGTCGCCGAAGCGCTTACGTGCCTTAGCCACCTCTTTCTGTATCTTCTCGTCGTATTTGGCTATCTGATCTTCGATGAGCACATCGGCACGATAGCGTTTTTTTGAGTCGCGATTGTCGATGAGTGGGTCATTGAAAGCGTCCACGTGTCCGCTGGCCTTCCAGATGGTGGGATGCATGAAGATAGCAGAATCTATGCCCACGATGTTCTCGTGAAGCAATACCATGCTCTTCCACCAATACTGCTTAATATTGTTTTTAAGTTCTACACCATTCTGTCCATAGTCATACACTGCTCCCAGTCCGTCATAGATCTCGCTGCTTGGAAACACGAAACCATACTCTTTGCAGTGCGAAACAATTTTCTTGAAAACGTCTTCTTGTGCCATAATTATTGTATCTATTTTTATTCGTTTCTTGCTTAATGGGTGCAAAGTTAACGTTTTTTCTCCGAGTATGCTAACAAAAGGTGTGAAAACTTTATAAATATGTTTGCACACCTCATGGTTTTTTACTAACTTTGCAGCAATTGACAACAAACTTACCACATAAGTCTATAATATTTCTGACAATAACGAGCTACAAAAATGAGCGACGAGACAAAAGACAATATTACCGAACTGCATTCCGACTATACACCAGCAGATAGATTTGATGCATCCGTTGTGCACCACCTCAGCGGCATGTACCGCAACTGGTTTCTTGACTATGCTTCGTATGTTATTCTGGAGCGTGCAGTGCCAAACATCGAGGATGGCCTCAAGCCCGTGCAGCGACGAATACTGCACTCCATGAAACGTATGGACGACGGCAGATACAACAAGGTGGCTAATATCGTGGGACACACCATGCAGTTTCACCCTCATGGAGATGCTTCCATTGGCGATGCTCTCGTGCAGATAGGACAAAAAGATCTGCTTGTGGACACACAGGGTAACTGGGGAAACATACTGACCGGCGATAGGGCGGCGGCTCCACGATATATTGAGGCGAGACTGTCGAAGTTCGCCCTCGATACCGTGTTCAATCCCCAAACCACCGAATGGCAACTGAGCTATGATGGCCGCAACCGCGAACCTGTGTCGCTGCCCGTCAAGTTTCCACTGCTTCTGGCTCAGGGTGCAGAGGGCATAGCCGTGGGCTTGTCGTCGAAGATCCTGCCGCACAACTTCTGCGAACTCTGCGATGCAGCCATCAGTTACCTGCACGGAGAGGAGTTTCATCTCTATCCCGATTTCCCCACAGGCGGAAGCATCGACGTGAGTAAATATAACGACGGAGGCAGAGGCGGAAGCCTCAAGGTGAGGGCAAAGATTGAAAAGGTTGACAACAAAACACTAGCCATCAGGGAGATACCATATGGCAAAACCACATCCACACTCATCGACTCTATACTGAAAGCCATAGACAAAGGCAAGATAAAGGCAAGAAAGGTGGACGACAACACAGCCGCCGAAGTGGAGATTCTAATCCATCTCGCACCTGGAGTGTCGAGCGACAAAACACTCGACGCACTCTATGCTTTCTCCGATTGCGAGGTAAACATATCACCCAACTGCTGCGTTATCGACAACAATAAACCGCAGTTCCTAACCGTAAGCGACGTGCTTAGGCACTCCGCTGACCGCACCCTGCAACTCATCAGACACGAACTGGAAATAAAACGCGCCGAACTGCTCGAACAACTCCATTTCTGCTCATTGGAACGCATCTTCATAGAAGAACGTATCTACAAGGACAAGAAATTCGAACAGGCCCCCAATGTGGATGCTGTATGCGCACATATCGACGACAGACTGACACCCTATTACCCACAAATGGTGAGAGAGGTGACCAAAGAGGATATACTGCGACTGCTGGAGATAAAAATGCAACGCATACTGAAATTCAACAAAGACAAGGCTGACGAACTTATGGCGCGCATCAAGGCAGACATAGAGGCTGTGGAGCGCGACCTCAACAACATGGTTGAGGTGACATGCCAATGGTTTGAAATGCTTAAAGAGAAATATGGCAAAGACCATCCACGACTGACCGAGATAAGAAATTTCGATACCATAGAAGCTACCACTGTGGTGGAAGCAAACGAAAAGCTGTATATCAACAGGCAGGAGGGATTCATCGGAACAGGACTGAAAAAAGACGAGTATGTGTGCAACTGCTCTGACATAGACGATATCATCATCTTCTATAAGGATGGCAAATACAAAGTGATTAAAGTTGCCGACAAAATCTTTGTGGGCAAAAACGTGTTGCATCTGGCGGTGTTTAAGAAAAACGATAACCGAACAACATATAATGTAGTATACCGCGACGGCAAAAAGGGATATTACTACATAAAGCGCTTTAATGTAACATCGATGACACGAGACAGGGAATATGACCTGACCAAGGGCACACCGGGCTCAAAGGTTGTGTATTTCACCTCCAACCCCAACGGAGAGGCAGAAATAATAAAGATAACCCTCGACCCAACAGAGACATCAAAACGCGGCAGCATATTCTTCGACAAGGATTTCAGCACCATCCTCATCAAGGGACGCGCATCGCAAGGCAACGTGCTGAGCAAGAAACAAATTCACCGAATAGGGCTCAAGAGCCATGGGCATTCCACACTCGGAGGACGAAAGGTGTGGTTTGACCCAGATGTCAACAGACTAAACTATGATGAGCACGGCAGACTGCTAGGCGAATTCTATGACGACGACAACATTCTCGTCATACTGACAAACGGCGATTTCTATATCACCAACTTCGATGCCAACAACCACTATGAAGACAATATCCTGATAATTGAAAAATTCATTCCACATAAGGTGTGGACAGCAGTGCTCTATGATGCCGACAACATGGGCTATCCCTACATCAAGAGATTCCTTATGGAGGCTACCAAGAAAAAGCAAAATTTCATAGGCGAAAATGCTAACAGCCGCATGGTGCTGCTCTCTGACCAGCCTTATCCAATGGTAAGGGTGGCTTTCGGCGGCGCTGATTCAATAAGACCGGCAATGGAAATAGATGCTGAGCAGTTTATTGGAGTAAAGGGTTTCAAGGCCAAAGGCAAACGCATCTCCACATGGAAGATAGATACCATTGAAGAGATGGAACCCAAAAGAGTGGCAGAACCCGAACCATACACCGATGAGGACGAAAACGGAATGAACGGCGACAATCCCGATATCAATAGCACTGCAGATGGCAACGGAGATGGCAGCGAGAAAGAACGCTCACGACAGCAGATACTGGACGAAATTACCGGACAACTCAACCTCTTCCCCGACGACGAGGAATAACGCCACACTACCATGACCATACGACTCATCACTACAAAGGTCAAAACAGCACTATCAATTGCTGCCCAGAGGTGTATGCTGACAGCTGCAGCCCTGTCAGTGTGCACAACCATTGGCGCACAGGATGGTATAGACTCAACAGCTACCATGTCGCCCACCGTCTACACACGGTCGTATATGGTGGGCACGGGACCAGTAAGACTGCTTGACACCTATCTCTCGCAAGAGCATTTCAAAGGTAGCGGCTTCACATTTCTATCAACAAGTGAAAAGAGAAAGGGACAGCGGTGGTTTACAATGACCGAACATCAGGCCGACATCTCCTATACCCACGACAGAAGCGACAACTTCAATGACATCAGCGGCATATACAAATTCTACTGCGGACGACTGCGGGAATGGAACAAACTATATCCGGGCCTTACACTCAGAACCGGCGTAATGGGCATGGCCACACTGGGTTTCATCTACAACACCACAGCCGGCAATAATCCCGCACAGGCTCTGGCAGCCCTTCAGATAATGCCTACACTCGGAGCGTCATACCGCTTTGCAGCATGGGGCAAACCCATGATGCTGAGGTATGAAGCACAACTGCCATTAGCAGGACTGATATTCAGTCCGCAATACGGACAATCTTACTATGAGATATTCTCAAAAGGCGACTACGACCATAACATCGTGCCCACCACAATGGTTGCATATCCGTCATTCCGACAACTCATCACTCTTGACGTCGGACTATGTAAACATGTAAGCATGAGAATAGGATACCTCGGCGACTATGAGCAGTCTGACGTTAACAGCATCAAGCATCATATCTATTCTCACCGCATCATGATTGGAGTGGTAAAGAGCTTTCAACTAATCAAACACAAACCATGACATATTTAATCATCAGACATACAAGGTTTGGGCTTTCAAGACTGGAGAGCATAGCCAAGAGCACACATTATATAATATATAGCGTGCTGATTCCGCTTGCGATGACCATGTCTTGCCTGCTGTCGTGCGTAGACGAAGATGAGTATGACGACAGTCCTGCCGGCAATTTCGAAGCCCTGTGGAAGATCATGGATGAGCACTACTGCTTTTTCGATTATAAGGGAGTCAACTGGAATGAAGTACACGACAGATACCGCAAACGCATAGACAGCAACATGTCATCAGCACAACTCTTTGAGGTATTGACAGACATGCTGTCCGAACTCAAAGACGGGCATGTGAACCTGTCGTCGAGCGCTGATTTTGGTAGATACTGGAACTGGCATGAGGATTTCCCCTCCAATTTCAGCGACTCGCTCCAGCGACGTTATCTGGGCACCGACTACAAGATTGCATCGGCACTCAAATACAAGGTGCTGGATGACAACATAGGATATGTATACTGCGAAAGCTTCAATAGTGGTATTGGCGATGGCAACCTTGACGATGTAATCATGCACTTGATGCTATGCCAGGGATTGATCATTGACATACGCAACAATAGTGGTGGACTGCTCACCAATGCAGAGAAACTGGCGGCACGCTTTGTGGAAAAGGAGACCATGGTGGGATATATTCAACACAAGACAGGGAAAGGGCATAATGAGTTCTCGGAGATGAAGCAACAATGGCTCAAGCCATCCTCCAACCTCAGATGGCACAAGCCCGTAGTGGTGCTCACCAACCGAAAGGTATACAGTGCAGCAAACGAATTTGTCAAATACATGCGCGCCACAGGCAAGGCCGTAATCATCGGCGACAAGACAGGAGGAGGCGCTGGACTGCCCTTTACCAGTTCGCTCCCCTGCGGATGGAGTGTACGCTTTTCTGCTTGCCCCATGTATGACCACAACGGCCAAAGTACCGAGTTTGGCATAGAGCCAGATCATAATATTGACATCACTGCCGATGACTACCAGCGCGGCACCGACACCATATTGGAATATGCAAGACAACTCATCAGTAACCATTAATAGTCTCTCCATCGGATATCGCGGCAAGAGACACAACCACACCATAGCCAGCAATATCTGCGGCACCATAGAGGGAGAGAAACTGACATGCCTGCTCGGCAACAACGGCACGGGCAAGTCTACACTGCTCAAAACACTCTCGGGCATTCTCCCACCGTTGCAAGGCGATATTTTTATTAATGGTATAGACTACAAGGCTCTCTCGCCCAAAGAGCGCGCCCGACTTATTGGTGTTGTGCTGACCGAACGGCCTGATGTGACTAATATGAGGGTTAGCGAGATGGTAGCCATGGGACGAAGCCCATATACCGGATTTTGGGGCTCACTCGGTGCCGACGACAAGCACATCGTTGACGAGGCCATGAACATGACAAGCATCACGGCATTGGCAGACCGACGCTTCATTACCCTCAGCGATGGTGAGAGACAAAAAGTAATGATAGCCAAGACCTTGGCTCAGCAAACGCCAGTAATATATCTCGATGAGCCTACCTCCTTTCTGGATTTCGGCAGCAAGGTAGAAGTGATGCGTCTGTTGCGCCATTTGGCACATAACATGCACAAGACCATCTTCCTCTCCACCCACGACCTAGCCATAGCACTGCAGATGTCTGACATGCTCTGGCTAATGGAAAAAGGAGAAGTCTACAAAGACATAAATGGCAAAACAGTTAAACATGAAAGCATCATAACATCTGGCACACCAACAGATTTGGCGCAGTCGGGTCACCTCTCGCAATTTGTAAACCGAGAGGGCATAACCCTCGACCCAAACACTTTGTCAATAACCATAAACTCTCATTAGTAGCACCCTATTTGGTTGATGATTTCATCAGTATATGATTAAAAATTTCATTGCCAATACTATATCTTTTCGCATATTAACTCCTTTTAACATCAATCCCTTTCATTACTCACAAATAATCATTACCTTTGCACATGATATGCGCTTGTGGCGAAATTGGTAGACGCGCCAGACTTAGGATCTGGTGATTTCGGTCGTGTAGGTTCGAGTCCTATCAGGCGCACCAAATAAAATACTAAGTAGTTCACTATCAACTATTTAGTATTTTTTATTTAATAAAACTGCTCGTGTTTTTGCTCGTGTTTACCTGAATAACTCCCATTTCAGCCTCAGCAGAAGAAACAAGAAAAGCGACCATCCATCACGGACTATCGCTTTAAATATTCAATTAAAAAATAGCAAGTTATAGCTATTCGGGTGCAAAGGTACAAAATAAAATCCATATCTCGCACCTACCAATAAGCCTTTTTCTATAAAAGCCCCTCCCTTTTCAAAACTTCGTATTCTGATGACGCACACGGAAAACCTGAAAGAATCCCACATATCTCTAAATCCTCAGTTATACCACTATCAGGCGGCAACAAAGTTTCCTCTATTATCTTCTTCGTTCCATCGGGTGCAACCTCAACATATCGGATATAATGTTTTATTGGTTGAGGCTGCCCACCTTTGGCATATTGCAATATTGCAGATACTTTGTTATTCTTCATCGCCCACCTCCTTTTCTCTTAAAGACTGAATACGTTCCATTATCTGCTCTATAGCCTCATCAGGCGCAGACTTTAATAATTCCTCCAATTTGTGATATTCGTAATCTAAAGATTGCTGCACATTTAAGGCTTGTTTCTTCGGGATAACATAACCTATCAATCCAGTTATCGCTTTAACACGTTCTACTGGCTGCAAAGATTCTAAATCTTTTTCCAGTTGCTTAGTATTTTTATCTAATATTTGCCCGATACGCTTTACCAAATCGCTTGTAGCGTGATTTCTTGCGCCCTTTGGTCTACCATTCGGGTTTCCTGATTTTCCGCTCTTAAACGCCATATTCTCTGTATTTTAATTGTTATTTACAACAAACCACTGTTACCCCCTCAAAGATTTACCCGTGAACGGAACAAACTTTGTGATTGCTCTTAGGCGGTCTATAGTTCTATCTCCATACTTTTGTTGCAACTCGGGGATATTTAGATTTGTGGAGATTACAAGCAAACGCCCTTTCTTTTCTGCCTCATCTACCAACTCAGGGAAAACCATTCTTTTGTTGCCATAGTTGTTTACCATCCCCTCGTTTCCCACATCATCCAAACTTAGCAAATGATAGTTTAACAATTCGTCTGCTTTGTTATTCATATCCTTAGCATCGCAGCAATTTAGTATTTTGTGGTGTACCTGATTGATAAGACACGGCAAAATTCTAATTCCTATTAGCGACTTACCCAAACCACACGAACCAGTCATAAGCAAACCCTTACCCTCGTTATCTGACATCCAGTCTACAATCGGGCGATAATTGCTTTCACTCCATATCGCTTTTGTGATACGCCCACCTGAGAAATGGGTTACCATAAAATCAAGCCATCCACGCAAACGCTTTTCTGCATCAGGAATCTTTATTCTCACCATATTAGGCATAGACGGATAATTAACTTCTTGCAAATTCTTAATAATTTCGGCTACACTCTCCATTACCAACCTCCTTTTGAATAATCTTTATTATTAGAATCTTGGAGTACTACTCCCATATCAGGCGTATTTGTTTCCACCCTATTGTTATTAAGCGGAAATACTCCCGAATAATTATTAGCCATAGATTGCTCTACAATTTTCAAAGCAACTTCGCCATTACCACCCGACAAATTACCTAGCCTTGTAATGAACGCCTTTAAACCAGTTGGCTTGTATGTCTGCCCACGTTCTTTTTTGTACGCTAGCCATCTAGTTATTGCCTCATTCGTCTTGGCATCATCAGAAAAAGAAATATTTTCTTCTATTATATCTTTATTTTTATCTTTATTTTTATCTTTATCTTTATCTTTAGGTTTTTCAAATAACCCATCGGTTTCCTTTGATAACCCATCGGTTTCCTTTGAAATTCCCTTGCGTGGTCTGCCTCCCATCTTGCCAACCTTTCGGTTTATCTCACAACGTGCCGAATATCTCTCATCAAAATAAATCATATCTTCCTGAATCGCCTGAAACAATATTGCAGATACTGGCGGCACATTATCAGGAATATTGCCGCTACTGGCATATTGCGCCATCATCTTTAAGACTTTTCCAGCCTCAACATCAGACAACAAACCAATATTTTTTAATCGGTCTGTTTGGAAATTGACAAATTTCATACGCTGCCCTCCATTTCCTTTAGTGTGAACAAACTTAATTGTTGAGGCTTGCGCACCCACAAACTCGGATTTGCAGAATAATAATTAGCCTTATATCCAGTTGTTGTATCAGGTCGCTTGCAGATAGCCTGCAGCAATCCCATTTCCTCCAAATCACGCACATACCATGTTATGCTATTTCTCAGCATTCCCAAATCTAAAGCTGCATCCAGTGTGGTTGCAACCTTATATCGAAAATAGGCTAAAACTTTGGTTATGTCCTTAGAATTGCCTACCTTTGCAGTGTTGGTGTTAGGGCGGTCGTTATGGCTGCCCTTTTCTTTTCCTTTCATCCTCTACCCTCCAATATTGATTTTACATCAGATAGTTTGTAGCGTGATTTGCGCCCTACCTTGAAAGGAATCAGATATTTCTCTTTTTCCCATCGCCACAAAGTATTTTTTGATACGCCCACCATGTCGGCTACATCATCAGGCGTTAAATACCTTTCCTCTTTCTTCTCTGTCTCCTTGGCTGCCATTGCCTCAGTTACGACACATAGCGCAAACTCTTTAAGGTCTGCTACAGATACCACTACCGAAATATTGGCATCCGCATTCAATAAAGAATTAATATTCATTTTTTCATAGTATAATTTGTATAACGGGGCGCACATCAACCAATAAGTACGTTTCCCGTAGATTCTCGATTGTTGGTTGTCAATCTCGAACGAATCACGGGTGCAAAGGTAATACGAATCTAAGAAAACAAAACATTCAGGGGAATCAGGGGAGATTTATGGGAGATTTATGGGAGATTTATGGGAGATTTATGGGAGATTTATGGGAAAATTTAAAGGTAGATAAAAAGAAACCAAAAAGGGAGACACTTTCGCCTCCCTCTCTTCTTAATGTTTTCTTATTGCATCATAATTCCAACCTATTTCGTTATTTCTTTCAGGTACAATCTTTTGGCAATCAGCAAAAAAACCCTTAAAACTAATATCTGACTTCGCAAACCATTCATCATATTTATGCTTTAATACCTTTCCTTTTATAGTTCTCAGTTTTTTTATAAAATCATCAACATTCGGAACATACTCGGCATACTTATCCCTAAACTCCTTTACTTTGTCGCTTTGGCTTGCCTCATTTTGCCTTAGCCATCTTTCTAGCTTATTAGCAAAAGAATCAGCAGAAAGCCCCATAACCTCAGCAATAGCAAGCCTATTCGCAAATAATAACTTATACGTTTGTTCCAACTGTTGAGGCTCAAAAGTTGGTGGCACGAAATAACCTTTGATAGTTTCTTTTACCATTGATAGCAAAGATAAACAATCCTTATAAGCCTTATCATCCAACCATTCAGGAATATTCTTTAATCTTGGTTTTTCTACTTCCTCAAAATTAGTAATCCAATCTCTTAGATTACGTAAATTAGTCTCATCAGCATCACACAAGATAACGTCACTACTTAGTTGGTTCGCAAATATAGGAAAATAACGCTTTACTTCTCCTATTAGATTCCGCAACCCCTTTATATTCTCCTGAGCCACAAAAGTACACATTGCTGTAACTGCCTCATACATTTTGCCACAAATATTATTCTCCATCTGTTCACCTCCTATTGGTTTAACAATACATCTTCTCTATGGTTCTTATCAGCGAGCGCACTTGCTCCATCAGTATTCTATTCTGTTCCATGAGCAGTGTGTTCTGATGAATAAGTGCGGAATCTACGTAATTTTGGCTAACGTTACTATTATTGCCGACGATAGCCGAATTAGTTATGCTGATATCCATCTTTAAGTAGTCAATCTCAATCTTAAGACTTTCTATTTTAGCGTTTGTCAACTCCTGAAAAACGGCAAAGTCCATTATTACTTTGCCATTCTCCAGTTTCTTACAATTTTCCTTTGTTATCATAACTTAGCCTCCTTATCCAATTTGGTTTATTATATCTAGCAAAGTAGAATCCTCTATTTTACGATAGCGAGAAAACGCCTTTGAACCCTCCACGTGTCCACTCATTTTGCCTATTATATTCGGGTCGCTCACTTTAAAGTAAGCATTGCCTACAAAGGTACGTCTTGCCAAATGGCTACTGGCTATTTCGTTTATCGGTCTTATCTCGTTTTCTCCAGTCTTGGGGTCTCTGATAACTACATTACGATTTATCCCAACTTCTGTAAAAATCTCCTTTATGGCATCATTGTACTTTTGTGGAGTAATGAATGGGAACAAACGACCATCAGGAACACTCCCTTTGTACTTCTCTATCAGTTCCACCGCTTTAGGGTGTAATGGTACACGTGCTTGCAAAGTTTGGTCGCCCTCATCCTTTGTTTTGTGTGGAGCGTAAACCAACACGCCATTTATTATATTATCCTCTGTTAGTTTTATCAGGTCGCCCACACGGCAACCGACAAAGCATTGAAATACAAAAATATCTCTTTGCACCTCCAAACTCTTAGAGCCTGAGAAATCGAAATCCGCAATAGCGTTTCTTTCCTCTATGGTGATATAATAAGGAGTGCCAAACTTTTCACTCCCTATCTTTATTCCGTCAAAGGGTCTATTCTTCGTTTTGTCGGCTTCATAAAGCCACACAAAGAAAGCCTTTAGTTTCTTGGTGAGTTTAACAAGCGTGTTATCGCCTCTAACCACTAACTTACATTGCCCTCTCTTTACTCCAATAGGGTAACTTTTGAGTAACTTCTGAAAGATTTTAGGGTATTCCTCGGACAAACTCTTTTCGTTTCTCAAGTAGTCCAAAAAATCCTCTATGTCGGTACGTGTCACTTTATCCACATCGAAAGAGAAATCTTTGTCCTCCGTGGCTCTTCTGAATCCCTCATAACGTGCCACATCACGCACAAGTACACGAATGGCTTTCGTGTGGTCTATCGAAAAATCTTTCTTTTCCAAATATTCCTCTGCCAACTCGTAAAAACTCTTTTTAGCCTCAACCTTTGGAGCGTATTTTTCAGGGTGGTTAAATCTATCCACCACCTCCTTAAACCAAACAGAGTTTATTTGCTCTTTGGGAGTGTCTGACACTTTGCCCATAATGTAGGCGCAAAGTTCATTCATTTTCTTTAATTGGTCTTCGTGGTACTGCACATCGTTTCCCACTTTGCGCCTATTAACCACTATCTCCCCATTACGGAAATTATCAGGTGTAACAAAGATACCTGACTTTGAACGCACAAAATAATCTTTGCCATTTCTCAGGCTAATCATCACCTCAGCCAAATTTGTGTCGGCTTGTACCTTGGTGGATAAACGTTTATAAATTGCTGCCATAACTTTGATAATTTTAATTGAATGCTGCAAAGATAATGGTTTCCCCTGAAACCGCCAAATTTTGCACGTGCAATTTTTATTTTTGCTCGTGTTTTTGCTCGTGTTTTTGCTCGTGTTTATTCAAATACAATATAATTTCACAAAAACAAGCGCAAAAGATATTAATGCTTTAGTACTGAATTACAAGCAGTTACGTTTTGCATTAATTTTCTTTGATTTTATTTACTTCCCCGTATTGTGTGCCTATCAGGCGCACAATAGAAACCCTGACTGCATGTGATATATCGCAGTCAGGGTTTTGTTGTTTTGCGGTAATAACTATTTCATTACCACCACTTGGTGAGTCGCTTGCGGTCTATGGTGGGCACCACCTCTAGAATTTTGCCTTGACTATCATAATAGAGAGAATCGCAACAGATAGAGCGGCGCACACCGCAATGATAGTTGTCGCGGATACTTTTGCTCAAGTCGGCAGTATGGTAGAAAAGATAATCCTGCCCTTTATAGTTTACTATAGATGCATGATTAGTACCGCTGTTTACTGGGCCGAGTATCACGCCCTGATAGGTGTATGGCCCCAGAGGCGAACTACTGGTGGCATATACTATTCGTGGTTCATGCCCTCTGAACGGTCCATCGGAATACGACATGTAATAGATGCCATTTCGCTTATGCACCCATACGGCTTCAAAGAAATCCTTGACACCCTCAATGATATGTACCTTGCCATCGTATGAGATCATATCCTCGTTTAACTTGATGCAACATACAGTGTTTTGCCCCGCGAAAAGATATGCCTGACCATCATCGTCAATAAACACACAGGGGTCTATGAAATCACGGTCGCATATCACTCCCGGCGAGTCTATAGACAGCAGAGGATGGTCCAATGGATCACGGAACGGACCGTATGGTGTGCTGCTCACCGCCACGCCTATATGCTTTTTGTCTGTAGGATAATAAAGGTAATATTTACCATTGCGCTCTATGCAATCGGGTGCCCACGCAGCCTCTTTGGCCCATGATGTCTGTGTCAGCGGATTGAATATCACTCCATGGTCGGTCCATGTCATCATGTCTGTGGTGCTAAACACATGATAGTCTTCCATTGAGAAAGACACTGCATCATCCTTGTCGTGACTAGGATAAACCCACAGTGTGTCGTGAAACACTCTGGCAGACGGGTCTGCCGTATACATGTGATTGACAATAGGATTGCCAAGCTTGCCCTGCCCCATCATTGCTCCCGATACCATCAATGCCACCATGGCTGCATATTTCTTCATTCGTTTCTCCTTCTTTTCGATTGTTGCGGCAAATATAAGAATTAAATCACAGATATCCAAACCTTTGAACTTTTTTCTGTACATGCAAATATGCATTAGGAGTAAATGATGATAACAGATGATGAATGATGAAAAAAAGAAACAAAAAAAGTTGGATAATTATAAAGAAAGGATTATCTTTGCAGAATTGAACTTAGTATACACAAAACAATATTCATCTATATGGAGGTATTTATCATAATTGCCTTAGTAGCTGTGGGCATGGTTATCCTTGGCTACTACATGGGACACAAAGCAAAAAATAGTATAGTAAAAAACTACCAACAACAGTTGGCCGACCTCAAAGCACTCAATGAAAAGCAGTTGGCCGATGCCAAGGAGGCGCATGAGAAGCAACTCAATGATACAAAGGAGACATATAGTAATCAGTTGCAGGAAATTAAGATGGCATATGAGAAACAGCTGACTGATGCCAAGGAGGCATATGAAAAGCAGTTGGCTGATACCAAGGCTACATATGAAAAGCAACTGACAGACACCAAAGAGGCGTATGAGAAGCAATTCAATGATACCAAGACTGCATATGAGAAGCAACTGACAAACACCAAAGAGGCGTATGAGAAGCAACTCAATGATACCAAGGAGACATATAGTAATCAGTTGCAGGAAATTAAGATGGAGTATGAGAAGCAGTTGACTAACACCAAAACTGCGCATGAGAAGCAATTCAATGATACCAAGACTGCATATGAGAAGCAACTGACAAACACCAAAGAGGCGTATGAGAAGCAACTCAATGATACCAAGGCTGCATATGAGAAGCAACTGACAAACACCAAAGAGGCGTATGAGAAGCAATTCAATGATACCAAGGAGACCTATAGTAATCAGTTGCAGGAAAGTAAGATGGAGTATGAGAAGCAGCTGACTGATGCCAAAGAGGCGTATGAAAAGCAGTTGTCACTGACAAAAGAGGGTACCAACAAACAGATAGAGGCTCTGAGACAGATGAATAAGGAACAGGTGGAGAGCCAACTCAAACTAATCAAAGAGCAGATGCAAACCACATCTGAAGAGATACTGAAGCGGCGACAGGAAGAACTGGGCGAAAGAAACAAGGAACAGGTGAGCCGCATCATCGACCCACTACAGCAAAGTATCAAGAGCATGCAGGAAGCGCTCGACAAATCAAAGGCTCAACAAAATGAGGCACTCACACGACTGGATGAGACCATCAAGATAAACATGCAGAAGAATGCACAACTGGGGGAAACAGCCGATAGGCTGACCAGGGCTTTGACAGGGGAAGTGAAAGTGCAGGGCAACTTCGGTGAACTCAAGCTCAAGCAGCTGCTCGAAGACATGGAACTCAAAGAAGGCGAGCAGTTTGATACACAGGAAACGCTCAGAGACAAGTGCGGCAAGACAGCCAAGGGCGACGACGGCAAGGGACTGATACCAGACTTCATACTCCATTTCCCCAACAACCGCCATGTGGTAGTAGACTCAAAGATGTCGCTCACCGACTATGAGAGATATATGAATGCCGAAGATGGTAGTCAGGAGAAGTCTGACTATCTCAAAGCCCATATTGCCAGCGTGAGGGCTCAGGTAAAGAGATTGGCACGCAAGGAATATACACGTTATTTGCCCGAAGGCTACAACAAACTCAATTTTGCTATTATGTATGTGCCCATTGAGGGTGCCCTCAATCTTGCATTGCTCAACGACAGCACACTGTGGCGCGAAGCCTATGACGATGGAGTGATGATACTCGGTCCGCAAACTATGTATATGAACCTGCGTGTATTGGAGATGATGTGGACCCAGGTAAGGCAACTCAGCAACCAGCAGGCCATGATGGATGCCGCCAATACCATAATAGACAGAGTTCAGGATTTTGGCATCCGATTTGCCGATGTGGAGACAAGCATGATCGACACTATAAATAAAATTGGCAAACTAAAGATAACCACTGCCAACAAAGGTTCGAGCATTATCACCGCAGCCCGCAACCTACTGAAAGCCGGCGCCAAAGAAAACAAGAAGAAGAAGTCGCTCGCCGATCTTGACGATTCCATATTCATAGAATCTAATATACAAGAAGGGTGCAGCGAATAGCCGCACCCTTCTTGTATATTAAGTTGCATCTATTATAATAATTACCTTACAGCCACCTTGAGATGCTCGACAAAATATTATGGGAGAGGAAGAGTTGTGTGAGTCCCTTCACCTTCGAGAGGTCTATCTGCTCCAGTTGGTTACCAGAGAGTTCAAGGTTATACATGTCTGGATTGTTAAGTTTTACAGATGTCAACTTATTGTTTGCCAGACCGAGGCTGACGAGGTTGGTCATGGCCGAAGCATCAAACGAAGACAACTGGTTGCCATTCATAGAGATCATTCGCATCTGGTTGGCATAGCGCGAGAGGTCGATATCTTGTATCATGTTGTTGTCGAGAATGAGTTCCATAAGATTGTCAGAATCAGGAAGTTTAACCTCAGAAATGCCAGCATTGGTAAGGTTGACAAGCACGAGGTTCTTCATATCTGTCAAGTCTACATCCTTCATTTTGATACCATTAGTACTGAACACATAGAGTGGATATGTTGGTTCGTATGCATACACGGCGCACTCGCCTCCGGCATAGGTCTTTACCTCGTTGATGGTAAGATTATCATCCACGGCATAGCTTTCCACGGCCACGCCGCCCCCCTTCCAGTCTATGCAAGTCTCGGTAAAGTGGATAAATAGTTCTTTGAGATGGAAGTGATGGAAGAAATTAAAAAATTAAATTATTGGCGCGAGAGATATATGCGTTAGAGAGTAATATTAGCTAAAGAGACGCTATCTGAATAATAGTTGAAAATGTGTAAAAACAGTCATATAGATGTTTGCATAATACCCTGTATTAATGTAATATTACAAGTGTTTGGTTTATATTCCGCACTGCGGAATATATATTCACCACTGCGGAATATATGTTCACCACTGCGGAATATACGTTCCGCACTGCGGAATATAACTCAATTGCCTATTCTGTAGAAATATCAACAGGCTATGAGAAATAATTACTGTAATTTAACTAATTATGTTGACCTGTTACTTCGCGGATTCAAACAGGACGTTCACTGATGCTGATACGATTAGGTATCGGTATCCGTTTGCCTCCAACTGGCCGAGCACGGCCCTACATATACACCATCCTTGGGCATTTCCATACACGAATAGTCTGCAATCTCGTAAATATCCTTAAACGTAGTTCCAAGGACATGTATCTGCTCTGTAATCTTAATTTTCTTCATATCGATTTCCCTAATCCGTGTCGGGCACAACTTTTATTGTTACTTCTTTCTAGTCATCAACCATTCAATCAGTAGGTTCACCTCTTTGCTCAACATTCCAATAGTTGCTGGAAGTTTATGTGGACGAACAACAACCATACCGATGGTATATTTCGGATTATCAGCAGGGAAGCAACCTACGAATGTAAATTCGTCCGAACTTCTTTTATTGTCATCACATTGTAGAATGTTGTATATACCTGCCAGTTTAATACCTCTTGGAGCAAGCCGATGTTGTATGCCTGTCTTCTCAAAAATGCCAGTAGCTATTTTCTTGACATATTCCAAAGATGATTTTTGATGATACATTTGGTTAAAGGAGATTGCCAACTCTATAGCATTACTCTTTTGGATGGTATCATACGCTTGTTCCCATAAATCCGCTCCATTTGGCATGGTCATGAAAGCCTTGTACATTCCGATTCGTGACTTCATCAGTAACGCCTTTTCAAATGTAACTTTTCCATAGCCACCTCTTCGCCAATTATGGTCACGTATTTTTAGACTATCATTAACTTCCAATATTCCGCATTCGGTATCGACCATTTTCCCTAAAGGCGTATTTGACTTCTCTAAACAATTTGCTGCTATGAATGGTACAAAAATATCAGTGGAACAAACCTGTTTCTTGAATGGTACATATACCATGTCACCACACCATCCACAATCGTCATCTAACTGTTTCTCCAATGATGCCCATGCTAATACTTCTGATGTTGTGGCATCAATAACGGCTATTTGCCCATACATACCATCTGTTTCTAACATCATATTTCTATCTAATAGGTTGTAGCATGAGTCTATAAGTTCTTTGTCTGCTAATGGACAAATTTCAACACTATCGTTGAAATAGGA
>OBLI01000062.1_pt1 | contig 105048 bp, 165 predicted proteins | sample 1519701 | NCBI WGS metagenome assembly OBLI01 (sample SAMEA3663005, study PRJEB22513) | pig gut metagenome | biome: pig gut; feature: pig-associated habitat; material: faeces | place: France | collected 2012
AATATTAATACTTTTAGATAATATATTAACTATCTTATTGAAATTAATTTACAAAAATTTTTATAAAAAAGTTTACATTTTTTCAAACCGTTTGTATAATAGTTTTAGAAAGAGAAAGAAATACTATCAATCATCCTTAAAAGTGTTTATGTGCCTAAAATAGAAAAAGGTTTTAATTTTTATTAATTATTTTAGGCACTTTTATTTAAGGATGCAACATTTTTAAGGGATTATATGGCTGATAATAAAAGAATGACTCTTACTGAACTAGCTGAAAAGCGTGTTTATTGGAGAACACATCCAGCAGAGTTTATGAGAGATATACTTGGCTTAAATTTAGCATATCATCAAAAAAAAATGCTACAAGCTATAGTAAAACACAATAATACTACTATTCGTTCTGCAAACGCAGTCGGAAAATCAACATTATTATCTGCCGTTGCAATATGGTTTTTCTTCTGTTATTTGGAAGATGATACAGATAATACAATAGTCGTATTTACTGCTCCTAACTTTGCACAGGTTAGAGAGAATATATATAATCCTATTCGTGCTTTTATAGATAAAGCTACAGAAAGATTAAGAGAACTTACAGGAATTGAAAATATAGATTTCTTTGGTAAGTTATCAGAAAATAAAAACCTAGCTGAAATTAGATACGGAAAAAAGAATTACATAATGGGCGTATCTACAGATGGGGAAAATAAAAACGTAGGTAAGCATGGAACTTATGTATTGTGTATCTTTGACGAAGCACAGGGTATAAGTGATAGTGCATTTTCCGACTTTGAAGGTATTACATCTTCTGGTTATATCGTTAAAAAAGTAATGATTGGAAACACAACATTACCTAATGGCAATTTTGGTACATTCTTTAATAGCTTTAAAGATAATTCAGAATGGCATCAAATGAAAATTAGTTGTTTTGATACTCCTAATTTCATAAATCCAGATATTAAACTTGAAGATTTTTTAAAAGACGAGAAAGACCCTACATTTTGGAGAAATAAACTCGATAAATATTGTGGTACAAACTATTATAAGGCTAAATTAGAAGATAATTTATCAGAGTGGGAGAATGAAGTAAAAAAAGCCTTATTACCATTCTCTAAATGGCTAATAAATCCTATTCAAGCATATAGAATATTGCTTGAATATGGTGGCTCTCCAGACTCTTACGAGTTTAAAACTCGTTGTTTAGCAGAATTTCCGACAGGAGATGAAAATGCCGTATTTCCACAAGAATGGATTAATATGGCAATGAATAATTATCATAATGATGAGTATTGGCAACCTGGAGATATTGTTGCAGGAATAGACGTTGCACAAGGTACAGGAAACGATAAATCGGCTATTGCTATTAGAAATGGTAATAAAATAATTTTTGCCAAAACTTATAATTTAGAATTATTTGCTTTAATAGAAAAAATCAAAAATATTTGTAAAGAATATAATGTATCTCGTATCAACATAGAACAAGATGGTGTAGGTCGAGATAAGTTTTTAATATTACAAGACTCCGGATTGCCAGTTTACGGAATACAGACTGGTGGTGGAGCAGGAATGCAAGATACAGATTTTGTATTCAATAAAGCGGCTAATGAAGAAAAAAAGAAAACATTTTGCCGTAAAAGAGATGAAGTATGGTGGAACTTGCGTAATTTAATGAACCCATACAGACCACAAGTACCTGAAACTCAAGGTAAGCTACCTTTAATTTTGCCTGATATTTTAATGCTACGACAGGAATTATCTGCTATAACATATAGCAAGAATGAATCTGGAAAGATTAAAATAATCAGTAAAGCAGAATTAAAGAATAAAATTGACCGTTCATCAGACTTAGCCGACAGTATAGTGTTTGCCTGTGCTGAAATGGAAGATGATTTTTATATGCCCTGCAGTTTTGGAGCTATAAATATATCAAGTTCAACTAATACAAACTATTATTAGGTAAAATTTAATGGCTAAAAAGAATCGTACAAGTTATAAATTAAAGAAGGAAGTAGGTGCAGAATTAGGCTATACAGGTCTTTCTATTAGTAACGGCAAAGTAAGGGAAGATTATATCGTACCATTACGAGGCCCAAAAAAAATTAAGCTACTAGAAGAAATGGTTAGATTTGATTCTACTATTGGTGCTTTTAATAATATGTATCAATCTACTGCAAATTCTGTAACTTGGAGAATAGAGCCTAAAGATGAAAGTGATAAAGCAAAAGAAGTGGCTGATTTTATAGACTCTTGCTTATTTCAAGATTTAAACCACTCATTTCAAGAATTAATAACCAATGCTTTAACCGCCTCACAGTATGGTTTTGCAATTATTGAACCTGTTTATAAAATCAGAAATGGTTTTAATAATGATAAAAGTAAGAGTTCTATTTTTAATGATGGCTTAATAGGGTTAGCTAAACTTTCTTCTAGGTATCAAGGTTCAATCACTCGATGGGAATATGACAAAGACAATAGACAAATTGTAGCAATTATACAAAAAGACCCTAATAATTTTAAAGAAATATCAATACCTTATAATAAGGTTTTACATTTTAAACATAGAAGTTTTAATAATAATCCAGAGGGTACAAGTTTATATTTGAGTTGTGCAACTTCTTATTTAAAAAAGAAGAAAACATCATTAAACGAAGATATAAGATATGAGAGAGGATTTGACGGCTTATTAGACATAACTGCTCCACCTCAAATTTTAGACCCTAACACAAAAAATCCTGCATATTTGCAGACACAAAGATGGATAAAAGATACGGCACAAAATATTCGTGCAGGTACGGATGTAGCAATAGCACATCCGGAATATATAAAAGTAGGCATTATCTCTAGTGGAGAGGGTAATATACCGGATGCAGACAAGATAATTGCAAGAGAAGATAGAAATATATCTGTTTCATTATTATCAGATTTCTTTTTATCAACTCCTAAATCTGGCATATCTGGTGGTTTTACTCAATCTAAAATTAAAATCTTTACTAATTTAGTAAAAGAAATGTTAAATGAGATAAAAAGAGTTATAAACTTTAAGTTAATTCCTACTTTATTGGAAAAAAACTTAATTGATTTAGAACTTGCTCCTACAATAGAATTTTCAGAAATAGGAGATTTGGACTTAACTAATTTGATGTTATTCATACAGTCTGCTGATAAGTCCGGCTTAGTACCACCAACATTAGAAATGTGTAATGCAATTCTAAAACGCTTATTAGGAAATGACACTCCGACTATTACACAGGAAGAATTTGATAACTATCAAAGACGGAGAGAAGTCAATACTTGGGCGTATGGTTCTGAAAAACTTGCAGAAGAAACTGCAAATACGGCAGTTGAGCCAGATAATTCAGAGCCTATTGATGGCGGTAGTGAAAATAATGATGGAGATAATAAATAATGGGTATAAATTACTTAACCGTTAATATGTTTCATCCTGGTTTAAATGATTTATATACACAATCATTTTTACAAATGGAATGCAACCCAGACCAAAGATTTAATGTTGTTGTAGTTGATAGTCCAGGTGGATATGTTTGGAATTTAAGTGTATTGCTTGATTTAATTCAAGATAGTTGCAAACCTACAATAACGATTGCTAGTGGTATAGTTGCAAGTTGTGGAGCTTGCTTAGCTACGGCAGGTACTCCTGGTTTAAGAATTATAGGTGCTAATACTAAAATGCTTATTCATGAAGCTAGTGGTAGTGTTTATGGTAAAACATCTGATATAGTTGCAGAAGCTAAAGAAATTCAAAATACTACAGATGAAATAGTTTATGGCACATTTGATAGAAATTCTTGCAGACCTAAAGGATATACACAAAGTCTAATTAAAGAAATAAATAACGCAGATTTATGGTTATCTGCTGATGAAGCTATAGAACATAGATTTTCAGATATAAAGATGAGTAGAGGGAAAGCTCTATTATCACTTAATGACATTTATGATGATTTTTTAGAAAGAAAAACAAGATGTGAATTAGGTGTAAATGCCGACTTTCCTTTTGAGGGTAGGAAGTGCAAATGATAGTAACTAATCCAAAAAATGTAAAATCAACAATTATGGAAGTGAAAGAAAAAGACATGCCAAAGGTCTTAAAGAGCATTGCAACAAAAGGGAGAAAGCAAAAATGAAATTTATAAATACTAAAATGTGGTTCTCTCATAAGTTAGAACAGGACAACAAAGACGAAGAAATAGTAGAACTTACACAAGCAGATGTTTTAAAGACTATTGATTTAAAAGTACCTAGTAAGAATATTAAGGAGAATACACAACCGATGAATGAGTTATCTAATCAAATTGATACTATAGTAACTGCCATAAAAAATGCTATTGGTATCTCAAACGAAGTAGAAGAAAAAACAGAAGTACAAGAAATCGAAACTGTAGATGAACAAACAGAAGAAACAGTAGAAGTTCAAGAAACAGAAGAAAAAACTGATGATGCCCAGACTGTTTCAGAAGAAACAGAGGAAGTTCAAGATGAGCAAACTGAACAACCGAGAAATGAAGAAGAAGGAATTGAGCCACCTGAAACTGAAACTGTAGAAACAGAAGAAAAAACAGAAGAACAAGAAGAAACAGTAGAAGAAACTGTTGAAGAAGGGCAAGAAGAACATCAAGAAGAAGTCGTGGAAGAACTTAATGCATTAGAAAATTCTTTAGAAACTAAAGAAGAAAAAGAAGAATCTGCAATCGAAGATAAGACTTCTGCATTACTTCAAGAAATTGAAAATCTTAAAGCTGAAAAATTAGCTAAAGAAATTCAATTAGAAAAAATGGAATTTTCAAAAGAAGTTGCAAAAGACTATGAGGGAGTTCCTGGTAAATTGGAAGATAAAACAGAAAAGATTTTTGAAATCAAAAACTCTGCTTTATCAGAAGATACAAAAGCATTTATCTTGCAATCTCTAAAATCTTTATCTTTACAAAATTTAGCAGATTGTCAAGAAGTTGGACATGACTTAGAAACTGAAACTGACGAAAAGGCTGAAAATCAAGCTCAAATTAAAAACCTTATGGAGAAAGAAAATTTGACTGAAAATCAAGCATTTTTGGTAGTAAATGGATTTAGGTCATTAGCAGAAGCTAAAAAGGCTAGTGCTAGAGTTCAAACAAGAAAGTAGTTAATAATAAAAATTTTGGGAGTAATAAGAAATGGCAAAGAAAACTTTTATTGCTGGAGAGGATTTAACAGGTAAAGCTGGTTATGCTCTAAAGGCTGAAAATGGTAAGGTTAAACTTGCAGGTGTTAAAGGCGAAGCATGTTTAGGTATCTTGTCTAATGATAACATTGCAGATAAGGCAGTTGTAGTTGCATTGCCTGGCGAAATTTGCAAAGTTAAATTAGGCGGAACAGTTAAAATGGGTAATTTCCTTGCGGCTGGTACTGATGGTCGTTTGGCAGTTGCACAAACAAGCGAACATGATGTTGCTATGGCACTTCAAGACGGTGTAGAAAACGATAAAATCTACGCAGTAGTTATTGTTTAATTAGTTAGAAAATCTAAAGGAGAATAAAAATGTTACAACATACAGATGCACAATTTGATGAAGTTCTAACTAAACGTGCCGTTGCACTTTTAGAGGACAGAACTGATTTTGCCGTAGTAAACGGTGCTATTCCGATGATTCCTACAACTGTATTCAACGGAAACTATAAAGTATGGAAAGCCGCTGATTTCCGTAGAAGAAACATCGAAAAGAGAGCAAACGGAGCAGAATTTAAGAGAGTAAACATTGGCGTTGAAGAAAAATCTTTCTCATGCGAACAAGAAGGTTACGAAATTCCTGTTGCTGATAGAAACAGACTTGAAAACGAAATGGAAGATACAACTGCAAAAATGGTAGAAGATGCTTATGCACAATTCGACATTAGACTTGCTGAAAAACTTACAGTTGCTAACTTCACATACCACAAACAAGGCAACGCAACTGCTGATAAAGGAGCAGGAAAGTTTGTAAAATGGGATTTAGCTGGTTCTAATCCGATTGCTGATATTAAAGCATTTAAAGCTGAAATCAAAGAAAGATTAGGTGTAAATCCGGATTCATTGTTAATAACAGAAGATGTATATACTGCATTGACTGAAAACGCAACTATCTTAGCTCGTTTGAGAACTGATGCTGATAAAGAAATCACAACTGCTAAACTTGCTCAATTCTTCGGACTTGACAACATTTATGTTATGGCAGGTGCAGAAACTAAATCAGCAGAAGGTCAAGATGCTGAAATCGGTGCTATCAAATCTAATGTAGCATTGCTTTACTACAAAGGTAAAGTTGCTGGTGCTACTGCTCCATCTGCCGTTAAATGTTTCTATAACACTAACACTTATGGTGCTGGCACTAACGGTATCATCATTCAAACATATCGTGAAGAAAAAATTACTGCTGACATCGCAAGAGTAGTTCAAGACTTCACTATCGTTGTTTCAATGGCTGATGGTGCTACATTGCTTACTGATGTAATTGGCTAGTAAGATACTAGATTAAGTCTAGTATGAACATATAAAGTGGGATGATAAAGTTAATTCCTAAATCCCACTTCTTTAAAATAACAAACACTTTTAAGAGGATGAAATTGATGGAAGAAATTTTAATACCAATGGAATGTTTATATGATATTCCTAGCTTAAATCAAATGTCTATGCCGTCATATAAGGCAGGAGATATATTTATGTTTAATCCATATCATGAGGTTCATGTAGAACTTGATGAGCATGGAGTTTTTAAAGAAGTTGAAAATAATTTGTGTAATTTCTTTTGCCATTATCCAGATTTAGCTATTAATGGAAATAAATATCAAATCGGAGAAGAAATTACTGTTAAAGATATAAAATCTCTTGACGATGAAACATTAAGAAGTTTATTGTATATCGGATATATTGATAAGAGATTAAAAATTAAAAAACAAACTCAAAATGAAGAAAATAAAGTAGCAAAAAAATCAAAGGCTAAAAAAACGACCTCTGAAACATACGCTATTATTGCTTCAAAATTAGGGTTTGAAAAAGATGAGTTCAAGAAGGCGTGTTTAGATGTTCTTAATATAGAAATTAAGGATATGAGAAAAAAATGCCCTAAAAATCAAAAACAAAAGATAATTAAATCATTAAGGAAATAATATGGCTATCGACTATACTACCTATATCGGACAAATTAGAGCATTGATTAATGATACTAATGAAGAAAATTTAGAATTAAATGATGAGCAACTTGATGCTTATTACTGTATGTCATACGGTAGTGTATTAGATGCGGCTCTTATGGCATTAAGAGGATTAGTATCAAAATATAGTGCTACAGGTGGAGATAAATATAGGGTTGATACCATAGAGTATGAAGAAGGCAAATCAAAAGCTAGTAATTACCTAAGTTTGCTTACAAATTTAGAAAAGAGCATAAAAGAAGGTACAAATCCTATGATTGTTGGAGTGCCAAAAGTATTTGGTGTTTATCGTGAAGATAGAGAAGAAAATATCAAGAGAATGATAGACGGAGAGATTATTCCACCTAAAACATCTGATACTGAATACGATGTGGCTAGAATTAAGCAACAAGATGGGCCTTATTATCGAGGTTAAAAATGGCTAAAAATAATGCAGTACAGATAAAACATACTAAAAAAGGTATGAAAAAACTTTTAAAAAATTTGTATTTATTACAAATGAATTACGTATCTGTAGGCATTCATAAAGCAGATAATAAAACCACTTCCGGAGAGAAACAGAAAAAAGAATTTAATAAACTTCAAAAGCATTTAAAGAATATGGGGCAGGAAAGCAATGGTAGTAATTCAAGTCCTAATTCCGGAAGTGGTTTAGATGGTGGAGAGAAAAAATCCTCTCCAAAATCTGCAAGACAAAGAACTTTTAATCTCGCAACTTTAGCATATTATTTAGAACAACCTATAAGTTGGATTCAACGTAAAAGTGTTAATTTATTAGCTAAAGATGGAGATATAGTAACTATTCATGCAGGTGCAAGAATTTCAAGACCTGCCAGAATATTTATAAGAATTTTTAAATTAACTAATATATGGAATAAAGTGAGAGCTTTTATTCAAAGACAAGTTAGAAATTTATATATGCAAGCAGGTACTAATAGACGAGCTTTTTGGCAAGCTATAGGTACTATGGCATATCAAGAACAAAAAAATATAATCAGAACATCTGCAAGTGCGGCTAACTCTGATATTACTGTAAAACTTAAAGGACAAAATCATCCATTATTTGATACTGGCGGTTTAGAAAATTCTATCAACTATAAAATTAATAAGAATTACAATAATAATGCTTCAAAAATTGCTAGAAATAAATTTTTAATGGATTTTGACAAGCAATGGGAACAGTTTAAATAATGCCAAATTGGAATAGATTTAAAAATATAGTATCACAAATGATTACTACTGATTTAGGTGCAGAAGAAGTAATTATAACAACTCCTGGAGAAATAACTTATGATTTTGATACAGGGGAACAGGTATCTGAATTAAAAACAGAACCTATGAAATTGGCATTGATTCCTACAAATAAAGATGACTTAAAAGACTTACCGGAAGGTGCTAGAGATAAAGCAACTAGAAAAATATTTACAGAAAAACCTATAGCGAAAAATGCAACAATAAAATCTTTATTTGATGGTAATGAATATGAGGTAATTGTGCCTAGTGTAGCATATACCGCAGGTGGGTTAGTTCATTGTTATAGAACATATTTAGGCAAAATAGAAAACCTAGAAACTTTAGAATTTGCAAGAGGAGAAACTGATAATGAGTGATGAATTAAGCAAATTTAAAAAAGTTGTTTTAACTTGGGTATATCAAGAATTAAATAAAAAATATCCTCAATATTTTAATAAAAATCCTTATGTAAATTTAGATGGACAAACAGTAAATAACTCTCCAAATGTTTACTGGTCTGATTCAGTAAGTGATAGACCATTAAATGCTACGAGTTGTTATTTAGATATAATAAGTGATGATTCTCCATCGTTCGGAACTGATAGTAAAGTATATCAAGATGAAACAGATGGAAAATATTATAGAGAGCTTAAAGAACAACATGAAATAATTGTTAATTTTGCGATAACCTCAATGAAGAATGATAAATTAGGATTAACGGCATTACAGGCTCAAAACTTAACATATAATGCTTGCTCCTATTTAAAAATGCTTTTAAAGTCTGGCTCGGCTTCTGATTATTTCAGATATGAAAACGAAATCTTAACCCCTATTTCAGTTTGCTCACAGAATAGGAATGTATCGGAAATAACGGATATAAGTATTTTTGAAGATACAAGAAATAGACATACTAATCAATTTTCTTGTAAATTTGCATTCGACCAAACAGATAGACTTGAGGTTGATATGGCTCAAAATATATGTAATGAAATTCAAACAGAAGATTCGGAAGGTAATACGGATACCTTTGAATTTTATATAAAAAGTAATAATGATTTAGGAGATATATAATGGGTACTAATATTGATAACATCATTGTAGTAAATGAGCAAGAAATTATCCAAACTTCTATTGATGGTTATTTTAAAAATTTAGCCATTGTTGGAAGATTTGAAAATTCCTCACTTCTTAATAGCTACAGTTTTTCTCCTATGGGTGTTGAAGAATTTGAAAGCCTATCAGCTATAGGCGAAATATTCCCTACTACCCATCAAGTTTACAAATGTGCTAAAGATGTATTCGCACAAAAAGTAAATACAGGTATGAACAAATCTGCCGTAGAAAAAGTTGCTATATGTCAAGTTTTGAATACTGACTCTAATATCGAAGAAGCTCTAGTAAGAATTGGATATTCCGATGCTTACCATTGGGTATTAATCAGTAATAACGATGATGACATTGATAGCTTTGTTGAATATTTTGCAGATAAGAGAAAAATACCTCATGTTCAAACCAATGAGAAAGAAGTTTTAAGCAACGAAAAAGTTGTTGAGCAAGTAGGCGAAGAACAAGTAGAAGTAGATAATATTGCTAAATTACTTCGTGATAAAAATGCTAAAGCAGTTGTTTACTATCATGCATTAACAGATGAATTTTTAAACGGTGCTATGGGTTCTATACATTGTTTTAATAGACCTGGTAAAATTGCAGGTGTATTTGATAAACCATCTGGTATCACACAAGATGATTTAACAGATAATCAAAAAAGCAATTTAGACAAAAACTGTGTAAACTACTATACTGCATATATAGGACAAGCAGGTAAATATCAAACTAGAGTATTGACTGCTGGTGGTTTTATGTCTAATGGCGATGAAATTCAACAACAAGTAATTTTGGATAGAATAATCTTAAATCTGCAATCTGCTGGTATGGATGCACTTGAGATGAAAATACCTTATGATGATAGAGGTGGTTCTATTCTTGAAGGTAAATTGAAAGCAGTTTTAAGACAATTACAAAATGAAGAATTGATTGCAGAAGATAGTTTAGCAGATGATGGAACTCTTAAAAAAGGTCAAACTTTACAAGTTCTATCAAGAGAAACTGTAAAACAACAATATCCTTCAAAATTTGCAGAAAAATGCTTTGTTGTTAAAGCTACTGCGGAATTAGCATTAAACGCTAAAAAAGTTGAAATTAATTTAGTATATCAAGCATAGGAGATAAACAATGGCAGTAATCGACCCTAAATATATCTACATCTCATTCGATGGATATACAATTAATCCGGCAGAATTTGGCGATGCAGATATTGAAATTACGGCAGGTGGAGATAATTCAGAAGTAGTTAAAGGTAAAGCTGGTGGTCATGCTACTGTAAATAAGTATGACAAAACCGACCAGGTAACATTTACATTATTTTCTGATAGTGCTTCTAGTTATAAGCTAGAAAATTACCACAACCAACACAAACAAATTAACAACTTGATTGTTAAAGATACAAATCCTAGCAGACAAAGAACTTGGACATCTACTGCGGTAAATGTTAAAGGCTACGATGCAGTTGCATTAACTAAAGCTGATGGATATGCTTTCACTCTTGAATGCGAGGAAGATTTTGAAATAGCTTAACTATTTCCATGATGATTAAATGAAGTTTACACTTTATTGAACATCTCGTACTATATAATTAGAACGGAGAGTTTTTCTCTCCGTTCTTTAGACAAGGTATTTTATTTTTTTAAAGGGAGATTGATTATTATGAGTATGCCTCAAAGAGAAGTGGTAATAAATGGACACAAATATAGATTTTATTTGATTTCTGGTAGTTTAGCATTTAAGGCATCTAGAAAGATTTTGGGTAAATTAACATCTATGTTAAATTGTTTTCAAGATAGAGCCACCACAGAATTGAATGCTAAAATATCAGAACTTGTTATGGAAGATTTTGATGAATTATTTAATACTTTCATAGATAAAAATAACATATACTGTGATGGTAATCTGATTACAGATTTTGATGAACATTTTGCAGGAAGATTTATGGAAATTCCACAATTACTCTATAAAGTAATCTTGGAGAATGACAGAGATTTTTTTACTTCATTGCCTACATTAATTCAAAAGGGAATGCACACTCTCAACGAAAGACTACAAGCCAACTCATTGCCGAAAGCAGAAGGATTAGAGAAGGCTCTAAATCAAGTAGCGAACAACTTGAATCGAAATCTTGGCTAGATACAGTAGATTACTATACGGAAGATGAAAAATTCTTTAAAAGTATAATATCGACAATAGGCAAAAAAGAACATAAAGCTCCATCAGAAATTGAAGAATGGTGCTTGCCAGATATAGTTTTAATATTTGCATCGTATATTGACGAAGCAGAGCAGTATAAAGCTATGGCAGAAGAATTTGAGAAAGAACTAAATAAAAATAAATAGAGAATATAATGGCAAGTATATTAGATGAATTTTTAATATTATTTAAACCTACAGTAAAAGGAAATGGACTTACTAAATTAAATAGAGATTTAAAACAAACTCACTCTAATTTATTTAGTATGAAAAATCTTTTTAGTGCTTTTATTGGATATGATATATATTCCGGTTTAAAAGCTATAGGTGGTAGCCTTATAGATGCCTCAAGAGAAATGGGTGCTATGAGGTCAAGATTTTTTGCCATTACTCAAGATGAGAAAAAAGCTAATGAAGAATTAGAATGGGCATTTAATCTCGCACAAAAGACTGCTATGCCAATGAAGGCTTTAGCAGATTCTTACTCTATTTTCTTTGCGGCTACTCAAAAGGGATTAGGAACTAGCGGTGCTAGAGAGGTATTTCAAGATTGGACAGAAGTATCTAGGGTCTTGCACTTATCTGAATATCAGTTTGAAAGAGTAACGTATGCAATTCGAGAAATGGCATCTAAAGGTGCGATTTATTCTCAAGATTTACGTATGCAAATTGGTACTCATGTACCTAATGCTATAGGTTTAGCACAAAAAGCCGCAGAAGATTTAGGAATAACAGGAAGTAATTGGTTTGAAACCTTACAAGAAAAGGCTAAAGGTAATCAAAAACTTATTAACCAATTTATAACTTTATTCTCTAAACATGCCAAAGATATGTATGCCGACCCTGTTGCAATGGAGAAAGCATTAAAGCAACCAGATGCTCAAATTATCAGATTGCAACAACAATGGGATAAATTGCGTTATGCAATGGTTGAATCCGGTTTTCAAGATGATTTATTAAAAGTATTAGGCAAATTAAATGATACTTTAGATAAAATAACGGCTCAATCTGCTGAATTTTATAAAATGCTAAAAATGATAGGTAAAGTTATAGCTATTGTTTTTGCATGGAAGTATTTTAGAGTTGCTATAACTGCTTTTAGAAGAATGTCTGTAATGCTAAAAGCATTAACTAAAGGCAAATTCCTTCCTAAAGGATTATCAAACTTTGTTAAAGGAAAAGGATTAAAAGCATTATTCAAATTATTACAAGGACAACTATTAAGAAGATTTTTATCTTTAGGTATTAGAGGAGTGCTTGCATTCGTTCCTGTAGTTGGACAAATAATATTCTTATTATGGACTGCTTGGGATATAATTCAATTAATATGGTCTGGGTTAAAAATATTCTTCCCAGAACAAACTAGAGCAGTAAAATTTTGGATTTTAACAACTTGGAACAACATACAGGCATTAGGCAAAAAGATTTTAAATTGGCTTGTAATGTTCATAACACTTCCATATAGACTTGGTGCTAAGTTAGGTCAATGGTTAGCCGAACAACTAATTAATGTCGGCAAGAAAATCTCTAATTGGTGGAGTAATTTACCATTTAATCGTGGCAAAAATAAGGTAGAATTTCCTGGTGTAACTCCAAATAAAGATAGTTGGGATTATATATATAATCAATCTCAAATAACTCCATTGACTACACAATTATCTAATAGGCAAACTCCTGTAGGAAATAATATCACTATTAATAGTCCTATAAGTATTGATGCTAGTGGATTAACTCCGGAAGAAGCCGCAGAGATGATAGCTATGGCACAAGCAGAAAATAACGACCATATAATTAATACTTTAAATAAAAATGTAGCAAATAGTAAATTTTAACGGAGATATAAATGGTTCAAGAAGTTAGTGAAATAACTCCAGATGCTTATTTAATGATTGTATATGGCAAAGATAAAGATATAATTAAAGTAAAGCAATATGATGTTAAGGTAAAAAAGAGTTCTAAGAATCTATTAGACACTCCGTTAAAATCTAACATTGCTACGGTGGCATTAGCAGGATTAACAAGTTCTATAGGGCAAAATATTGCTGGTAAAGCGTTATCTAATGCCACTTTAGGTAGGATTAATTCTTCTATTTATGATATAATGTCTGATGGCAAGATTTCTGTGCCGGAAGTTGCAGAAGATTTTATTGGAAGTTGCACTAATGCCATAGATAACGTAGCTACAGATATGGGTTTACCTACTCCATCTTCTTTATATACTGCATTAATGCCAGGTGGCACAGGTGTAATATCTAAAGATTTTGCTAATCTTTTAGGCAAAAAAATGGATGCAGAAAATAAACAAGAAGAAGAAAAATTAAATGAAGGGGAATATACAGTTTTAAAATTTAAAATTGTAACTGGCGATAAAGAAAATTGGAGCATGGATATTCCTACTAGAAAAACAGAAAAGGGATTTGAAATTGCTACTGCAATAAATAATCATAATAAAACTAAAGATTTTGAAGTTCTATTATGCACAAATGATAAAGCTGGTACTGATATGTATCAAATAAAAAATCAGCTTGAAGAATTAAGAAGTCAAAAAGTTCCTTTTGATGTTTATGTGAACGATAAAGATGTTTATAATCAATATAAATTATCTAATTGTTTATTTTCTAGTTTAGATTTCAATCCTAACGGTAAAAATGCCTTAAACTGCTCAATGTCTGTAGTAGAAATACCAGAATGGGATGTTGAAATAGTTAAATTAGATAGTAGCTATAAGGGTAAATATTCTGTATCTAATAATGCTCAATCTAGCAATAATGTAAATAAAAAGGCTGGCGTAGCTAAAGTGGCTAAAAGTGCTACATCTATTGCCAAAACTGCAACTAATAAGATTAGCAATCAACAAACTCCTTCAAAATCAGTATCTAAAGATATAGAAAAATATGTTAAATCTCTTGCCAATAATGGTAAAAGTAGTAAAGAAATACAAGCATTAGTTAAGAAGCATGGTGCAACATTAACAATAGCTGATATTGACAGAATCAGAGGTGTATCTATATCTGCTAAAAAATAATAGGTAATTCAATGAGTATAGTATCAATAAAAATACCGGATTTATTACATTCTCCATATATAACACAACCTATTCCACTTAATAATCAATTATACTTTTTTGCTTATACTTGGAATATTAGACATTCTAGGGCATATTTATCAATTTATATAAAAAATAATGATGAATTAGAATATTTAGTTAAAAATAAATGTTTAATACCAGGCATAGAAATATCAAAAGAAATAAATAATAAAGATTGGAAAGGGGTATTAACATTCGATAAAATATGGAATGGATTACAGGATGACTATAGGCAAGATAACATAAATATAGAATTTGATATTAAATATGTATTAGAGGATTAGCATGCAAAGATTATATACTAAAATTAAATTAGAAATAGTCGATGCCGATATGGTAATAGAGAATGCAGATATTTCTGTTACCATTAAAAAAAATGATGAAGGCTCTCCAAATTATTGCACTTGTGTTATCTATAATGTTTCACAAAATACATATAACATATTAAATAATAAATCTAATGAAATAAGAGTATATGCCGATATTGATGAAAAGGGATATATTTTAATTTTTGAAGGCATATTAAGAGATATAGTAAAATGGAAGAAAGCTAAAAAAACAGTTGCAACAAAAAGAAAGAGAAAGACTAAAACTGTTAAAAAGCCTATTCAAGTTCACTATAATTCTCCACCGATAAGTCGTAATAATAATGACGGCAATATAGCCACTATTATTGAGCTTCAAGATGGATTTAAAAATGCTTACATCAATAATTACTATTCTTATTCATATAAGGGAGAAGTTACTAATAAGCAGATTTTAAACGATATTTTATATTATGTTAAACGAAAAACTACTTTAGGAATAGGTGTTATATCTGAATTAGACGAAAAAACATTTCCTAACGGCAGAGTTGTTAGTGGCACATTAAATAACGTCATAAGACAAATTTGTGCTACAGGAAATTGTATTAGCGATATTGATAATAATATAATAAATATATTTAAAAAAAATCAGACATCTGATGTTTATGGATATTATCTTCATGGTGGTATATGTCCTAAGCCAGAATTTAATGCAGATAAAGAAATTGATGTGGATGCTCCATTTTTACCTTCAATTAATGTTGGAGCATTTGTAAAATTAGATTTTGAAGATATAGATGGGGTTTATCCTGTTAAATCTTTAGAAAGTAAAATAGATAATTTTGGTTCTGCATACGAAACTAAATTAACTTTAAAGGTAGAATAAATGCCAAAATCATTTTCTGAAAAATATGATGGTAAATTATCATTTTCAACTATATTATCTAATAGATTTAATGATTTAAAAGATGAAATAAAAGTGCAATTACCATGCAAAGTTCATTCTGTTGATTATATTAATAATCAAGTTGATTTAGAAATATTAGATTATGCACACGATGAAAGTGGTAAATTAATAAATTATCCCATTATACCAGATGTGCCAATACGACAACCATTATATAGTGGAAGTGCATATATTTACTTGCCTGTTAGGGTTGGGGATATAGGAACTATTGAATTTTTCGATACAAGTGTCGATGATTTAATAACTACTGGGAATTATGATTTTGATTATACAGAAGAATGGCATAGTTTAAATAATGGTTTATTTACTAATGGATTCTTGCCTAAAAACAAATTATTTGCAATAGATAGTAATGCAAAAATTGTTTTAGGTTCACATTCCGGTAGTTTTACATTTAAAGTAAATGCAGATGACACATTAACAGTTATAACTCCTAATATTAATATAACCACAGGCACATTAACAGTAAACGGAGATATACATGCTACAGGAACTATAACAGGAGATACGGAAGTTATAGGCAATGGCAAAGCATTATCAACTCATACACACAAAGATAGTCAAGGTGGAAATACATCTGCTCCTCTTTAGTTTACGATTTTTGTAGTTTTTTCTATAATAATTTTGAGAGAGTAATAATGAAAGATTTACAATTAGATTTTATAAATAAAAAAATGTTAAATAAAGTAGTCGATAATAAGGCTAGAGTACATCAACAAATAACTGTAGGTGTAAGAAGTTTTATAGGAGATTTCTTTCTTAATGATAATTATGGAATAAATTATAGCAACTGTTGGAGCAATCCTACATTAACTAAAATTTTTATTAAAGAACAAATAGAAGCCATACCTGGTGTTTTAAGAGTTATAGACTTGAATATTACTAAATCTACAGATAGGTTTAAAACCCTAGTAATAAATGCTACTGTTAAAACTAATGATGAAATCATAGACATTAATGAAGAAGTTTAAGGGATAATATAATGATACAATACGACCAAAATGGCTTAATTATACAGTCATTATTAGACATATTAAGCGAAAGAGAAAATAGTTGTCAGAAAATATTTGGCGATGATTTTTATATTTCTGGGGAATCTGTTGTAGCAAACTTGCAATCAGCAGATGCAGATAGGGAATTTTCTATTCAAGAATTATTGTTATATATAGCAAATCAATTAGACCCAGACCAGGCAGAAGGAATATGGCTAGATTATATTTGTGCTTTAAATAACATTACTAGATATAAAGCTACAAAATCAACCATTCCTATTACTGTAATAGGTACTGCCGGAACTGCAAAGAATACAGGCGAAATTATTATAGTAGATGGAACAACTGATGAATATTATATAAACTCTACTGCTTTTGTTTTAGATAATGATGGTAAAGCAAATGTTCAATTTGAAGCTACAAGTTGGGGAGAAATTACTGCATTATCTAATAGTAAATTCTCATTAAAAACTCCTAGTTCTGGTATATCTTCTGTAGTTTATAATACAAGTGGTAAAGCTACAGTAGGGAGAAATACCGAAACAGATGAGGAATTGAGGGAAAGAAGGGCAGATGCAGTAACATATACTGCAAGTTCTATTTTATCTTCCATAAAGGCTACAGTATCTCAAATTGATGGCGTTGAATATATACAAACTTATGAAAATGATAGTTTAAATACTGTTGATACACTACCACCTAAATCTTTTGAAGTTGTAGTAGAAGGTGGAGATGAAATGGATATTGCCAATGGTATTCTTAAAAAGAAACCAGCAGGTATTCAAGCCTATGGTAATACTGTTAAAACAATAGAAGATGACGATGGAAATCAATTTAAGATAGGTTTTACACGACCTACTAAAGTAAATATAGATTTAGTTATTAATTTTGTTTCAACTTCATTGCAAACAGATGAGTGGAAAGCAAATCTCAAAAATGAATTAATTAAAGCATTTAATTCTTTATATACAGTTGGCGATTCTGTTTATGCATATAATTTATATTATGTTTTAAATAATCATTCAGAGATAAAAAATGTAACAAACTTTAAAGTTAAAAAACATTCTGAATCTAGCTATGCCGATAGTGTGGCAATAGGTAAAAGAGAATTAGCTTTATTGGCAGAAGATAATATAACAATTAATCAATCCGTTTAAGGGAAACTAATATGTTACAAATAGACAATCATAAAGAATATGCTTTGTCTGACATTATACCTTACCTATTACAATTTCCAGAAGTATATCAACTTGCAGAGCAATCTGGAGAAAGATACCAAAAAATAGAAGATATAGCTTGGCAACTATTATATAATTTAGATTATAAAAATGCTAACGGTGTATGGCTAGATTATATAGGTAGAAAAGTCGGACAGGATAGAATATATACTCCAAAACCTCAAAATGCATTTACTTTTGGTGGTGTTAGAGAAGAAGGTTTTGGACAAGGTAAATTTAAAGGTACTGCATCTGTAAAAAGTACAAAAGTTGCTAGGAGTGATTCTAGTTTTAGAAATGCTATACAGGCAAAAATTATTCAAAATAACACAGATACTTCATTAGATGAATTAATATCTGCTTGTAAATTTCTTTTTAATGCTAGTGTAGTTAGAGTAAACGAAGAATATCCGGCAGGTATTTCTGATATTAGAATGTATGGCTCATCTTTATTAGAAACTACCGATGCACAGGCTATAATTAAAAATGCTTTAGGTGCAGGAATATCATTACATAAAGTAACCTTCCATAAATTTTATAATCTATTTAAAAATAATGCTTTTATAACTTATAATAAAATTATTCCAGAAACAGATAATTTTGAATTAAGTTTTACATTGACCCCAGATATTTCTCCTAGTGAAACATTTGCAATATTTTCACAAAATACATCATTCGCAAATGAATATGCATCGGCAGAATGTTATTACGACCCTATAGAAGGTATAGTATTTAAGACTTCTGCAAATTTATATAATGATAATAATAATAGAAATACATATTATGTTGATGAGAATGGAAGTCAATATGTTGATGGTAGTGGAGATGTAATTCTTACAGGTGGCACATTGACTATTAATGAACCTACTAACGTAATGATACAAAGAGAAGGCAATGTATGGTCTTTGTATATAAATGGAGCTTTGGTTGATTATGAAGAATCTCCTCATAACATGATAGTCGGAGAAGATGTTAAATTATATTTAGGAATTGCAAATAGATATTTCTATAATCAAGGTTCAATATACAACTTAAACTTAATTAATAAGACTAAAAATGAAGTTTTAATAAACGACCCACTAAAAAATAAGACGATAGGTATTAATAACGGAGTGAGATTTTTATAATGGTTAGATTTAATGACAAAGAGCAAGTATCAACACTTGCAAGTAATGACATTTTGCCTATGACTGATATTTCAGATAGTGCAAACGACAAAAAGGTAACAGTAAATCAATTATCAAAATTTACTGTTGATAACATTTCAACATTGACAGGTGGATTGGGTTTTAGCCAAAATAACCTAACAAACACTTTAAAAACTAATTATGATACTGCATACAACAACTTATCAACATTAGGTTTGTTAAATGAAGCAGGAAACCAAAAACTTGCACTATCAAATATGTTTCCAATAGGTAGTATTGCATTATCCGATTCTACAGGATATGCTCAAGTATTAGCTATGAAAAATAGTAGCACTACAACTGTTACAGATACTATAAACGGAATACCTGTAACATATACTTTGGCTACAGATGGTAGCAAAGTTGCAGATATAGGTCAAAAGAATAACATAGACCAAATCTATGCACTTTTAGGTTATAGTGAATATTATATCATAGATACTACAAAACGTCAATTCTATTTACCTAGATTAGAAAATCCTTTAACAGATATTGTAAATGCTCGTAAAAGTTATTTAAAAATTAATTGTTATAGAGAGCAATTTTTATATGCTGGCAACTCACATTCAGCCATAACTATTAAAGAAGATACCTACCTTAAATTTAAAATGGGTGGATATACTAGAGTTTGGTATAATGAAAATGAAACTACATTTGATGCTAAAACTAAACTTGACTCTGGCTCTGCATTTTCAGCAGGTAAACAATATTATATTTATTTAGTTGAAACGGCTAAAGTCAATAAATTTGATATAATTGTTTCACTTAACTCAACATATCCTACAGGTTATAATGCTAATAACTCATATTGTATAGGTGGATTCCATACACTATGTGTATCTGTTACGGCTTCAAATGCTCCTGCACTTCCAGCTAATAGTTTATGGGATGCACATCCGGCAATCGGATATAATGCAGGAGATATTATTCCTAATTCAATATGGTGTGAAACACATCGACCTATGTCAAGTCCTGCCGGAATGGTTTATATCGACTTGCTTGATTTATGGGTAGATATTTATTTACAATCCGGAACTTATAAAAATACAACATCTGCCTATGGAGCTACTGTTACGGATAGTCGTACTCCTATTCAGCACTTATGGGATATGCAACTTGTAGGTAAACGACTAGCTAGAGATGTAGAGTTCATGATTTTTGCAGAAGGTAGCAACCAAAAAACTAATATTAGTGGTTCAGCCGCTCCTTCGCCTAAAACATCTGGTGGTCATGTCGATACGGCAGGCAAACGTATGATTTCTGGCTATTTCGTTGAAGAATGTTGTGGTTATTTATGGCAATGGCTTGATGAAATTGGATTTAATGGACAGGGTAATTGGACTGGCTACGGAGATGAAGGCACTAGAGGTAGTACCTACGGCATGCCATATATCCTGAGGGCGGGCGGTCGTTGGAATGACTCCTCTTACTGCGGTTCTCGTTCTCGTGCTTGCGGCTATGCTCGTTCTTACGTGGATGCCGACGTCGGTGGTCGGGGTGTGAGCTTGCCGAAATTTAGCAGATAGCCCAAAACGCACGGTACGACTGAACTCTAGCCGATACCTGCTCCATGCTACAAGCGTTCAGCTCTCCACTTGCCGTCTTACCGATGGCAGATAAACGATATAACGCAAATAGCAACACGCCAACCGTTCGTGCAACATAGTTGCACCGCAGAACGGAAGGTCTTTAGTTATTACTCAATTATACTTGAAAATTTAATAAAAAGCAACACGTTTTGTGTTCCCACTTCTCACTATACCTTGTCTAAATTTGGAATCTCACTTCCATAGCACCGTTGTAAAAATATGTTATGGGAGTCTGATTTCAATATGTAAAGAGAGAAGTAAAAAAGGTTGTAGGTTATTATCCTGAAAGCAGGCGGTAATTGGAATAACTCCTCTAACTGCGGTTCTCGTTCTCGTAATTGCAACAATGCTCGTTCTAACGTGAATGCCAACAACGGTGGTCGGGGTGTGAGATTGTTAATACTGACAAGAATATAATTATTCTGACATTATAAAATTGCATAATATGGGTATTTTCAAGCTGAATCTATAACCTTGTTTATTCATAGAATAAGCAAAATACAAAGCAATTTATAAGCACCTTCGCTAGTAGTTATTTTATAGCGAAAGTGAGGGTGTTTACTTTTTTTAAAATTTTCAGTATAATAATTATAGAAGATGAGAAATTGAAAAGAATCGGAAATCTTTGGGATAAAATTATTTCTTATGACAATTTATATCTAGCCTATAAAAAGGCAAGAGAAGGCAGAGGTCATTTAGAATCTGTTAAAAGATTTGAACAAAATGTTGAAGGTAATCTAAAACAACTTCAACAAAGTTTAATCAATAAGACATTTTCAACATCTCGATATAACACAAGAATTATTTATGAACCAAAGAAAAGAGTTATATATATTCTTCCTTTCTTTCCAGATAGGATATTGCAACATGCGTTAATGAATATAATAGCTCCGATATTCCATGCAAGATTTATCAAAGATACTTATGCTTGCATACCAGAAAGAGGATTGCATGCAGGTTTAGTAAGAGCAAATAGTTATACACAGAAAAATGACTATTGCTTAAAGATGGATATTAAAAAATTTTATCCATCAATACATCATGAAACATTATACAAAATAATTGAAAGAAAAATAAAAGATGAAAATGTTTTATGGTTAATAGACAATATAATACATTCTTTTGAGGGAGATAGAAATTGCCCTATTGGCAACCTTACAAGTCAATGGTTTGGAAATATCTATTTAACTCAATTAGATTATTTTATTAAACAAAAATTAAGAGCTAAATATTATATAAGATATTGCGATGATTTTCTTATATTTTCAAACGATAAAATGTGGCTAAATCAATGCAAAGAAGAAATTACTCAATTTTTAGACAATGTTTTAAAATTAAAAATGAGTAAATGTGATTTATTTCCTGTTTCAAGAGGTGTTGATTTTCTAGGCTATAGATACTTTAAAGGTTATGTTTTATTAAGAAAACGTACTGCAAGAGGTATTATACGAAGATTAAGGAAATTATATTCAGAATACGATAAAGGTAGAATAAAGCCAGATAAGATGTTATCTCATCTATCATCTGTAGATGGATATATCTCATGGGCAAATAGTTATAATTTTAGACAAAAAATAGATTTGAATAATAGGATAAGCGAGGTAAGAAAATGTTTGAAAATATACCGAAGTATAGTGATTTCAGCACAGACGATTACTTAAAAGGAGATAAAATATCAATAAAAGATATTTTAAATAAAGAAATTATTATTACAGGAATTAAGGCAGAACATAGCAAACTTAAAGCTGGAGAAATATATAATAAGATACAAATAGTTGATAAGATAGAAAATGATGAACCTCATTATGCAGTATTCTTTACAAGTTCTACCGTATTAGCAAGAGAAATTCAAAAATATAAAAATAAATTGCCGTTTAGAGCAACTATTATTCAAGAAAATAAATATTTTACATTAGTATAAGTGGAGATTTAGACATGGTATTTTTTAACACTAGGGAAGATGTTTATAATTCTTTAGAAATTGATATTAATGCTACAGTTGCAACTCTTAAAGATATTTTAAATGATAGATTTAAGTGGCAAGTAGTAAAGGTATTGCTAACTAAAGAAGAAGGCATTGAAGATGAAACACATCTAATTATAGAATCAGAAAATGAAATTTTACAATCTGAATTGCAAGAAGATGAAAATTCTAAACTTTTCCAATTAGGATTAACCGTTGAAGAAGCAGAAGAAATTATTGAAAATCCTGGTTTAGCTTTAGCAAAATATAAAGGAGAAGTTGAATAATGTTGAAATTAAGATATGATAAAAATACAGGCAAAATAGGCTCTGCATACACAGAAGATGTTATAGTTCCAGAACCTTATCTTTTGGTAACAGAAGAAGAAAATGGAGCAATAACTAATAGAGATAATACTTATGTTATTGACGGCAAACTTGTTGATATTACAGGTACGGATAAAGAAAAGAAATTGCTTGCAGAAAAAAGAAAAGCTGAATTTTATAAAGAATTTATTGCCACTACATTGGGTAACTATAGACTGCAACCTAAAGGGTATGCAAATGCACAACAGGCTATGGATGTAACCAATACTATGGTATTAGCTTTAGGTGGATTAACTAAACAAATTACTTCATTAGTAATTTTCTATCCTACTCCAGATTTTACTGATGAAACTCAATGTACGGAAGAATATTTAATAGAACATCAAACAAATCCACCGGAAATGACATTAGAAGAATGGACAAAATTTTATGTTCAATTCTGTCAATTATATGCAACGCAACAATATCAAAAATAAAGTTTACAATTTATGAAAAAATATATATAATATATATAGAATAGAGGATAGGTATGTCAATAGAAATCACAAAAAATGGTATAGTAAAAATTATACAAGGAGATACAGGATATATTCTTGTTGATGGCATACCTACAGATAAAAACTATGATGTATATTTTGCTATAAGAAGAAAAGATAGAACCTTAGTTACTCCAGAAGAAATTAAAGTTCCTACAGAAGGAAAATGCGAAATAGAAATTCCGATTACAAAAAAAATATCTGAACTATTAGAAGTGCCATTAAATGCAATGTGCGAAATTTACTACTGGGGAGTTAAATTATGCGACCCAGATACAGGCAATGAAGATACAATGCGTGTTGGAGAATGTGCCTGTGGTGGTTGGTTTGGTAAATGGAATAGATTATACGCTTATCCGAAAATAGTTGAGGGTATCGTAGATGAATTGCAACAATAGAATTAATAGTCAAATTAGAGTTAAGGTTCATACCGAAGATTGTGGAAGTCGTGGTAGCATTAATGCAGACCAGGCTAGGACATACGCTCAAATAGCAGAAGCAGAGGCTAAAAAGGCTAAATATTATGCTGATTTAATCGAAGAAAACATCAAAACTTTTGCAGATAAAAATTATGTGCATGAACATAATATTGCCGAAAAAATATGGCATGTAACACATAACTTAAATAAATATCCTACGGCTATAGTTATTGATAGTGCAGGAAATGAAATAATATGCGATATAGAATATGTTGATACTAATACCTGCATAATATCAATGAATGCCCCATTTAAAGGCAAAGCCATTTTTAATTAAAATAAAAAACAGAGGTAAAATAAATGTCAAAATTTGTCGCAACAGATTTAGATTTTAATCAAAATGAGATACAAAATGCCGTAGAACAAAATCTTGCTACTGCCCCTTCTAATCCAAAAGAAGGTCAAAAATATTGGAACACGGCTCAAAAGAAATTATTTATATATGATGGAAATAAATGGGTTGATGCCACTAATCAAGGCAAAACCTATATGTTTACAGATGGTTTAACGGAAGAAGAAGGCACGGATGTTGTTACATTAGATTTAGCAACTTCTTCTTCTATTGGTGGTGTTATAGTTGGCGATAACATTGATGTTGATGATACTGCAACTATTTCTGTTAAAGATGCTACAAATACACAAAAAGGTGTTATCCAAATAGCTACTGATGAAGAAGTTGCTACTGGCACAGATACAACTAAAGCCGTCAATCCATTGCAATTAAACAATGCAGTAAAAGATAAAATTACTAAAAAAGATTTATCTGCAACTGCTCCTATTAAATATAACAATTCTACAGGTGTTATATCTGCTGATATTGATAATACTCCTACTACAGATAGCACAAAATTAATATCTTCTGGTGGTGTTAAAGCTGAATTAGATAAAAAAGTTGATGCTAATGCTAATATCACAGGTGGAACTCATACTAAAATTACTTATGACTCTAAAGGTTTAGTAACAAAAGGCGAAAATTTAACTGCCGATGATATTCCGGACATTTCTGCTACTTATATCAAACAATCAGATAAAGGTGTTGCAGGTGGTGTTGCAACTTTAGGCTCTGATGGTAAAGTACCTGCTGGTCAATTACCTTCTTTTGTAGATGATGTAGTTGATACATATATTGTAGGAGATACTGCATTAGCTTCTGATTGGTTATCTACTATAGCAGGTGGAAGTGCATTAACCCCAGAAGCAGGAAAGATTTATGTAATTCTCACAGAGGGAGAATATCTTAATAAAACTTATAGATGGTCTGGCACTACTTATGTTGAAATTTCTGCAAGTCCGGCACAAGCTACTGAAAATGTTGCAGGTATAGCCAAACTTGCTACAGAAGCTCAAGCAAAAGCAGGAGCAGATGATACAACTATTGTAACCCCTAAAAAACTTGAAGCTACATTAGTTCAAGAAATTTCTAAAAATAGAACTTTAACTAATAAAACTATTAATGCAGATAATAACACAATATCTAATTTACAAACTTCAAATTTTAAATCCGGAGTTATTCAAACTACTGTAAGAGATACAAGTTCTTCAACTAATACAAATTTAGTGTCTGAAAAAGCCGTAGCTACTGCATTGTCTGCAAAGGTTGAAAAGCTAATAGCTACAAATCCACTTTTAACTCCTAGTGGTGGTGTTTGTACCTGGATGATAGCAAACTCTTTAAATACAGATGATGTAGTTGTAATGATTAAGGATACATCAACAGGGGAAGAAGTTATCTGTGAAGTTATTGCAGATAGTGGAAATGTAACAATAAAAATGAACGCTACAGAAAATATAGCGTTAGGAAAATATAAAGCTATAATTATAGGATAAATATATAAATGGCAACTAAAAATTTTAACCTAGATACAAGTAGTGATTTAGGTGGAGCAAATGCTTCTGATTATATAGTTGCAAGCCAAAAAGCTATAAAAAGCTATATTGATAGTAAAAGTGGTGGTAGTGGCTCTAGCTTACCTTTATTTGCCACTATTATATCAGACCACGTATTAAGTGGAGATGATGCTACAGGCTGGGCATTGCAAGGCTCTACCATCACAAATACCTATTCTACGGCAGTAAATAAGATTATAAATTTATATAACTCTAGCAATTCCGTAGATACTACATATAGGAATATTCCATGCAAATTATCATCTGACGGAAGATATATTGCTGATATTGCACAAAAAGATAATATTTATTCGTTATTTGTAGATACAGGAATTGCTGATTTTTATATATTAGACCAGACTAATCAAGAATTTATACTACCACGCACAAAATGGTTTTTGCAATTTACCTTAGATACAAGTTTAGTAAACAAAACTAATTCCGAACAGTATGATAGTATATATTCAAGTAATGATAATAAACATTTAATATCTTCAAACAAATTATTATATTATAGAATTGGAGATACTATTATAAATGAATCTGAAATGGATGCATCTACAATTTTAACTAAAACTACAGAATTGCAGACAAGATATTCAGATTTAGATTCAAGAGTTGCATATTTAGAAACTCTAATTGCAAAATGTTATACAAGTATGGATTAATATTATGAGAATAGAACCTATATCGCCAAATCCTATATTCTTTGGATATAACTCTCCACTTAAAACATTATATAGAAAAGGTCAATTACCATCTGTTAGATATGGTTTTTATGGAGATAAACTCACTCAAAAGAATGTGTCTTTAGAACACTTAAAACCATTCTCAAAAGGTGGAAAATCTAATTTAGATAATTTTGTTTTAGCCAGTAAAAGAAATAATATGGCTAGAGGAAATGACGATATTAGGCACTATGCAAATAAAGAAAATATAATAACATATCTTGCACAGTTTATAGGAATTAAATTGCCAAATTTTGACGGAGATAAATATATACAAGGTGTTATTAATACTCTTAAAAAACTTGGTGCATTATGATAGCAAAAATTATTAATTTTTTTAAATATTTTTATATTATACCTACAGATTTGAATGGTAGTTGGAAATTTCAAATAAATATTCCTATTGGCAAGAAACCTAAAAAGGAGAATTGATATGAAAAAAATTTTATCCATATTTGCAGTATTGCTAATGTTTAATAATATTACATTTGCAGAAGAAATGGCTAATCAAGAAATTGAAGTAAACGATAACAAAGCAGTAGTTATGGTTCAAAAACAACCTACACAGGCTACATCAACACAAAAACAAGCAGTAAAAAATAACTGGTTTTGTATCGTTATTCAAGTAAATGGTAAAATTCAAGAAACAAATAAAGGAGATTAGCTATGAATATTTTTGCAGGAATTAAATTATTTAACAAAGCAAATAAAGCATTAAAAGAAATTAAGAAACTTAAAGAAGATAATAAACTAATTGATGAATTGAGAGTTATTATAGATGAGCTTGTAGTTATTCTGAAAAAACTTAAAGAACTTGCTCCTCAAATATCTGAATTTGTTGAAGAAATTATTATAATTTTTAAAGAATTTATAAAATAGGAGTTTAATGTAATGATTACTTGGTATGAAGATGAAATAATTAAAATACAATTTAGTCGCATGCCACGAACAGAAACATTAAATGCTACCGGATATTCTACGCCAGAAGAAATAAAAGACATTAACAAAAAACCTTATTTATTACTATACGGCATTGATGTCCTAGTTGAATACGAAGGGCAAAAATATGAATTTAGTATAGAAACTCATTATAGATGGAATGGTGCTAATATTCCTTTTGGCTTATGGAATATAATTGGGAGTCCTTCTGATAATAGGTATAGAATACCATCAATGGTGCATGATAAATTATGTGAAAATCATGATTTTGTAAATCATAATAGGTATTTAAGCTCTTTAATATTTGAAAGATTGCTAAAGGTAGCAGGCGTAAATAAGATTAAAAGAAAAGTTATGTTTATCGCAGTCGATAACTATCAAAAGTTATTCTGTGGATGGAATAAGAAAATTAAGGAAGATAAATAATGGCTTACCCTATAGGGAATTTTACCCTATATATCCATACAAACAAAATTAATAATAAAAAATATATCGGAATCACACAACAAAAACCAGAAAAAAGATGGCAAAATGGTTTTGGCTATATTAAATGTCCTTTATTTTATAATGCTATAAAAAAATATGGTTGGGATAATTTTAAACATGAAATAATTTTACAAGGATTAGACAAAGAAACTGCTTGTAAAATAGAAATAGAACTTATTAGATTTTATAAATCAAACCAAAGAGAATACGGATATAATATTTCAAATGGCGGAGAGTGTAATTGGCTTGGTTTGCATCATTCAAAAGAAACAAAAGAAAAGATGAGTATAGCTAAAAAAAATATGTCAAAAGAATCAAGACTAAAAAATGCTCAATCTCATAAAGGTTTATTAGCGGGTAATAAAAATCCTATGTATGGAAAATCTGGAGCATTAAGTCCTGTATCAAGAAAAATAATTTGTCTTAATGATTCAACTATATTTGATAGTATTGCAGATGCAGGAAGAAAATTAAATGTTCATACAAGCCATGTTTCTTCCGTTTGTAAAAATAAGCTAAATCATGTTGGTGGTTATCGTTTTATGTATTTAGAAGATTATGAAAAAAATATAAAATAATGAGGAATAAAAATGTACCCTACAAAACCGACTGGTAATGATATACTACCATTAGATGTCGTATTTGCAGATAATAATGATTTAAAAACTGCAATGACTACTAATGAAATATTAGATGGATATAATAATGATGGAGAAACTGAAACACAATTAACATCTCGACCAGATGCTAATAGATTTAATATGTTTTGGTATCAAGTTCATAATACTATTAAATGGATTATTTCTTATATTGAAGAATTATATACTGCAAAATTAGAAAAATCAGGTGGTACGATGACAGGTTTATTAAATATGGGAAGTAATAAAATTACTTCTACATATACCCCTCAATCAGATTCCGATTTAACAAATAAAAAATATGTTGATAATGCCATAAATTCAAGCATGTGGTTAGGGGAAGTTAAGATGTTGTCTTATCCTACATTACCATCATTACCAGCAGGTGTAGAAGTTGTACCTTGTGATGGTAGAGCCGTTTCTCGTACTACTTATGCAAAATACTTTTCTATGGTAGGTACTGCTTTTGGAGCAGGAGATGGTAGCACTACATTTAATGTTCCGGATTATAGAGGTTTATTCCTTCGTGGTTGGGATGGTAATAGTGGCAGAGATAGAAATAGGGTGTATGGCTCTATTCAACCGTCTGGTTCTCCTAATATTACCGCAGAAGCTCAATTTTCTCAAGAATGGGAAACATTTGGCGTATATCCATATAGCGGTGCATTATATTTAAAACGTAGAGGCGGTAACGGTGTAGATGGTCGAGTAGGCAATTTTGATATTGTAGGCTTTGATGCATCAAGAGTATCTGGTGTATATCAAAATGGACTTACAGAATGCAGACCTATAAATAGCACAGTATATTATGTAGTACGTATTAAATAGGAGAATAAAATGCCTTATAGAGCGACCCTACATCATACGGTGGGTAGATATGAGCAATTTTTTAATGATTATCATTATATGATAGCATATAATCCTAAAACTAAACAAGCGTATGTTAAGAAAGGAATATATACTCCAGAAGATAATGATAATACAGGAGATGGAAGATATGCTCCTCATTGTGCATTAATGAATACAGGTAATATTGGAGTTGCTATTTGTGCAAATTATCAATATAATCATAAAACAAATACATCTGATACATATCCGATAACTGCACAACAATTAGAACTAGCTTTTGAATTACTTGCAGAACTATCAATAAAATATAATATAAAAATTGAAGAAATACAAACTCATTATGAAAGAGATAAAAAGCTAAAGAAACCTTCTGGAAAGGTTGATATAATATTTTTACCATCATATTCTCAAGTGAAAAAAGAAGAAGTCGGAAACTTTATAAGAAATAAAGTAAAATGGTATATATCTAAAAAGAACAAGAACACTTTAAGACTGATTTAGTATTATTAAATAGGAGATTACAATGGAACTTATAATGTCAAACCCCTTAATAACTATACTAATAGTCTTAGTGATAGCAGTAGTTGGCAAATACTTATTTATTAGTAAAGATAAAGAAAAAGATATTATCAACGATATAAACAATATATCAGAAAAAGAAGATAAAAAAATTGATAAAATCAAATCGGATTTTACTAACGATATGCATGATTTAGAATTAAAAATATTAGAGCAATTTGGAAACCAAAAAGAAAAAATGCGTATCATACAGAAAGAAATTGCCGATGAAGCCGATAAAAAATTCTTCACAAAAGAAATGGCAGAAAAGCATAATGAACGCATCTCTAAAATGGAAGAAGTTATAAATGCAATGTTGCCTAGATTAGAAAAATTAGACATTGTTTATGACATTATAACAAAAAAGGGAGAATAATAAATCTAAGAGATAGATTGCCAGATTCCTATATTATCTACTGTGGATGAATTAGATAGTACGGCTGAATTAACCGATGTAATCAATAAAGTTAATGAAATTATAAATGTATTAAGAGATAGAAAGGTATTAGGATAATTAAAGAGCGAGATTTATTTCTCGCTCTTTTTTTTATAGTGTTTTATTCTTTGCATTATATTATCTGATGAAATTCTTGCTGATATATTATCTTTTATATTAGCAGGAATTTTTTTGTCGTGCAATTTTACTGCATACTTCACAATATCTATGTGCAACCAATCATCAACTACTATTATACCATATTTTTCATTAATACTATTGATTATATTTACACATTCCTTATCTTTATATAATTCTCTAGGAATTGCAAAATAATAACTGTTAGGCACAACATGATATTTTGTGCTATGATTATTTTTATAATTATAATGTTTTAATTTTTTAGTCGGAGATGATAATTCATGTTTTAAATCATTTTTAGATATTTTACATTCAATTTCTATAATGTTATCATTGGATATTGCACATATATCCATTCTTTGAAATTCTATTGCAGTATATTTGCATTGACGATTATACCTAAAGAAAGATGCGACTATAATTTTCATATAGTCGCTATCAACTATCATATCATCTTGTTTTATATCGAAAATTTTTACTCTATGTTTCATTATTTAGAATATTTTTTAATAATATCATTTAATTTTCTTCTAACTTCTACCAATTCATAATCTAAACCTTGAGATGAATTTACAATATTTCTCAATTCTTTTAAAATAAGTGAGGTAGAATCAATATCAGTAATTTCTGTTACTTGTTTCTTAAATTCTCCAGATGGAGATACTGATTCTGTAGTAGTATATTCAACTCCATCTACTAATTCTATAGATACATTTTCATCAACTGTTGCATTTTCAACCTCTAAAACAGGCTCTACGACTGTATCCTCTGATGGGTTTGATTCAGTAACTTCCGTTGTTGCATTTTCTTCTACGGATTGATTAGTTATATCCTCTGTGATATTTTCTGCCGTTTCTTGACCTACATTTTCTTGCACTTCATCAGTAATAGTTGTGTCTTTTTTCTTAAAAAGATTGTCTAAAACATTTGATACCATTTTTAATTCTCCTTATAATTTAATCTGCACATCTTCTGTGTCGTTTTTTATATTCCAATACCAACTTAGAATGAAGTTTACATAAGCACTACATTTATCAACTTCTTTTTTATCGAACTCATATACTGCTGAATTACCACTATTCCAATTAAAGAAATATATTTTAAAACCTAAATTATCATATTCTTTTTGAGTAATAATTTTATTTGCTAATAGCATTCTACTATAAATATATAATTGTCGTAAATAACCTTTATCCGGTACTTGATTTCTCGACAGGCTTTTTTTAGAAGTTTTAAAATCGCTAATATATAATCTTCCATTTTCATAATTAACCATATCTATACTTCCCTGTAGATATTGATTTTTAACAAAAAGTTCATTATATACGGCATCTATTTTTGATAACTCATTTTTAAAGAAATTGCCTAAAACTTTTTTAGCCATATCTACAAAATAATCCTTACGGTTATCAAAATTTTCTATCATATTGATAATATTTTTATCTTGACATACATATTCAATATATTTATCAATACTTCTAGCCTTTTCAAATAATCGTGTTTCTCTATCTCGTAAGGCAAATTCTAAAACTTCATGTACGAAAGTGCCAGAGTCCGTACTTAATTTATTGGTTATTTTTTGATTTTGTAAATCAGATACATCAATATCATTATTCCATCTTAATAATGCAATTTTATTATGTTGTGAATGGCTATCAAGATTATATGGAAATAATGCAGAGCTTATCAATGTTGCAGACGGTACTCCCTCTGTATATTCTTCTCCTCTATTTTTTGAAGAATAACGAGAATCTAATATTTTTTTAATCTCATTTTTATCCTTAATAAGTCTAAATTTGTTTTCACGATTAAATATATTAGAGTTTACTATTTCATAAAAATTATTTTCATCTTCTCTATGAATTGTTATATATGTATCTGTATCTGGTCTGTTCAAAAAATACATTATTTATCCTTTCTATAAATTAATAACGGATTAATTCTAAAAATATCCATTAATAATAGTGTAAACCAAAATGGATGCACATTAAAGAAATTCCATAATGTTTCTAATGTTAATCCTTTTAATGCTAATACTGGAGAAAATACTACAATTAAAAACAATAATAACATATCTACTTAATACCTCTACAATCTCTAAAATCAGTACAATGTTTACAATTAGGAACTAAATATTTATTAAGCCATTTACATTCTTCTTGTTTAATAACTTCTTCCTTCATTTTCTTTACCATAGTTCTAACTTCTAATTGAGCATGTTTGCATAATCTTAAATTGCAAATATGCATTAATTCTCTTAAATTACAAGATATAACCATGTTAGTTTTTGTAGCCTGTGGCAAAACATCTCTTGCATCTTCTGGCTTATATCCTTCTTTAATTAGTTGTGTGTATGCAATTAAATCATCTAAATAAGCATTTTTATATATTTCATTATCATCTTTAAATACGAAATATTTGCATAATAGCTTATCCTTATCGAAATTAGTGCCACAATGTTTTAATGTAATTAAATCATCAAGATTTTCCTTAATTTCTACATATCTCTGACTTTGAACAGAAAAACTACAAAGTCTTTGACGTGTAATTTGTGCAAGTAAAGCTCTTGATACTCCTGCAATAGCAAAAGTAAAATAAGCATGTTCTGTAGTGCTTAAATGACCGCTATCCATAACTTTATTAATAAGCTCTATCTTCTTATCATTATCTTGTTTTAATTCATCAAAAGAAATATCTGAATCATTATTTGCATAAGTATCTTTATTATATATTTCTATTGGTGTTAATTTAGAATAACAAGTACGACAAGCCGTATGAATAATATCTATAATGTTCTTATTATAGCTTAATAACTCTACTTCCACTTCTACCTCATAATTATAATTATATATCCTATATTGAGAACTACGGTAGGACTTAATGATTTACCTACAAACCTAAAGAATAATAGCCATATACATTTATTCAGCCATCTACCATGTTCAAATCGTCATTTAAACACTTAAAATGTAGGTGGGAATGATTACCCACAACCCTCATATCACATCATCTTATGAATTTACGTAGCCATAACATTTTCGCCTTAAACAAGAGTACCTTTGGCACAAAGTCTGATATTATGCTTAGCATAACCTAGCGAACATACTTACATTCTTATCTTACTATAGCCATATAAGCTATAATCTCAAAGTAGCTTTCTGCGACTCTACCATAGTGCCTTAATGCTTCTATTCCGATAACTTACATATATTTGCTTTTACAAGCTCACGGCATATTTCAATACCCTATATGCAATGCCTTAATCCTGTGGAGATTTATTCGGCAACATAGTTCTCAATATAGAATATATAATTATCAAAGTTCAATTTATTTTCGATACTTTTACAATATCATATTTTTATTTATTTGTCAATAGTATTTGTAAAAAAATATTTAGTTTTCTTACAGTATTTATAATACTACATTTTTATACATTTGTCAATAGTATTATTTTAAATTATCTAATTGGTCTAAAATAAATGCTTTTAGCTCATTTTCATCATCGAGATAATCAAAATCATCTTTTTTAAAATATGCATCATCAATAATTGACAATTCCTCTTGTTTCATAATATCTAAACTATGAATATTATTGATTATATCACAATTAGAACCATATAGTAATAAAATATTAATTATTTTTTCGTATATTTTCTTGAATTTCAAATCTAATTTATTTGCAACTTTAAGCTCATCATTCAATAATTTACATACTTTGCTTGTATCAAAATATGAGAAAAACGATGCAAGAATATATTTTTGAGAAGTAATACGTCTATCGTCATATTGCCCTATAGCAATATCAGTATCGGTATTTTCTGCCTTTGCTATAATTTTTCTTATATCATTTTCCGGCAATTCTAATTTTTCTGCAAGCAATTCTATATATTGTTTTCTATCTACAGGATGAGTTATTTTTGCAATATATTTACGGTTATTATAAATATGAAATTTTTTTTCATCAATAGTCTTGTAATTGATATTTTTTAAAGAATCTATTAACTTATATTCATGATATGGTTTAGCATGTTTGATTTTTTCTAAAAATGCAGATTTTCCTTTTGTGAGCAAAAATTCATCAGCATCACATTTTTCATCTCCATCGTATAGACGAACTATTTTAATATTTGCCCAATAATTATATGCAGATATTGTATCGTAATATTTGTCTATCATAGCCTCTCCTTTTTTATCTTCAACTATGATATAATAATTTTTCACATAAGTTTTTAATAATTTTAATTGTTTATCAGATAAAGCCAAACCACAAGTTGCAATAGTATTCGTAATGCCAAACTGATGACAACGTATGCAATCTATTTGCCCCTCTGTAATTATAACAGATTTTGTTTCTTTGATTTTATCTTTAGCAAAATTATAAGCATAAAGCAACTCATCTTTTTTGAATATTTTATTAGTTCTTGAGTGTAAATATTTAGGTTTATACTCATTATTTACTGCCCTAGAGCTAAATCCTACAATATGTCCATATTCATCAAAAAATGGTATTGATATTCTGTGAGTGCTAAAATAATTGTAAACATCTCCATTTTCATTAGAGTTTAATAAGCCAACTTCTTTTAATAATGGAATAAATTTATTTCCTAAATTTGATAAATTAAAAGATGGGATATATCCTATACGGAATTGTTTAATAATATCTAAAGAAAATTTACGAGATATTAAATATTGTTGTCCTTCTTTATTTTGAGATAAAGCCTTTTGATAAAGATTAGATATGTTATGATTTAATAAATACATAGCTCTCTTTATTTCAAGCTCTTTTTTTAATTCCGGAGATATTTCAATATTTATATTTTGACTTTTTGCAATATCTAAAACGGAATCTGTAAATGATTTTCCGGTTAATCGTTCGTAAAAATCAATAATATCTCCAGATATATTTTCACTCCAACATTTCCATATACCTGTTGTTTCATCTATAGAAAAACTAGGGTCGCTATCATTATGAAACGGACATTTAGACCATAGTAATTTACCACTTTGTCTTAATTCTAAAAACTGTTTATAAAATTTTCTTATATCTATTTTAGATTTTAAATCAATTATTTGTTCTCTAGTAAACAACATATTCGCCTTCTATCTGTTATATATTTTTTTAAAACAATCATCACAAATACTCTTATACTCTATTTTAGTATCTAAATATTCTCCGTCAAGTAGTATAACTTGTCCCTCTTTCTCTATATCGGCAGGAATATCATTTTCTAATCTTAAAGAATATTTACTTGGAACTTTACCACAAATATCACAATATCCACCGATAATCTTTACACTATCAGCCATAGCCATAGCACTAGCCATGAGTTTAAAAGGACTTCTCCGATAGTCTTGATTTAATCCAAAGAATATAAAGTCATATTTGTAATAATACTTATCAAAAAATGCTTTCAATTCTCCTGTACTCATTTGTAAGAATTGAAACTCATCAACAAGAATATGAAATACAGTCTTGTTATGTGGAATATGAGATGGAATATCCCATAAGCTATTAATTGGTATAGCCTTTAAATGAGTACCATATCTTGATACTACATCCTCTCCATGAGTTAGAGAGAATTTAGATGAAAATACCATACAACCATAATCTTTTAATTCATCGTAAATTTCTATAAGTCTTTTACTCTTTCCTGCCTTAACAGGCCCACAATAAATTGTTATCATTTTTATTTAATCCTCATACTTAACACATAGTAGCATTTTAAGTAGTAAATGTCAATACTTTATTTTAGTATTGACTTTTAATCAATTTCTGATAAAATATAATAACGCCATTAATATATTAAGACCCTTATTATATATGCTGATAATTATAACTCTCTATATTATAACTTTAAGTCTTTATAGCTTAAAGTCTTTATAACTTAAAGTCTTTATAACTTAAAGTCTTTATAACTTAAAGTATTTATAACTTAAAGTCTTTATAACTCTAATTTGATAGTAAATTTAAGTATTATATAAGATTAAAAGTTATATAAATACTAAAGTTATATAAGACTTAAAGTATTATAAATACTAATTATAAAGACTTTATTTTTATATACTAAAAGTTATAACTTTAATTTTATATTCTATTAGTATTGACTTTTACTACTTAATATGTTAAATTGTAAAATGTTAAAAGTCATAAAGTAAAACTAAAAAAGAAAAGGAGAGTTCTATGGCTAAAGAAAAAGAAAGTAAAGTTGTTTACGAAAATGAAATCGTAACTATTGAAGAAACTTATGAAAAACAGTTAGACATGTCTAAAGTTCCTGTTTTCACTATTGAGAATTGTGAGGTATTGTATTCTTCATTAAACTCTAAACAGGCAAAATATGGACATAACATTCAGATTTTATTGCCACAAGATACTGTATTGCCACAAAAAGATAGAGAAATTAGGAATAAATATCTTGTAGCACAACAAAAACAAAATCCAAACCTAGAAGTGGTTAAAGGTATTGTAAAATCAATTACTAATCAAGAAGTTTTAGATGGTAAATATGATGAAAAGCTAAAAGGCAGATATTATATTGACATTAAAATTTCTAATACCTGCATGTTTGATAAGACTAAGAATGAAGATGGCAAAGATAAATTTACTAAAATAGATAAGGCAGAAAAGGCTATTGGTACTCCTGTAGTTAAATATTTTAGAGTTATTGATAAATTTACAGGCAAAGGTATTAATCCGGAAATATTTAAGTTTGAAAATGGAGAAAAAGTAACTAGCTTTATTTCTCCAAAAACTAAGCAAGAAACTCCATTATATGTAAATAAGGGAGATACTATCAATATTACTATCAGACCTTTTGGTGTTAAAAATAATAACACAGGAGAGTTTTCACTTAAATACAATTTGTTGAAAATAGAAATCGTGCAAACTGCTTGGGATAAAGGTATTGGTAGAACTGGTGGTGGCTCTAGCAAAGTTAAAGAAGCTACAGACGTTGTTGCTTTTGAAGATTTAGATGATATTTTTGGTGGCACATCAACTACTACAACTAAAACAGAAGAAAAACCTAAAGCTACTCCAAAAGCTGAATCTAAACCAGAACCAAAACAAGAACCTAAAGTAGAAGCTACAAAATCAGAAACTACTACAGATGAAACTGATGATGTAGAAATTGATTTTAGTGCTTTGGCTGATATGGATATGTCTAGTTTGAATTTAGGAGAATAATTATGTGTGAGATTAAAAAGATATTATTTTCCGTATCGGAACAGGGAAATCCATTAGCACAACTTTGGGTAGATGATGCTGATGTTGATAAAAATTTAGATTGTATCTATATAGCATTAAAGAGTCAAGTTGCATATCTATTCTTTTCAGAATTAGGTGCAAAAATAACTCTTAAAAAATCTAAACAATATTATAATGTAGAAGTGCCAGATAGTTTTAAAGATATATTTGAAAACTACAAAACTTCAACTAATAATACAGTTAAGATTATTGGTGCTTGGATGAATAATGCCTTTAATAACTTCTTTACCTCAATGGAATTTATTAAGAATGGCAAAACTGTTAAAATATCTCAAGAGGAAGCAGATGCTAAATGTTTAGAATATATGGAAGGATATACCCATTTATATTCTGTAGCATTAGATTCTTTGTCAAAATCTAAAGTTAAAGCATTAAAAGCCGTAAGTAAGATTTTAGATAAAGAAGATAGCAAAGCTAGTGATATTAAAGAGGCTCATAATATAGTAAATCAATTTACTACTCTTTTAAGCAGAGAAGTTATTGCTAAAAATAATTTCGTAATTGAAGTTAAAGAAGAAGAAAAGCCTAAAAAGACTAAAGAAAAAGAAACGGAAGAACTAGAAGAAATACCGTTTTAAATTTAGGGAGAGTATGAACTCTCCCTTTTACTATTGACATATAGTACAGTATATAGTATGATTATTTTATTGGAGATTAAAAATGGTAGTAAAAAAAGATATAGATGCAAAAATGGCAGAGGAAATGCTTTTAGGCTCTTTGCTATATAAACCGGATAAAATAATTCATATTATAGATGAAATTAATCCTGCAAATTTTTCTGTTCCTACTTTTGGACAGATTTATAATTGCATATTAGAATTATACAAAGATGATGTTGAACCAGACGATGTTATGGTTATTAATAAAGCAATATCTTTAGGATATGATATAGAACCAGAATTAGTTAGAAAACTTGCAAATAGCAGAACATTAGTAACTAAAAAACAAATAATGCAATATGCAAAAATTATTAAAACTTCTGCTTTTAAAAGAAAAACTCTTATTCTATATGAAAACTTTTTAGAGAAGGCAAAAGACATGTCAAGTCCGGAAAATATTTTAAGTGAATTATCAGACTTGACATTAGAACTTTCAGATAGAATTAAAGCTAATAATAATTTAGAAAGAATTAATATTGATACAAAGGAATTAACTAAAGGCATATTAGATAAAATGCAAAATTCAAATCAAATTAATGGTTTGCCTTTTGGATTTTTAACCATAGATATGGCTACCGATGGTGCTTGTCCAGGAGAAATTATCACTATAGCAGGTATGAATGGTGGTTGTAAAACTCAATTTGCATTAACTTCTATGCTTAATATGGCTCGTTATTTAAAAGAGAATAATATTAACAAATATGTAGTATTTTTCTCACTAGAAATGACTAAAGAGCAAATTAACAATAGATTGATAGCTATGCAGGCAGGATTAAATGCTAAGTATCTTAAACAACCTAGAAGATATTTTATTGACAATGGCATTCAGCCTACTAAAGAAAATATACAAAGATTTTTAGATATAATTGCAAATGCTACAAAAGTTATAAATGAATTACCTATTTTAGTTGATGATAGTTCAAATCTAACGGCTCAATATATATCATTAACTGTAAAAAAAGAACATTTAAAACATGGTGTGGCATGTGTATTTATTGACCATGCAGGTAAAGTTATGGGAGATGAGCATCAAGAGGATTGGCAAATAGTTGCAAAATCATATTTAGAGTGGTCGAGATGTGCCAAAGATATGAGAATACCTTTTGTAGTTCTTATTCAGTACCTAAAGCAACTCAAAGACCAAAAGCTATTTAAAGGTACTATGCAAGATTTAGCAGGCTCAAAAGTTCCTGCAAATGAATCTCATAAAATATTACATACTTGGAAGCCAGATATATTCCCTAGTGTTATAAAAGACCATCCGGAATGGATTAATAAGGTATTTATACTTAATGATAAAAATAGGGATATGGAATTAATGCAAGATGTAATGTTAGAATTTGATAATGGCAGATTGCGTGAAAGCATTAAGGTTAGAGAAGATTTAGAAGAAACTGTAGAAGAAATATTTGCAGAGGTTTAATATGAACGATATTATTTATTTAGAGGGTTTAAGTTCTGATGAAAATCATAAATTAGAGATTATTAGAAGAATGTGTAATTTTGATAAATATAAATTGGAATATTTGTGCAATAAGATAGAAAATGGTTTACCTATTCGTGAAATAGACAAGCTAGAATTAAGAACATTAGGTTATTATGCAGAAACTTTTACGGTTAGTGAGATAAAAGAATGGGTAAACCTTTTATATAAATTTTATGAAAATACATTAGCATGTGAGAGTATGGAGTTAGAAATGTGCTTTATTAATTTTATAGAAGAAATTACTATCAAAATTAATAATTTTTTACTCCGTATAAATAATTTTCTTAATAAGGTACATAAAAAATGCAGAAAGATAATAAAAAAACTATTCGCATAGGAAGTGATAGAGATAATATAGTGTATATGCATACAAATACTGTTAATGGTAAAAAATATATTGGTATTACAAAACAAAATCCAAATGAAAGATGGAGAAAAGGCAAAGGGTATAGGGGTAATGTAGCCTTTTATAATGCAATTAAAAAATATGGTTGGGATAGTTTTAAACATGAAATATTATTTTGTAATTTAACTCGAAAAGAAGCAGAAATTTTAGAAATTTGTTTAATTAAATATCATAAAAGTGATAATAAGAAATTTGGGTATAATATTTCACATGGTGGAGATAAAACAACATTAGGTTTTAAGCATTCTTTAGAAAGTAGGCTTAAAATGAGTAAAAATTCAAAAGGGCAGGTAGCTTGGAATAAAGGATTAATTGGAGATAAGAATCCGTTTTATGGCAAAAAACGACCTAAAAGTGTAACAGATAAAATGAAAGCAAATAATAAGTTTAAAAAACCTGTAATTTGTTTAGATACTTTAGAAGAATTTGAATCTATTATGGATGCTAGTCGTTGTTTAAATATTTGCAGAACATATATTAGGGATATTTGCCATCATAAGTTTAAGTCGGTGCATGGGTTGCATTTTATGTTTTTGTCTGAATATAAACAGGAGAATAAATATGTATAATATAGGTGTAGATTTATCTAGTTCTGGTGCAGTTGCAATTACTAAAGATAATATGATAATTGATGTTTTAAAATATCCGACTGCAATTTATGACAAAAAACAAGAAATTTTTTTAAAAACTAAAATTCAATTTTATGAAAAACAGGAAAAATCTAAAACAAAAATTCAAAAATTGAAAGCAGAATTAAAATCATTAAAAAGACGAGCAGAGCGAGATTATAAATTAATTTATGATTTTATCTTACCATATAGTGATAAAATTAATAATTGTGTTTTAGAAGAACCATTACGACAAATGAGCGGTTTTGCTACTTCTGTTGATAGCATTGCTAGTAATTTTACCACTCTAGGTGTTTATAAATCTATTTTTTCTATATTAAGAATACCATATAAACTTTATCTACCTACTCAATGGCATAAGTTTTTTAATTATGATAATGATATTATAGGCAAGCTAACATCTAAAGAACGTAGAGAAAAGATTAAAGAATTATCTATAAAATACTGTAGAGATTTATTTATTAATGCTGATGATTTTATCATTCTTCCTAGACATAAAAATCCAGATGACAATATTGCAGAAGCAATTTTATTAAGTAAAGTTGATATAAATATTGATTAAAAATATGTCTTAAATTTATGGAATGATAATTTATATTACTCTATACATAAACTTTCCAATATGAGCATTGGTATTTTAAACCCTTAATCCAATATAAGCTATGAGAGAGTTTTCAGACTTAAAAATTTAATGCTTTAATGTTTTAACTATTGACATATAATAAAAAATATAGTAGTATTATATTATACTAATTAAGGATTATAAAAAATGTTGAAGGTAAATTTTAATAGGAAGGTAGGCATAGAATTGGTAAAGATTTATGGATTTTGTGGCGTAATGGGTTCTGGTAAAGGCTATAGATGTGAGCAGTTAAAAAAAGAAGGATTTGTCCAGATAGATTTTGCAGATTGCTTGCGTAATATGGTTTGGAAAATGCTAGATTGGCAACCTAAAGATGCAAAGGAATATGATGATTTTAAAAAAGGACTATTGAATATTCCTGGTTATGGAAAAATAAATGGCAGATTATTGTTGCAGAGAATTGGAGCAACAATGAGAGAGATTAACCCAGATTTTTGGGTGTTGCAATGGAAAAAAGAAGTTGATAGAGCAATATCAATGGGTTATAACAATATTTGTTGCTCTGATGTTAGATATGAAAATGAAATTAAAATGTTAAAATCGTTTAATTGGAAAGCAGAGGTAAAAGTAATATTCTGTGATTATCATTCAGATAGATATAATTCTACAAATACCCATGAGAGTGAATTATTTGCACAGAAATTATTAAGTGAAGGTTATAAAGATGGAGATATTGTAAATGGAAGATTTGAATAGAGAAATTACTGATAAAAAAACCATATCAGAATTAGAAGAAAGTGCCATTATTAAATATGAAAAGCACAATAAACCATATAGGAAATCATATAAAAATGAAGGCAGACAAATTAAGTGTCAAAAGTGTGGTTCTCCATATAGTCTAATAAAACATGTAGATTCAATGGGTAAAGAATTTTGGTTTTGTAAAAATTGCATTATGGAAAGAGCAAAAGAGATAGCCATAGAGAGAAGAAATAAGAAAGAAGGAAATAATGACTAATGAAAGAAAACTTACGGATGAGCAAATTAAAATAATTAATACACTAAAAACAGATGAAAAAATAATTAAAATTAATGCTTTTGCAGGTGCAGGTAAGAGTTCTACTCTTGTAGAAGTTGTTAAAGAGATTAGAAAAACAGATAAGGATAGTAAAATTCTTTATGTTGTATTTAATAGAAGTATGCTAAACGAAGCTAAAGAAAAGTTTGCTGGTTTAGACGTTGAGTGTCAAACAACTCATGGATTTGCATTAAAAAGATTTAGTGCAATAAATGATGGAGAAATAAATGTAGTTCCTGCACTTGATTTTAATATTTTTATTAAATTAAAAAATTCTAAAAAATATGAAAAATCTTGGATAAATTATAAAACCATAAATGAGTTATTAAATGCTTTTTGTTTAACTTATGATGATTTAGATACTTTTATAGGTAATTTATATAAATCTAATAGCTATAATATTGATGTTAAAGTTAGTTTAACAGAGAGAGATTTCTTTGTTGATTTATATAATTATATGATAGAGAGTCATATATATACACATGGCATGTATCTTAAATCTTATGCATGTGAGTGTAATGATAGAATTTGTGGCTATAAATATGTATTATTAGATGAATGCCAGGATACAAATTTATTCTTTTATCGCATATTAAAAAGAATGAAATATGATAAATTATATTGTGTTGGAGATAATTATCAGTCTATTTATCAGTTTTGTAAAATAGTTAATATATTTGACAAACTTGAAGGAAATACATATAGTCTTTCTCATTCTTTTAGAATCAATAATCAAGAATGCAAGTTGGCTAATGATATTTTATCTAAAAAATATAAAGACTTTGTAAACGGCTCTATTAAGAATTATTTTGATAGAACTGAAATAGAAGATAAAACTAAAAAGACTATTCTATTTAGATTAAATTCTACATTATTTGAATATGCAGTAAATTTAATTTCTGAATCCGACAATATAAAAGTTCATTTTATGGATGTTGGAAATGGTGGAAATGCAGATAGTTTTGAAGAATGTTTTAATGATATGTTATATTTCTATTATAGATTATTAGATTCTTATGATAAACGTACCGCAGAAGATTTTAAAAATGAATTTAGATTTAGAACATGCAAAATTACTGATAATTATATAAAAATTTCAAATAAAGAAAAACAAGGATTATATCAATATCTATGTAAAAATTCTGCGATATTACCTTTAGATTATCAAAAGTATTTTAAGTTTTTTGTTTCCAATGAAATAGATATTATTGATGTTATCAAAAAGGTTCAAAGGTCAGAAGATTGTGAAAATCCAAATAAAGAGTATTTTCTATCAACGGCTCATAGATATAAAGGACTTGAAGCAGAACACGTTAAAATAGCTCCGGATGATTGGAGTATAAAAACTGATGCAGAAGCTAATTTATGTTATGTTGCTTGCACTAGAGCTACAAAGAAACTAGAATCAGCTCCTATTGAGGCTTTAGTATATGGAATATAGAATTGCAATAATCGGAAGTCGTGATTTTAATAATTTCGACTTCCTGGATAAAAAAGTTAAAGAATTAATGCCAAAACAAGACTATCAATTTATTATAGTATCTGGTGGTGCTAAGGGAACTGATACTTTGGCAGAAAAGTTTGCAGAAAAATATAACTACTATACAGAGATATATAGAGCTAAATGGCATGTTCATGGAAAATGTGCCGGATATTTAAGAAATCACGACATAGTAAGAAATGCAGACATGGTAATAGCTTTTTGGAATGGAATGAGCAAGGGAACTAAACATACAATTAATATTGCTAGGCATGATGAAAACAGAGTGGTGCATGTAATTAGAGTTGATAATATAGATAAAGGTAATAATGATGGGATTTAAAACATTAAAAAATTTTGAGGATATTTATGTAACGGCAGATTTACATTTATCTAATATTGTCAATAGAACTATTAAATATCGTGGTTTTAATAATGCACAAGAACATACAAAATATATAAGAAACTTAATTAATTCTACAATAAAAAATAAAAGTGCAGTTTTATATATACTCGGAGATATAGGTTTTAGAGATGAAGATGATGAGCTTATTCATTTTATTAAATCTTTAACTCCTGTAGTCAAAATTGCATTAGGCAATCATGATTCTTCAAGACAATTAAAAAGACTATGGAATTTGGGTATAATTCAAGATTTTAAACATGATTATAAAATTCGTTGGAATAATAATTTATTTCATTTAAGCCACTTACCGTTATTAGAATGGGAAGGATTTTATAATGATGGATATTGTTGTCATGGTCATTGTCATGGAAACATGAAACCATTTTTAAGAGCTATGGATATAGGACTTGATGCAAATGATATGAAGGTATTAAATCTTACAGATGTTATTAATTTACGTCAAGATTATCATAATGTTGATGAAAATAAGAAAAGTTTATTAACTACGGAAGGAATTAAGCAATGGATAGAGTAGATTTACTTCATCTTGAAGGAAATATTATAGATTATGATATAAAGAATATAATACTAGATATTGATAATTGTGTATTTAATAGTACAGAATGGGAAAAATATATACCTAAAGATGGTTCTAGGGAAGGTTGGAATAATTATCATAGTCATTATTATTTAATTTGTGAAAATCTGGAAATGTTAGAATTTTTAGATAAGCTATATAAAAGAGAGCAATTTAATTCTATATATTTCTTGACTGCAAGAGAAGATTATGATAATATGAGAGCTATAACGATAGAGCAATTAAACTCTGCATTTTCTGAATATAAATGGTGGGATAAGATTAGTAAATTTTTATATATGAGAAATGCTTGTGATTATTCTCCATCTTATTTAGTAAAACAGAATATTTTATACAGTAATATTTTGTATAAAGTTCAAATAGATTTAGCTATAGATGATGATTTAGAAAATATCAATATGTATAGAAGAAATGGTATTAATACAATTTACTATAAGAAATATAAAAAATAGTATTGACTTTTATTAATATATTTGATATAGTTTAATTATAGAAAATTAAATTTTTTCATGTAAAGAAAACTCCTATTTGTAGCATATAGATTTTTTATCTATATGCTTTTTATTATATTGACATAAAAATATTAATATGATATAATACTACAAAAAGGAGAAATAAAATGGAGTTAATACCATTACATACGCATTCAGTATATAGTTTGTTAGATGCATTAATCAAAATTGAAGATTATGTAGCATGGGGCAAGGATAATAATATGCCTGCATTAGCACTTACAGACCATGCATCTATGGCAGGTTCAATAAAATTTTATAAAGAATGTCATAAACAAAATATTAAACCAATATTAGGCATGGAAGCATATATGACATTAAATTTAGATGAGCAAATCAGAGATAATTATCATATTATTTTGCTTGCTAAAAATAAGACAGGTTGGTTAAATTTAATTAAACTTCATAATGTTTCTTATTATAACTTTTATTATAAACCTAGAATCACTTTTGAAGATTTAGAGAAATATTCAGAAGGTATAATTGCATGTTCTGCTTGTTTAGGTGGAGTTATACCTAAGATGATTTTGGCTCAAAATATGCCTAAAATTAATGAATATATCACAAAATTTAAAAGTATATTTAAAGACGATTTCTATTTAGAACTTCAAGACCATAAAATAGAGCAACAAAAGGCAGTAAATTTAATATTAGTTCAGCTTGCAAAAAAATATAATATTAAACTTATAGCTACAAATGATGCTCATTATCCTCATAAGGATGATAGCTTTGCTCATGAAGTTATGTTGTGCAATCAAACACATAAGAAAATATCTGATACAAATAGAATGAACTTTGGAACTGATGAATTTTATCTAAAAAATACAGAGGAAATGAGAAAAGCAATCTCTTATCTTGGAGATAGTATTTTTAACGAAGTTTTAAATTCATCGGAAGAAATTTATAATAAAATTGAAGATTATGATATTTTGCAACATGAATATAATTATCCTACTTTTGGAGATAAAAAAGACTCTTTAAATAAATTGGTTCAATTATCTCAAGAAGGATTTAAGAAAAGATTTGCAGGAAAACCTATAAATACTAAAGAATATTTGGCTAGGTTAAAATATGAACTAGAAACTATTTACAAAATCGGTTTTACCGACTATTTTCTTGTACTGCATGATTTATATAAATTTATGGATAGTGCAGACATAGCCACAGGCTTTGGTCGTGGTTCTGGTGCAGGTTCGTTGGTTTTATATTGTTTAAATGTAACTCAATTAGACCCAATAGAACATAAATTACTTTTTGAAAGATTTATTAATCCAGAGCGTATTTCAGCTCCGGATGTGGATTGCGATGTGGAAGATGTAAATCGTAGTAAAGTTATCGAGTATATTGAAAATACTTATACAAAAGAAAGAGTATGCAACATTGCTACTTATGGCACATTAACAAGTATTGCATCATTTAAAGCCGTAGCAAGAGTTTTAGAAATGCCATATATTGAAGCCAATAGAATTTCACAGGAATTATTACAAACAGAATTGTCTTTAGATGAAAATATGGCACAGTCAGAAGAATTACAAAAACTATATAAAACAGATAGTCTTTTTGCTCAAATTTTTGATGTTGCTAAAAAACTCGAAGGTGGAATTGATAAACGAGGAGTGCATGCGGCTGGTGTCGTAATATCAAATCAACCATTAGAAAATCTTACTCCTGTTATGTATATTGAAGATTCTAGTGGTAAGAAGATTAATTGCTCTGCATTTGAAATGACAGAAATTGATGGAGATTTAAAACTTTTAAAATTAGATATTTTAGGTTTAAAAAATCTTTCAATAGTTAAGGATGCTATGAATAGACTTGGAGATAAAAAGTTTAATTTTAAATCCATATCTTTCGATGATAAAAAGACTTTTGATATGATTACTCAAGGGCAAACATTAGGAGTATTTCAATTAGAATCTGATATAATGAAACACTTATGCAGAGAGATAAAACCTGTTACTTTGGCAGACTTATCTGTTATTAATGCCGGAGCAAGACCTGGTGCATTAGAAAGTGGATTGACACAGAGCTTTATTGATAGACGTAATGGCAAAGAAGAAATAGATTATGTCGTAGATGGCATGGAAAAATATCTCAAAGACACTTTAGGACTGTTTATTTATCAAGAAAATTTAATGCAACTTTCACAGGTTATGGCAGGATATACAATGCCGGAAGCTGATGGTTTAAGAAAAATTGTAGGTAAAAAACTTGTTGATAAACTTCCTAAAGAAAGAGAGCATTTTATTCAAGGATGTGTTAAAAACGGACATTCTGAACAAAAAGCAAATGAAGTTTTTGATATGATAGAAAAATTTGGTAGATATGGTTTTAATGCAAGTCATAGTTTTGCCTATTCTGCATTATCGTATGTAACTGCATATTTAAAAGCAAATTATCCGTTGCAATATATGACTGCTTTAATTAATGCTAATTCATCGTCATTAGATAAATTAAACCCTTATATTGATGAGTGCTATAGATTAGGAATTGATGTATTGCCTCCAGATATTAATAAATCTAGTTATAGCTTTGAACAAGATGAAGATATGAATGTTATTAGATTTGGATTTAATGGCATTAAGAGAGTTGGAGATGCAAGTATAGAGCCTATTATAGCAGAAAGAAATAATGGCAATTTCAAAAATATTAAGGATTTATTAAATCGTATGCCTAGCATTAATAAAACTTCTATAGAAAGCCTTATTAAATGTGGTGCATTTAATTCTATTGAGAAAAATCCTTATAAATATTTGCCTGTATTAGAGTTTTCTTCAAAGGCAAAGGCTAAGTCTGATTATAAAAAAGGAAATATTAGTTATTATGATTGTTTGATTAGATGCTTTGTTGAAAATAAATTAAAAGATAATGAACAGTATAAAGCATTAGAGCAACAAATTAAAGATATTAAAGGCACAAAGAAAGAAGATAAGGCTATAAAGCAAGAGTTAAAGAATAAATTAGAAACATTTATTCAGTACGGAATCAAACTATTTCATGATAATGATGGTAAAATTCCGTCAGTACCTATATTAAAAGAATACGAAATGGAATTATTAGGTTTTCCAATTTCTAATAATCCAAAAAAAGAAATAATTGCTTTGTCAGATTTTATTGATAATACATCTATTGCAGATATTAAATCAAATAAAGATTATACAACTATATATAATTTTATGGGTAGAGTTAAGAGTATTAAAAGAACTCGTAATGGTTCATATTTTGCAGTATTAACAGACGATATTGATGAGATTACTACATTTATGAAACGAGAAACTTATGTTGCTCTAGAGGAAAAATTAAATCAACCTAGTAATTATTTCAGAATTATGGGTAGTTTGAACAAGTCTTATAATCCAGATGTTTATCCGGATAGCTTAAAACTTGAAGGAATAAGATATTTTAATACATCAAGAAATAGTGAAATTGTAGTAAAATGTAATACTACTCCACAACAATTAAAAACTGTATTGACAAAAATTAGAGAAATGAGTATAATAGATTTAGAGGATATTAATTATCGACTCAATATTTTATGTAATGATAAGAAATTAAATACTAAAATTGATTATTGGATTAAAGACTTACAGAGTATAAGTAGCTTGATGATTGAATACGATATGGTAGTGGTAAAATAGAGGATGATTAAGTGGTAAGTAAAGAAAGGCTGGCGATATTATATCAAGAAACAGACGATAAAATTAGTAAAGAGAAAATTTTTAAAGAGATTTATTCAAAGCTAGAACGAGAGGCTTATGAGTTATGTCATTACTATAAGGATTTTCTATATAAATTTTCTGATAAAGATATATTTTTTGAAGAAGCATTACAGGAATCTAAACTTTGTTTAGTAAAATGTATTGATAAGTTTGATGCTAGTAAGAATACAAAATTATCCACTTTTTATAGAACATGTTTAGCAAATCATTTATCTGATGTATATAGAGGTTACATTAAAATTAACAAAAATGAACTTATAGATACATCTGTTTTTAATTGGCTGAATACTGATACAGAAAATGATATTGTATCAAAATTCGATAATAAAAAATTATATGATTTGTTTAATTATCATTTAGAAAAAATCCATTATTCTAAACCTATACATAAAAAAATATTTAAAGAATATTTAGGGTTTGTGGATGATGTCGATTTATTGTCTAAAGAATCCTTTGGCACTATTGGAGAGAGATACAATTTATCAAGAATGGCAATAAAAAAGATAGTAGATAAATACTTTGAATTACTAAAAAATAGCTTAAAAAGAAGCGGAGATTTAGATAAAATACAAGAATATTTGTAAGAGAAGGAAAGAATATGGTTAAACAGACTAATTTGCAAAAATTTTTAGAATCACAATCTTATAAAAAAGACTTTAAAGATTTGATGTTGGGTTTAGAAAAGAAATATGGGGCAGATTTAATTGAGGAAAACGGAATAGGAAGTCAATTAGATATTTCAAAATCTTCAAAGAAGTTTTTTAAAGCATTTACTACTGCTGATGTATCTGTAGATGCTAATGCCAATGTAACTGATAAATCTGTAATTTCTCACAAAATTGAAACTGCTAAACCTTTTCATTTGATAAATAGTTATTATAGACTTTGGAAAGAGATTAAAAAAATTGAAACCAAAGAAAAAGCCGATTGGATTGTAGAAAGTCAGATTAAGGGCAGAATGTATATTAATGACTTTGTAGGGTTTTCATCAGCGATGGCTTATTGTTTTAACTACTCTACCTACGATACTGCAACAATGGGTATTCCTAGTGTTTTTGATGGGCGTGGTGGAAGTGAGCCTCCTAAAAATCTTATGTCTTTTTTAGGTCAAATTGAGTTATTTTCACTAATAGCAGGCAATTCAACTCTTGGAGCTACAGGACTTGCAGATTTATTGATAGTTATTGCTATATATATGGATAAAATGTTGCAAAATAAAGAGGATGCACATGTTCCTATGGTTGATGATAAGGCTTGTTGGCAATATATGGAATCAATGCTAACAGGATTTATTTATCGTTTAAATCAACCTTATCGTGGCTCACAATCATTGTTTAGCAATGTATCAGTTTATGATAGCAACTTCATTGATGGAATGCTTGAAGGGGATGCTTATAGCATTATTATTGATGATGTAAAATATTCTGCTAAAAAAGAAATTGTGCAAAAAGTTCAAGAAATTTATTTAGATATTATGAATAGAGAAATGGCAAGAAAACCTATTACATTCCCTGTTACTACTGCATGTTTCTCCATTGATGAAAATAATGAAATTCAAGATGATGCTTTCTTAAAGTTTATTTCTGAAAAAAATTTAAAATTTGGATTCATTAATATCTATGCCGGAAAATCATCAACATTAAGTTCATGTTGCAGATTAAGAAGTGAAAGAGATAATGGCGAGTATTTTAATAGCTTTGGTTCTGGTTCAACTAAAATAGGTTCTTTGGGTGTTGCTACAGGAAACTTGCCTCAATTAGCAACTATTTGTAAGGGAGCTGAAAATCCTAGCGATGAATTTTTACATAGAATTAAGGATTTAGTTTTAGATTGCCAATTAGTAAATCAAGCTAAAAGGAATATTATTAAAAGAACTATTAAGGCAGGAAGTCAGCCATTATATTCTTTAGGATATATGGAATTAAAAAGACAATATTCTACTTTTGGTGTTATAGGTCTTTATGAAGCATTAGAAATTCTTGGCTATGATATTATGACTAAAGAAGGTCAAGATTATGTGTTAGAAATTCTTAATGTAATTAATACTACAAATAAAGAATTGCAAGATAAATATAAAGCACCTCAAAACTGTGAGCAAATACCAGGAGAGAATGTTTCTGTTAAGTTGGCTAAAAAAGATAGAGCATTAGGATATAATGATAAATATACTTTATACTCTAATCAATTTATTCCTTTAATTAAAAGAGTAAATATGTTCGATAGAATAGCTATACAGGCTTTGTTTGATAAACATTTTTCTGGTGGAGCAATTTGTCATTTGAATGTAAATCAAGAAATTAATGATGTTGATACTATGCAGAATTTAATACATTCAAGTGTTAAAGAAGGCGTTGTATATTTTGCAGTAAACTTTGTATTGCAAGAATGTGAGAATAAACACATGTTTGTAGGTAATGTTGATACATGCCCTCATTGTGGTGGTAAAATTATTGGCACGTTTACAAGAGTTGTAGGATTTCTTACAAAGGTAGATAACTGGATACCAGAAAGACGCGAAGTGGATTTCCCTAATCGTCAATTCTATCAAAATATAGAATTATGATTTCTGACTAATAAAAGGAATTGGTTACATTGAATAATAGATATAAAAATGATAATACGACTATAGATGAAGTTAAGGTAATATACAACTATTACCTTAACGATAAATCTATACGTAAAACGGCAGAATATTTTAATATTACACGACAAAAAATATCTTTTTTATTTAGAAAATTCAACTTTCCATATTTAAACAATGTCGAGTCTGTAAAATCAAGAAAGAAAAAAAAGGTTATACATACTAAAGAAGAAACACAGAAACTATTTAATGAAACTTGTTTAAAAAAATATGGTGTTAAAAATCCACGACAAAATAAAGAGATTAACGATAAAATTATTGCTAAACGGACAGAAAAATATCTTCAAAAATTAAATCAAAGGCTACAAGATGCAGAATGTGAAATGCTAGAACCATTTACAAGAGTTCAAAATAAAGATGGTAAATATGTATATTATACCATGAAGCATAAGTGTGGATATGTTTTTAAAACTGATTTAAGACGGGATATTAAATGTCCTAGATGTTATTACATAAATAGGTTTTCAAATTTTGAAACTAGATATAAAGATTTTTTAATTGAAAATAATATTAATATTGAATGTAATAAAAAATTTGGCAAATTAGAATTAGATATTTATTGTCCTGATTATAATATTGGTTTTGAGTTTAATGGTAGTTATTGGCATTCTGTTGATAAAAAGGGTAAATTTTATCATAGAGAAAAGACTGAACATTTCCTAAAACTTGGCATTCCCATTTATCATTTTTGGGATTATCAAGATGAAGATATTATCAAAAGTATTATGATGTCAAAATTAGGATTATCAAAGACTAAATATTTTGCTCGTAATTTATTACTAAAAACTCCTACATTGCAAGAAGAAATAGATTTTTTAAATCAAAATCATTTAGAAGGTTATACGAAAAGTTGCTTTAGGTTAGGGTTATATACTATCAATAATAAATTAGTATCATTAATTACTTTTAGGAGTAATAAGGGAGAATTAGAGTTATGTCGCTTTGTCAATTTAATAAACACTTCTATCGTAGGTGGATTTTCAAAATTATTTAAACATTCATTAGATGTGTTGTTAGATAAATATAATACAGATTATGTTATTAGTTACTGTAATAGAGATATTTCTCCTAATTACGAAACTGCAATTTATAATAAATATGGTTTTGAGTTTATAGGAGATACAGGATGTATTTTAAAATATTATTCTAAAAAAGATGAAAAGGTTTATACTAGACAGAAGTATCAAAAACATAAACTTGCATCTATATTAAATAAGTTTAATGCAGATTTAACGGCAGATGAAAATTTAATAGAGAATAATATTTTTCCTATAAGGAATAGTGGTAATTGGAAATTTATATATAAAAGAAAGGTAGAAATTTAATGGCTAAATTATTAAATATTAATTATATAGATTATAGTCCTGCTACAAAGTCTTTAGACATATTTGTGGCAGGATGCAATCCGCCATACTGTAAAGATTGTTGCAATCCGGAATTAATGAATTTTGCTAACGGTCAAGAATGGCATGCTTGGAGAGAAACTATAGATAGATATTTTGATAGATTTGATTCTATGATTGATAATATTTTTCTATTAGGTGGTAGTTTTAATCATCAAGATGAAAATGCAGTTGAAGAATTATTAAACTATATATCTGTTTATAATAAAAAAGTTTGGTTGTTTGCAAGAGAGGATTTGGATAACATTAAACCTATATTTAAAGAATATTGTGAGTATATTAAATGTGGAGAGTATAAGCCGGAATTATATACTACTCAAAATATTCAAGAAGGTGTAAGACTTGCAACATCTAATCAGAAAATATACCATAAGGGGCATGATTATGTTTAGAAATAAAAAATACAAACGATTTAAAAAACTTTACGATTATCTTACTGATATTAATTGTAAATACACTATAGAATTTGATGGAGTTTGTTATAAATATAAAACATTTAAAACTAAACTCGGAGATAGAGCTATTATAGCAGATAAAATTGGAGATTCTATAGTATTAGCTTACCATGATTATGATAATTCTTTACTATTTTGTATTGTATGCGATAAAAATGGTAGAATTACTATTCCTATGACAAAAATTGATGAGATTGCTATTTTCTCTGCAATTTATGAAATTGAGTCTATAATTTGGGATAAAAAACAAAGAAAGAGAGGAGAAATGCTAGAAAGTTTAATGTCTTATTATAGACCGTATGCTGGGTGGGGTTGGTATGGATTTAATTAATGTTGTAGTATGCCCTCATTGTGGAGATATGTGGATTACAGATAATATAAATATTACTACTGAATGTTTATGTTTTAGATGTAATAAAACTTATATTCCTAATAAGGTTTATAAGATGGACAAATGGATATATGATTTAGTAAAAACTGTAAAAGGTCATTAAGGTATTGACAAAAATAAAATAGTATGTTATTATAATAATGTTGAAAGACAAAGCACATTGAAAAATATAATAATTCAGAACTCTATGTTATAATGATAAACAGAGGTTGCGATATGTGTAAAACGAAAGTTATCCTCTTATATAGCAGGGTAGAGCAGATGGTTAGCTTGCTAGGCTCATAACCTAGAGGTCGTAGGTTCAAGTCCTACCCCTGCATCCATTTAAAAATCCTTAATAATATTGCCTAATTTTTATTAAGGTTGCGAGATTATGCATAGTTAATCCCCAACTATGGGAGAAATAGTTGATTTTTTTCAATTTTTAATATAAAGAATTGTACAGTTACGCTTCTGGAACAAAGTGCGGTTTATAATTTTACGATATAAAATCACATGCTACAATTCGTAGATATGTTATAGAGAATAACAAAGTAGAATATAAATGTATTTATTGTGGAAATAAGGGTGTATGGATGAATAAACCATTGACATTAACATTAGACCATGCAAATGGAAATAGAATGGATAATAGGTTAGAGAATTTGCGTTTTGTGTGTCCTAATTGTGATAGACAACAAGATACTTATGGAAGTAAAAATAAAATAAGATATTTTAAAAAAATATAACTTCTGCCAGTTTATATTTCTTAATATTAATATTGACAAAATTAATTATATATTTTATAATGAATATATAAAGAAAGGAAAAACAATATGAAAAAATTTGCAATATTATTAGCTTTAATTTTACTAGGCAATGTTGCATTTGCTAGTAACTATCAATCTAAGCAATATTATAAAATGAATCAATATAACTCTAAAGGACAAAAAGTAGGATATACAAAAGTGTATTATCAAGGCGATAAACAAAATGTTAAACGTGTTGAGAAATATTCTACTAACGGAAAAAGAACTGAATTATATAAGTAAATAAAATTGTTGCGAAGCTAATTATAAACGATTAGTGCAAATACCCTCTCTGAAAGTCAGTAATGACAGGTATCGGAGAGGGTATTTTTTATACCTATATTCAAAATTAAGAGTTTTTATGTTTTAGGTATAAATACATATCTCATAAATTTAAAATGCCTTAATAGGATTGACAAATACTAAATTTTATCATATAATTGTATTAAGAAAAGAGGTTGGCATGAAAATAACATTGTATAAAAAGATGAATTTCCTATAACATATAATACTGAAACTAATGAGAAAATTTGCATAGGATTCTGTAATCAATGTCCTTTATTTTGCCAATATGCAGAAACAGGTAATGATAATATTGATTGTGATAGAATTATAAAAAAATAAAATATTAGAAGAAATTAATAAAAATAATAATAACTCTATTGAACATTATTATCTATGTATGGATTTAGTCGTTCAACAAATGAATAGTCAAGAATATTCAATATATGCTAATTTTATGGATAAAATTAAAAATAATCTTGAAGAATATGGCTTAGTATCTCCATACGAAGCAATTATGTCGGCAGAAAGATATTATAATATTTCTAAATTAATTACATTTCCAGAAGAAACTATTGTAGTAGATTGTGGTTGTGGAGAAGGAATACAACAAGTATTCTTTAAACATTGCAAGAAATATATAGGAATTGATGTACTTAATACTCAAGAAAAAATATGTAGCAATGCAGAGTTTATAGTTGGAGATATTAGAGATGTGTTGCCTAAATTAGAACTTAAAGGAAGAAATATAGGAATTTCCGTTTTATGTGGTATGTGTTTTGAAGGTGTAAATAAGGCAATGAAAGAAAAATTTACCGATTTGATAATTATATAATTTTCTATTGACAATAATAGTAAAATATGATACTATTATTTTATAAAAGAAAGTGAGGATATACATGCAGATATTAGAAACGAGTAGAGAAAAATTAGTTAAATCAGCAGATTATAATAGTTATTTTAATAAAGAAACAGGATTTTTTGCAAGATGGGGGGCAAGAAAAGAGGATAATCCTGCTTATGCTCCAATGCCAGAAATTTTAGATTTAGAAATATCTGCCGGAAAATGTATGGGCAAATGTCCAGAATGTTATAAATGCAATGGGGCAGTAGAAGAAACTCATAACATGACTTTTGAAGAATTTAAAGATATTTTTCATAAAGTTGCTAAAACTAAAATAGTTACAACCTTTAAGAGTGGATTTTCATCAATAAGTGCTGATATTAATTCATCTTGGAAGAACTGCAATAATAAACAAGATTATATTAATAGAGTTAAAGAAATATACACTAATCCAGATGATATTAAAGATATTAAAATATATAATGAAGGATTATTGCAACAGATAGCATTTGGTATATGTGATATAGGAACTAATCCAGATTTCTTTAAAATGCTTGCATATTGCAGAGAATTTGATGTAATTCCTAACTATACTTGCCATGCTTTAGATATGAATGAAGAATATGCTAAACTTACGGCTAAGTATTGTGGAGCAGTTGCAATATCTGTATATAATAAAGAAAAATCCTATAATGCAGTAAAAATGTTAGCAGATGCAGGAATGAAACAAATTAATTTTCATGTAATTGCTCACGATAAATCATATAAAAGGATATTTTCTATTTTAGATGATTTGACTACCGATGAAAGAATTAAGGGTAAAGTTAAGGCAGTAGTATTATTAAAATATAAACCTAAAGGCAACGGAGTAGGTAAATTCAAGCATTTATCAGACGAGCAATATAGAGAAATTATCAATTATGCTACCGAAAGAAATATCGGTATAGGTTTTGATAGTTGTTCTGCACATGCATATTTGAGAGTGATTAAAAATGATAAAGACTATGATAAAAAAGCTATGTGTGCTGAACCTTGTGAATCTGCATGCTTTAGTTCATACATAAATCATAAGGGAGAATTTTTTGCTTGTAGTTTTTGTGAGAATGAAGGAATGTGGAAAGAGGGTATTCCTGTTTTAGAAGCTCCAGATTTTGAAGAAAGTGTATGGAATAATTATCAAACTATACGATTTAGAAAAATGCTTTTAAATAATGAAAGAAAATGCCCAATGTTTCGATTAGATGAGGTATAATAATGATAGAAATTAGTAGAATTTTTGGAGAAACGGATAGACTTTATATTAAGACTTTAGATGAGCCGATGGAAATTAATGGCGGAGTTAATCATCATTTTGCAATTTGCAACAAAGAAAATGATGAGGTAATTCAAGAGATAAAATTCCAAAAAGGCCCGATAAAAGAAAATGGAGTTAATGGCATTCAAAATGTAGATTTAATAAATATTGTAATTGATAACCTAGAGCATTTTCAAAAAGGGCAATTTGCTTGTGAATATAATCAGTTAGCTTTAGAGCATCTTAGACATGCATTATCATGGCTTAATCAAAGAACTAAGGATAGAAAAGCTAGAGGCGTAGAAGGAGAAAACAAGCAATGAAAATTAGAACAGGATTTGTAAGTAATAGTTCAAGCTCAAGTTTTATAATAACATTACCGGATAATATTAAGAAATATTCTCTTGAAGATTTTAGAGAGCTAATGGAAGATGAAGGTTTTGACCCTGTTAAACAACTTTATGAAGATTTAATGATGCAAGAAGATTTAAAACCTGTATTAGATGATTTTGAAAAGAAAAGATATGGTTTAAATAAATTAGATTATAATCAATATTTATTAGATTATGGTAATGAAGTAGGTAGAACCGGAAATTATAATAATGATTATGAAATGGAAACTTTTTTAGAAGAAAAAGCTGATGATTTAGAAGAAATTAATATAAGATGTTTTAGTAATCACTAAGAGGTTAATATGAAAATAAGAAGTGGATTTGTAAGCAATAGTTCAAGTAGCAGTTTTATAGTTAAGGGATTTATATTAGATAATGAAAAATTTAATCCTACGGAAATTATGAGAAGATTTGGTTATTTAACAGATGAAGTAATAAATAAAGCTACACATAATGGCAAATATACATGGGAAGATGTGGAAAGAGAAGTTTTTTGGGATTTTAGAGATGAGCATCAAGATATAGCTATATTAGAAGGCTACGAAGATGATATGAATGACAATCAAATATTTATCGGAGAAAAACTTTTTGATAGTGATGTAGATTATCTGCCTAAAATGATATTGGAAGCCGCAGATACTGATGTAACAAATAAAATTAGAAATACATTAGGTTTACAGGATGAAAAATTAATCATAGCTACAGGCACAAGAGCATGCTAGGAGATAGATATGAAGATACGGACAGGATTTGTAAGTAATAGTAGCTCTAGTAGTTTTATAATTACTGGAAAAGATAATATAGAAAAGGCAAAATATATCATAGATAATGCTCAAGATATATATGGAGATTATTATGAAGTAAATGATAAACTATTTACTTCTGGCATATCAGATTGCTCTGAAATTTTTAGTCAATTATGCAGTTTGACACAAGAAGATGAAGCATGTGCATTAAATGGAGAACCTTATGCCGGAGATGACGATGAAGAAGTAGAGGATTACTATGCTATTCTTGAAGGCGATAGAGGTGTAGGTACTGTTTACATTTCTAAACAATATCTTGACACATAAATTTATTTATTATAACATATAATTATTAAGAGGAAGTTTAATATGAAGATAAGAAATGGCTTTGTAAGCAATAGTTCAAGTTCAAGTTTTTTAATTATCGGAGTTCATGTAGATGAGGATTTATACTATGAACTGCAAGATAAATACTCGCAGGATTTAGAATTTTATGCAGGAGATGAAGAAGGTTATTGTATAGGTTTATATGCAAAACAATTCCTACAAGAAGAAAAATTGCCGGATGCTATTGAAACTGTAAACAAAGAATTAAAAAGAACATTATCAGAAGAAGATTTTGATAAACTTATGTCAGAAAGAAAATTAGACTTAATTTATGATGGTTATTATTCATAGAGGTTAAGATGAAGGTTAGAAACGGATTTGTAAGTAATAGTAGCTCAAGTAGCTTTATCATATCAAAGGATTATGATATAAATAAAGTGCTTGAATATACCAAATCTATAGTATCTAAAGAAAAGCCTATAAATGATGAATATATCAAAGTAGCTACAGTTGGAGATTTAAAACGTAGCAAGCATGAATGTACTGATATAGATATTGAAGATTGGTATGAACATGCTATTGACAAATTTTCAGATTGTGATATAGTATTATATGATACTATAGATAATTATATTTCTGAAAGTGTGGCAAAGAAAATAATTAAGAAGTTTAGAGTAGATAATTATAATCTACACATGGGTTAAAACAGAAAGAAAAGAGGTTAAGAATGAAAGTAAGAAACGGTTTTGTTAGCAACAGTTCAAGTTCAAGTTTTGTATGCAACATTTGTGGAGCGATAGAATCCGGATATGATGCTAGTATTAAAGATTTTGATATGGAAATGTGCGAAAATGGACATGAATTTCACATAGATTGCATGGGAGATACTCCGAACTTTAACGAAGCAGATACTAAAACTCGTTATGAATATTTAAAACACTTGAAAGAAGAATCTGCAAAAAAATGGCGAAAGAATGGTCATGAAGATTATGCTAAAATTGAAGAAGAATATGTAGAGCAACTATCGGAAGATTTTGCAAACTTAGACGAAGATGACTTTATTGATAAATATGATGACGATATATCTGATATGGTATCAGAATATGGTGTTCCGGAAGAATTTTGTCCTGTATGCAGAAAAATCAAACAATGTGAATCAGACCCAGATTGGCAAAAATATTTAGAATTAAAAGAAAAATTTAAAGACATTAACGTATAAAATTCCTCACTTATCCAAATACATTAATGTCGGAGCATGAGAATATTATCTCATGCTCTTTTTTAGTATTGACATATACTATATTTTTATATATAATAATCACATAGGAGATAAGAATATGATTATTGATAACCTAACTACATTGTTAAAGTTAATAGACTTTGAAGAAGGCGATTATTATAAGTTTGAAGCCATTATTAGGAGTAAAGATGGATTAAACCCTTTATGTACTAATCCTAATTCAACAAGTATCAAATATTGGCTAATATCTAATTGGAATGAATTAGATAAACTTTATCCTGTTATGCAAGAATTTTGCAATATAACAGGTGCTAGATTATATATGACTTTAGATAGAAAGAATATCACAAAAACATTTATTAATACATCTAAAAATTTATTTGATACATTAACTGAAATGATGTATGGTTCAAAATTTAGCATTCATAAGTTAAATAAAATTATTGCAAGTGAAACATCCAAAAAAGATAATAGTGCAAAGAATTGTCGAACTTGGATGATAGATATTGATATTGATGATGAATATATAAAGCGATTAACAGAAGAATATTTAGAAGATTTGCATATTTGCACGTTAAAAACTCCTAACGGCTATCATGTTATATCTGATAAAAAATTTGGTGCTGATAGATTTATAGATTTATATACTACATTTTTGAGCAATCATAAAGACAATCTATCAGAAGATTACATCAATACAATAATTCAAAATGTATCACTTAAAGAAAATGCTTTAGGTTTAGTATATTATAAGAATTAAGGAGATGTTATATGGAACATTTAATTGTTGGCATTGTTTCTATGATAATAGCAGGTATAATTACTGGTTCAATACAGTTCTTTATAATATTATTAGGAATTACAGATGCAGATATAACAATTAATAGAGTTTTATTATTTATATTTGCATATATTACTACTGATTGTATAATGGACTTTTATAAACGTAATAGAAAGGAATTATAATATGAGAACGATTTTTTTATTAAGAGGAACTCCTGCAAGTGGTAAATCTACTTGGGTAGAGCAAAATAAATTACAACAATATACATTATCTGCCGACAATATCAGATTAATGTATCAATCTCCTGTTTTAAATAATAATGGAGATTTGGTTATAACACAACAAAATGACGGCAAAGTTTGGCAGTTTTTATTTGAAATGCTAGAGGATAGAATGAGGAGAGGAGAGTTTGTAATCGTTGATGCAACTCATTATAAATCAGAACTTCTCAATAGATATAAGACATTGATTTCAAAATATCGCTATCGTGCTTTTGTTGTTGATTTTACGAACATTCCTTTAGAAACATTACTACAAAGGAATAGTCAAAGAGATGCATTCAAGAGAGTGCCGGAAGAAGTAATTAGAAAAATGAATGCCGTATTTGAGCAAGATACGGAAGTTAGCAATAGGTTTAATGTTATTACTCCGGAAGAAGCAATTAATAAATTATATGAGCCATTAATTTATGATTATAATGATTATGAAAAGGTTGTATTTTTTGGAGATATTCATGGTTGTTATGAGCCTATTAAAACATATTTTGAGCAAAATCCGTTTAATGAAAAATATGCATATATCTTTTTAGGAGATTATATTGATAGAGGTATTCAAAATAAAGAAGTGTTGGAATTTTTAATGTCTATCAAAGATAATAAAAATGTTTTACTTCTTGAAGGCAATCATGAAAAGTGGCTACGATTATATGCAGATGATAATGGTGCTGAAATTGATATTGATAGAGATATAGCTAAAACTATTAAGAAATATGTGGGTTCTAATGCATTATATAAACTAAAAGCAGATAAAATTTGCTCTAGTGAATTTATTAAAAATACTATTCCACAAATTGAAAGTTTAAATCATAAAGATTTACGACAATTATGCAGAAAATTTGGACAAATGGCATATATTAATTTTAGAGATAAAGAATATTTTGCTTGTCATGGTGGTTTGCCTACATTGCCATCAATCTTTACTTCTACGGAAGAAATGATTAAGGGTGTAGGAAAGTATGAAGATTTAGATAGTATTTATAATTCTTGGAATGATAAAGGATATTCTGCTACTCTTATTCATGGACATAGAAATATATTTGATTTTCCTGCAAAATATAAAGACAATATATATAATCTTTGTTCTAATATTGAATTTGGAGATAGTTTAAGAATATTAGAGATTGATAGTAACGGCAATGAGATAGTAAAAGAAATTCCTAATACTGTTTATAATGAAAAATGTCAGAAAGTTCAAGAAAAAGTAGATAAGTTAGAAACTAAAACTGATAATGCCATTTTAAAATCTTTGAATGAATCTAAACTTATTCAAAAGAAAATACTAAAAGATGGTATTATTAGCTATAATTTTAAACGTAATGTTTTTCATAATCGTATTTGGAATGATTTAACTTGTAAGGCTAGAGGTTTGTTTGTAGATGCAAAAACTGAAAAGATAGTTGCAAGAAGTTATGACAAATTTTTCAACTGGTCAGAGGTTGATGAAACTAAGTCTGAAAATCTCAAGAAAAATCTAAAATTTCCGGTTAAAGCATTTAAAAAAGAAAATGGATTTTTAGCAATGGTATCATGGAATTGGAATAAGAATGATTTGCTTATTTGCTCTAAATCAACTAATGAAGGCGAATTTGTAGAATTGATTAAAGACCAATTATATAAATTATCTGGAAAACAGTTAATAAATTTAAAACATTATTTGCAAGCACATAATTGCACATTAGTATTTGAATGTATTGATAAAGATAACGACCCTCATATTATTAAATATGATGAAAATCATTTAGTGCTATTAGATGTTATTAGAAATAGCTTTGACACTTTAAGATTGCCGTTAGAAGATATTAATTTTGTTGCAAACCTAATTGGTGTAGAATGCAAACAAAACCAATATATTTTTAATACTTGGGAAGAATTATATGCTTTCAAGAAATTACAAGATGAATCTTATGATATACAACATGAAGGTTGGGTATTTGAAGATGCTAACGGCTTTATGGTTAAATATAAGACTAGATTTTATAAGTTTTGGAAACAAATGAGGGCAGTAAAAGAAAGACTGCAACAAGGTAATAATGTTAAGAAAATTTTTACTACGGAAAATGAAGTTAGAGTTTTCAATATTTTAAAATCTATTGAGCCGGACAGATTAAAAGAAATGTCAATAATTGATATTGAGGATATATTCTATAATCAATATCCAGAATTAAAGAAATAGTATTGACATATACTAATAATTTATGTATAATTAAGTTATTAAAAGAGGTAAATAAAATGACACAATGTTTAGTAAAAAAATTAAGAGATGATGCAATATTGCCTACACAGGCTACAAATGGTTCTGCCGGAGCTGATATTAGAGCATGCTTGTTTGATGAAGAAACAGGAGAAAAGATTACAAAAATTAAAATTCCTGCTGGTGGTAAAATCAAAGTTCATACAGGATTAGCTTTTCAACTTCCAGAAAACCATGTAATGTTGATATTTCCTAGAAGTTCTATGGGAGTTAAAAAAGGATTAATGCTATGTAATACTACAGGAGTGTTAGATTCTGATTATCGTGGCGAATGTTTATTATTTGTCAAAAATACATCTGATGAACCTATAGAAATTGAAGATGGCGAAAGGATTGCACAATTAGTAGTATTACAATATCCTGCAATTACATATACTCAAGTTGATGAACTTGATGATACAGAACGTGGTGCAGGTGGATTTGGTAGCACAGGCACAAAATAAGAAAGGATTATTTAGGGCTAAAGTTACACAAAGAGATAGAATTTTACAGTATCTACAAGATTTTGGTAGTATCACTTCATACGAAGCATATACCGAACTTGGCATTACTCAATTAGGTGCAAGAATCTTTGAACTTAAAAGACAAAATTATGAATTTAAAGATGAATATATCTATCGTAATAATAGATACGGAGAGCCTGTAAAATTTAAAAAATATTCTTTGGTATAGTTATGGTAAGTAAAAATAGAGAAGATTATAGATTTTATAAAATATGGTCTGATATGAAGCAGAGATGCAACAATCCGAATAATGCTAGTTTTTATAATTACGGTGGTCGTGGTATTCAATATGCTTTTGAATGGATGTTTTACGAGAACTTCAAAAGAGATATGTACCCATCTTATTTAGAGCATTGCAAAATCAACGGTAATTGCAATACGACTTTAGATAGAATAGATGTAAACGACCACTATTATAAAGATAATTGTAGATGGGCAGACAAACAGTTGCAAAGAGTGAATATTAGAAATAAAGAGCAATATTGTGGTTATAACTTAATAACTAATCAATTTTATAATTTCAATAATTGTACTGAATTTTGTAGGCAATTAGGCTTTAATAGAAAGTCAATTAATGCAGTAATAAACGGAGAGCAGAATCTACATCATAATTGTATTTTTAGCAAATATAAAGAAGGAATATATAAAGAGCTTAAAGAAAATGCTGATAGTTTATTAAAGCAACATCCGGAAATATTAAAGCAACGAATGAAATATATGGAGAATAGAAATGTATTATTTTTTAGAATTTATTGTTAATAGCTTAATAGCAATAGTTTTACTATTTATGATTGTTGTCGGCTTTATATTTGGTTCATATTCTGCTATTAATTATGCAGAGTATAAATTAGATAAAAGTGAATGTAATGTATATGTCGATAATAATTTGGTATATTCTGGAAGAAGTCATTTTGTAAGTATTTCTAGTATAGGAGAAAATGGCAATACAAAAAGTTTAACTATACATAAAGATGTTTTATGCCTTAAACCAGATGCACATTATGTTAGTGAAAATATTAAAGTAGAAAAGAAATAATTATGGAGAATAAATAAATGATGAGAGTAATTAAAGTAGAAAAAAATGGTTGTATGCCTTGTAAAAAGTTAGATAAAATTCTTTCAGAATTAGGAATTGATATTGAAAATGCCATTGAGCATTATAATATGGATGAAAGAGAAGATTATGGATTTGTTGAAGAATACGATATTACATCAACTCCTACATTAGTTAAAATTAAGGCTGATGGAAGTTATGAAAAACTTATCGGTATAGTTCATACGAAACAAGAATTTAAAGACTTTTTAGAATTAGAAAATACGAATATTTCTAATCCTGTAGAAGTAGGTTGTTGTAAAGATGGATGTTGCTCATTATAAAAGAAAATAAAAAAATGACTCAAGTATATAATAAAGAAAATAAAATTTTAATTTATAATACAGACTGCAATGCAATGCTAGATAAAATGAACGAAACTGGTATGAAAGTAGATTGTATAGTTACCGACCCCCCTTACCCCACGACAAGTCGGGGAAACGCAGGTAATTCCGGTGGAATGTTGCAAAAATCTATCAATATGAAAGGTAAGGTATTTGATTATAATAATTGTGATGTTAAAGTATGGATGCCAAAATGCTATGAAATTTTGAAAATGGGGGGGGCATGCTTATTTTATGACTAACGATAAAAATTTAATTGAATATCTTAACACTATTCAGCAGTCTGGATTTCATTTTATTAAAGATATTATATGGAAGAAAGACAATAAAATAATGGGGCAATTCTATATGGGTTGCAAAGAACACATATTATTTTGCAGAAAAGGAAAAGGAGTTAAGATTAATAATTGTGGAACTCCAGATGTATTAGAAGTACCTAATAAAAAACATAAAGATTCTATGGGGCAAAATTTTCATGATACAGAAAAACCTGTAGAACTTATGAAGATATTAATAGAAAATTCAACTAATGAAAAACAATTAGTTTTAGACCCATTTGTAGGCATAGGTGCAACTCCTGTAGCATGTATGCAATCTAATAGAAGATTTATAGGAACTGAAATTGATACAAAATATTTTAATGTTGTAAAGGATAGATTGGATGGAAGATTTGAAGAATAAAGCAGATATAATATTAACAGATTTTGCATGGGGAGAAGGTATATATGGCAAAAGAACTAATCCTAATACAAAATTTGGTGGTGGTGCTATGGGTCATTATAAAACAATGACTATGCAAGAAGTTTTAGACTTTAAATCAGAAATTGATAAAGTGGCCGCAGATGATTGTATGCTATTGCAATGGGTAACATGTCCATCATTAAAATTTGGAATTGAAGTTATGGAACATTTTGGGTTTAAATATAAAACAGTAGCAATGACATGGATTAAAATTGCTAAAAACGGTAAACCTAGAATATTACCTAGTTATTACTTTGGTTCTAATACAGAATTATTATTATTAGGAATTAAGGGTAAAAATAATAATAAATTTAGACCTGCACAAAAACTTTTAGGTCAAGTTATAATGTCAGAATTAAGACAACATAGTAGAAAACCGGAAGAATCTTATGAAAAAATTAATCTTGCATATCCTACATTAAATAAGGTTGAATTTTTTAGTAGATTTTATAGAGATGGTTGGACTTGTTATGGCGATGAAGTTGGTAAGTTTAATATAAAATACGGAGAGTAGCAATGACTTTAGAGATTTTTAATGTTTTTTGGATTTACTTTTTAAATCAATGTCTATTAGGTTTTAGATTAGATACAAGTAGATTACCATTTTCTATTGTAGTACGACTAATACCTTTTGGTAAAGAGAATTTTTGGTATAATAGTGAATACTATTATGATGATGTTCATGGGGTAATGAATAGAAGAATAGACTTGATTATTCCATTTTTATGTGATATAATGTTAGTATGTCAATTATAGGTGTGAAGAATGAGTTTTAAAGAATTTATTGAGGATTTTGAACTTTGGAGAAAAGAAAATAATTATCCAAAGAGGGAAGAATGTAGAGAATTTTTTAGGAACTACAGAGATAATGATAGCGATAATAAGTATTCTTGGTGCGAATATATTTTAAACCAGGATAAGCCTGCAACTTTTTTAGATAAACTGTTTAAAAAAGATGGAGAAATTGCTAAAAGAGATAAATTAAGAATTACAGAAAGTGAAAAAGAAAAAAGAGATTATAAATCAGAAATTTTAAACTCTGTTTATGGTTATGTAAAAGAAAATTCTTATATTCCTAATTTTACTGTTATTAATAATATGTTAGGATTTAAAGCTAATAAATTTTATCCGTCAGAACAGGCTCTATCAAAGGATTTGAGAGCAAAGTTTAAAGACATAGGCGATTTTTTGTTTAATGAAGATGATTTTAATGCAGAATATCAAGAAAGAACAAATAATGCCATTAAAAATCATAAGAGATTTTTTATCACTACGGCAGTAAGTGGCAAGAGGGTTTGCAGTAAACTTTATGAATCCATAAAAACATATTTATCATTCAACGATGCTATTTGTTTAGTTTTACCTTGTGAAGATATTGCAAATAGAAAAACTGTTTATAATTGGCAATTATCTCCATTACTAAAAGAGGATAAATTTTATGTAGTATATAATGATACTTATTTAAATAGTAATATTTATATATCAGATATTAAAGTATCAGCTAAACAAATCAATCCTCAAAGTGGATTACCTCAATTTACTCAAGATGGAAGTGTAATTATTGCAAGTCCTAAACAGGATTTAGACTATGTTGCAAATAGTAATAATAAAATTCCTAATGCAATAATGACTACAGGTGCAATAACTGAAAATGATTATAGCAATGATGCTTATATGAGCCAGAGATTAAATAAAATAGCAGAATATGAACATGTTTTAGGTGGAATTATTGTCGAGATAGAAAATGATAAAATATTCCATTTTAGACAAGTTCAAATGGGTGCAGATGGAGAAATTATTGATTTAGGTATAAAATATACTAAAGAAGGTATGTCATCTGTAAATAATACTGTAATGGTAGTTGGAGATTCTCATTTTGGGGAACATGATGAAATAGCTATCGAGGCAGAAGAAGATATGATTTCATATCTTAATGTTAAGGATATTGTATTACATGATGTCTTTTCTGCAATTTCTATATCTCATCATGATAAAAATAAAACTATAACTTTAGCTAAAAAGGCTAATGAGAATAAAATATCTTTAGAAGAAGAAGCGAATATTGTAGCACAATATTTAGATAGATTTGCAAACGATATTGATGGTAAAGTTGTAATAGTTGATTCAAACCATCACGAACATTTAGATAGATATTTAGAAGAAGGTAGATATGCTACAGATAAAGTAAATCTACGTTATAGTTTAGATATTGTGAAAGCTATGTTAGATGGAGAAGAATTGCCTGTTAGATATATGATAGAAAATCAAACTCCATTTAAGAATAAAAATAAAGTTAAATGGTTAGAGCCGGATGAGGATTATTCTTATTATGGAATTGAGGTAAGTCAGCATGGTTCAAGAGGTGCTAATGGAAGTCGTGGTAATTTACAGATTTTTAGAAAAGCATATAAAAAATCAATATCTGCACATACCCATCAGCCTAAAATTTATAGAGGTGCAATATCCGTAGGCACTTCATCCAAACTTAAACTTGGCTATAATAAAGGTTTATCAAGCTGGGTTCAAGGTGTTGGTGTTGTTTATGAGAACGGAACATATCAATTAATAAATATTGTCCAAAATAAAGCAGGTCAATATACTTGGAGATTATAAATGTTTAGTCAAATTCAAACTGAAATAGACCTATTAATAGTTGCAATCGAGAAAGAGATTGAATATATATCATTAATAAGAACTAATGAGCATAACCCTAATCTGTTTGCAGAATATGGCGGTAGAACTATTGGATTAACTTATGCCCTTACAGAAATTCATAAGACACAAAATAAAATTAACGAGCATATTTCTGATATATTAAAAAATACAACTGATGGTAACTATATCGCAAAACTTGGCATATTAGAAGATGAAAATCGTGTTTTAAGAGATAAAATATATCTATTAGAGCAAGATTTAAACAAATATATTAAAATGCAAAAGAGAAATAGCGATTCAGAGCAACATCCAGAGTGTTTTAAAGAATATACAGAAGATGAAATAGATAAGATTATCGAAGATGCCTATAATGATGATAGTGAATATATAGAATATGACGATAGCGAGGAAGAATAGCTATGGAAATAGTCTGTGAAAGAAAATATGGAGAGCCTAAATTAAAAAAGCCGAAGTGTTTAAATAACCAAACTTTATTAGGTTCTGTAAACTTTAATAAGACTAAATGTAAGTTATGGAAAGTTGAAAATGAATATTATCTATTAGTTAGAGATTGGTTTTCTCCATTTATTAGTTTTGATGATGCAGAAAAATTAGGCATAATTGATAAATATAATAAAAAATTTATATATAATGATAATTTTGGTAGTGTGGTATTGAGGAATGAGGCTATTATCAAATTTACTAGAGATGATTGGCAAAAACCATATTGTACTGCCGATGTCAATTTATGCTATCAATTAGAGAAACTTTTAAATATTCAAGAAACTGATTTATGGAATTATAATTGGTTAAATATGTTTGAGCAATGCGTAGTTTTAGCAGGATATAATTGTTTAGATGTTGAAAAATCATTTAAAACTATTGACTTAAAAGAATTAATATGATAGTATAATAATGTACTTAAAAGAAAGGAGATTTTATGAACTAATTTGTTTTAAATTTAAAACTTGGAGTATGAAAAAGGATGATGAAAGAAAAGCCGTCAAATAAATGACGGCTTTTAAGTATAATAATTATAGAAAAGAATTAAAGAGGTTCTACATCAATTATATCATCCGGTATTGATTCTGTATCATTTTTCTTTAAGATACCTTTTGCTTTATCATATTCAATACAGAAATGAGTAAAGTTATTTATTTGATTAAATGTAACATTTTTATTTTCTTCTTCTTTCTTTTCGCCAAAATCTTCTTTATTTCTTCTTTCAAGGTCTTTATTCAAAAATCCTAAATGTTTACTTGAAGTTTTAGCATATCTATTTTTTAAATATAATAATTCTTCATCTAAACTCATTTGTCCTCTATCATAAATAAGTTTAAATAACATTAATAGAATTATTTTTTTATTTTCTAATTCATTATCAGACCATTTAATATTAGTTATAATTTCTTTTTGAAAATTATAAATATATTCTTCTTTTATATTTTCTTTTTTATCAATAAAATAGACTTCAAAGGCATTTTTATTTTTATCTGATATTGCATTTGCTCCTTCTATTTGCAAAAATCCTTCAACAAAATCATTTTTCTTTTTAGTTATTTCTTCATCTATTCCATCAATATCAATTTCATAGATAGGTTGCAATTTATCATCAAACTTATCTAATAAATCCTGTCCGGCTTTAATATATTCATCTAAAGTTACAGAGGTTATACCTAGTTTTTTAGCTAATAAGGTTTTACCACCGTTAAGTTTTCTAATATTCCTAAATAAGTGTTTTATTTTATATCCGTTTAATTTTATATGAAATTCATTACTCATTACTATAACCTCTATACACAATACATTCTTTGGATTTGCTCTTTGCAGATACAATTTTGAGGCAAATTTATTTCTGCTAATTGTTTAGAACTTGCAGTATCTATATTAATACCTAAAGATTCTACATATTCTTTTGCACGTTCACATGGAGTTGATTTATTTTCTTTATGGTATCTTTTTTTACAGTTTAAACAGTCTGTTTTATATGTAGCAGGTCTGTCATAAGCACGAAGATGGTCTGCAACTCTTTGTCCATGATTCCAATTACTATTGTTAAGATTTGCTATAATATCTATATTTTCTAAAAACTCATCGGCTTCCATCATTTCTACATAATCATCGCCTACTTTACAATAATTATTGCGATATTCTACTGTTTCCATTTTTACTCTCCTGGTATCTTCATTTATTTGCCTAATAGCATTTTGAGCAATAGTGCCATAGCAATTAATACAAGCAGGATTTTCACTATCTGCAAAAGGGCAATTATAACAAATACTAACTACATTTTCTATACAATCATCATTTCTAATTTTATACATTCTATCCGCTTTAATATTCTTTCCTGTCAAACTACATGTTATTTGTTGATAATCCATCTCTATACCTTCTTATTTTAATGTGTCCATATATTATACGTAAATTATTTATTTTTGTAAACTTTTCTATTGACTTTTTAAAAAAAATGTAGTATTATGTTATAGTAATAAAAGAAAGGATAATATTATGCACAATGTATCAGCAAGATTTACGGCTTATGCTAAAGTAAATGCAAAACTTTCAACAGGGGAAGAAATACAATGTTATACATTAGTAGAAGCCGATGGATTATACTCTAGTTGGTGGGAATGTCCTTATGAGCCATACATGGGTTCTGTAAATTTTGTTGAACAAGATGTAGATGAGAGTGATATTAGACCAGTATTTAAAGATGAATGGGAATTTGTAGATGAAAATAAACAAAAATATTTGGAAGAAGATACTACGGCTTTTGCAGATGTATATATAGAAGAAATTGTATCATTCATAGAGCAACCGGAGTGGACAGTAGATGAGGATAGCATAGATTATGAACAGGAATGATTTAAGCAAGTTTTTATTTCCTATTAAATTAGATGATGAGGGCAATATACAAGTAAAATATAGATTTGGCATATTTTCAGTTATAATATGGAAGTTATATTGTATGATAACCGGAGAGTAGAAATGACATTATATTATGGAGATATAGTAAGATTAAAAGATAATCAATATTTATGCAAAGTTGTCGGAACTTATATAGATAAATGTGGTAAAGAATATTATGAGCTTCAACCATTAGTTAATACTATAACAATGCCTAGAAAGTATATAGAAAATGAATGTGAAATAGTAAAAGAGAATGGAATAGGTATAGAATTGGAATTTAATCATGAATGATATAAAAGAATTGCAAGAAACTATCACAAACCTAGAAAAAGAAAAAGATATTTTGCAAGAAGAAATAGCTAAAGATATGGTTAAGAACTCTGATTTAATTATTCAAAATCAAAATTTACAACAAGAGAATGATAAATTGAAAGAAGAAAACAAAAAATTAAAGCAAGAAATACAAAGTACAGAAAAGGTTGTGTTAGAGATAGCAGATAAATTATATAAACAAGAATTTAATGTAGAAAATATTGTAGAGGTAGTGGATAATGAGTAAACAATGTGAATATAATACTAATGGAAGTTGTATATTCTATGATGTTATATATTCTACTATCGAGAAAGTAATATCTATGTTAAATAATGATGCTGATAGACAAGCATGTGTAATGGTATTAAAAGAGCTTTTAGAAAGAGGTTAAAATGAAAGAGATTATAGAAATATTAGATAGATTAAGAGAATTATCCGGTAATGAGCAGTTAGACTATTTAAAATCTCATGCAGATAATGTTATTTTAAGAGAAGTATTATGGTATGCTTATAATCCAGACCTTAAATATAATATCAGCGAAGCTAAACTAGATAAGGCTTCTGCAAAGACCTTAACAACTCAAGATATAAGAACAAGCGATTATACCATTATAGATAAAGATGTATGGAACTCTTATAAAAACCTCTTAAATGAGTTTGCTAATTCAAAAGGCGTAAAAGATGTAGATATATCAAGGCTTTACGGAACATATTTTACACACGTTGAACAAAAAAGCAAAGAATTATTAAGAGGAGTATTGCTTAAAGATTTAAGAATCAATATGGGTGTAATTTCATTCAATAAAGTATGGAAAGATTTTTATTTTAAATATCCATATATGGGAGCAAGACCATTTTCAGAAAAGGCATTATCTAAAATTAAATATCCTGCAATATGTCAAACTAAAATGGATGGTTTATATTGCAATGCTATTGTAGATATTAATAATAAATCCGTAAATTATGTCAGCAGACAGGGTAAACCTATAGCTATTAATAATTCTTTAGATAATGATTTATTGCAGATTAAAGCAAAAGAAAAGTTTGTATTAAACGGAGAAATACTTGTATGGAATAAAGAAACTAATAAACCATATCCTAGAGAAATAGGCAATGGAATCATTAATAAAGATAATAAAACTCAAGATGAATTAGATGCTATTAGATATGTATGTTGGGATTTTATACCTTATGAATACTTTGTAAATGGTGGAGTATGGGAAGTGCCATATAGTGCAAGATTCAATGCCTTAAAACAAATGGCACAATCAACCAATGGCAAAATGATGTTAGTTGATACAGAAATTGCGAATAATCAAGATGAAGTTTTAGCAATATTTGAACGTAAATATTCAGAGGGCGAAGAAGGCATAGTCGTTAAAAACTTATCTCAAAATTGGGTAAATGGTAAACCAGCAGGACAAGTTAAAGTTAAGGCAGAAAAAGATTGTGATTTGGAGATGGTAGAATTTATAGAGGGCAATGGTGCTTATTCTGGAATGTGTGGTAGTATAAGATGTATTTCTAATGATGAAAAATTGGAAGTGTATATCAAACCTCGCACAATACAAAATGCCATAGATATTTGGGAAAATAAAGACTATTATATGAATAAAATTTTAGCAGTAAGATATAATGCAAAAATTAAATCTCCTGTTAAAGAATTATATAGTTTATATCTACCTAGATTTGTAGAAGTTAGAACCGATAAATCTATTGCAGATACTTTGGAGCAAATATCATAATGTTTGTTAAGAGGGATAAATTTAAGATTAAAATATATTGTCGTAAAGGATATTATGATGATATTTTTGTAGGAGAGATGATATTAAACTCCGAGCAATTTCAAAAAATAAGCAATATTTTTATGGCTACTCAATATAGTTTAATATGGGAAAAACTACATAGTTAGATGTTGAAAGGATATATAAATACATGCCAAAACTTCCAGAAAAATGGGTAGAAATCCCCATTATTGAAACGGCTATAAATACAAAAACTAAATATAGAATATTTTGTAGTAATACTTGCATTGGAGTATTATTATTGAATACCCATGAATATGCTAGAATGTTAAAAGAACTATATACAACTCCGTATTATTTACGAGCTGATATTAATGTGGGATATTAATATAAAAGAATTTTAATATGAGAAGAACAAGTAAATTACAAAATATGTGGAAAACTTTATTTGAATATAAATTTTTTAAATTAGAATATGATGAAAAACCTATAGGGATAATATATATGACTATAGAAAGTCGAGTTAAATTGCTTAAAAAAGTTAATAATCCTTTATTTAAGATAATAGAGGATGAGAATATCAAAGATAAAAACGAAGCTAAATTATATGCTATGTTAAATGCAGTTTACATGAACGGAGAACTAGCAGGTATATTGACAAATAATTAAAATTATAGTAGTATAATACTATATTAAAGAAAGGCTAAAAATGAACGAGCAGGAAAAACAATTAGAACCAGAAACTTATGTATTATATAATATGGCTATTACCAAAATTAAAATGGCAGATAGTCAATATTCAGAAGATACTAAAGAGATGTGCGAAGTTGCAGTCATGGGTACTCTATTAGAATCATATAAAATACGAGATGTATATTGTCGTATATTACAATATATGAGAGATAATAATATCTATGAAAGATATTTAAAGCCTATTTTAGAATTATCATTATATCCACCAGAAATTAAAACTCAAGGAAGTGATAATGCAGGAGAAGGTAGTGGAAATAGCGATGGTGAAGAAGCTATTGGAGATAGTAATAGAGAAGAAAAGACTAACTATGATAGCAATACAAAGACTAAAACAGATACTTATGATAAAATATCTAAAAAATTTATACAAGATATGTTTAGAAGTGATAATGACTTATAGAAAAGAGGTTAAAGATGGGAATTAATAGAAGATTTGAATTGCAACATTATAAAATTGATACAATAATTAAGGCTATGGATTCTGCAAGAAGAAATAGTAAAAACATAATGCTTTCTGGGCCTATTGGTACAGGTAAAACAACATTATGTTCACAAATTGCAGATAAATTAAGTTTAAATTTCTATCCTTATAGCTTATGTTCACATACTACAAAATCTGATTTAATAGGATTTATAGATGCAGGTGGAAATTATAGAACATCGGCATTAAGATTAGCATTTGAAAATGGGGGGTTAGTTTTGCTTGATGAAATGGATGCGGCTAATCCTAATATCTTATCAATTATTAATAACATGCTATCAAATAATCAATATTATTTTCCGGATGGCATAGTTCAAAAGAATGATGAGTTTAAATGTATTTGTGCTATGAATAGTAATGGTAGAGGTGGAGATATTATATATACAAAATCTCAAAGACTAGATGCTAGTACATTAGATAGATTTATCTTTATAAATATTGATATTGATGAAAAACTTGAGCAAAAACTTACTGATAATATGGATTGGTATGAGAGAGTATTAAAGTTTAGAAAAGTCATCGAAGAAATATGCAAAGATGAAGTAGTTATAGGTAGTCGTGCAATGTATGATGGTGCAGATTTATTAGAGGCTGGATTTTCTCAAAGTGAAGTAGAAGATATGGTTATCTATAAAGGTATAGATAGAGATTTAATTGATTCTATTAAGGCTAAAATGGATATTAAATCAGAGCAATATCAACGTGCAAGCAGTCCTATATCCACTACAAAACCTAACGGAGATAATATTTACATATTAACAGATAATTCCGGAAGTGAATGTGCATGGCTTGATGCAAATTTTATAAATAATACAGACCCAAATTTATTACAAACTATTAAAGATACACTAAACCTAAAGGATAAGAAATAATGCAAGAAGTAGTTAGAAAATATAGGTTTAGAGAATTTATAAACTTAATGAGCAAATATACATCTCCACTTAACTATAGTCGTAGTCAGCGTGTAGATAAGAAATTTTGCCCAGAAACATGGGATGAGGCTTTACATTCTGCAAAGTATGGAATGAAAGAGCAATACAAAATAGAAAAGATTATATCTAATATGTCATTGCTTGAGCATGTTAAAACTAAAACTTTTGGAATGGATGAAACAGGTTTATGTGTTGATATAGGAGCATATTTAAACGGAGAGCCGGAATGTTGGATAGCAGAAAAATTTGATTATAAACCTAAAAAAGTAGTTAAAATTTTAGTGAATGTTTCTCATTCATGGAATTTTACGCCAGATGTTATATATAATCGTGGAGCAGGCATCGTTTCATTAATACAAATGCTCAAAAAACAGGGTTATATAGTAAAAGTAAATATTTACGATGGCACGATGTATAATTTCAAAAAATATTTTTACTTTTTAACACTTCCTAGTAATCCACTAGATATTCAATCCTTAACATTCTGTTTGTGTAGTGCAAGTTTATTACGTAGGTTTGGATTTGCTTTTTTAGAAAAAGAAACAGGGGAAAGATATTGTTTTAGTTATGGAAGTCCTATAGCCTTAGATGAGGTTGTCATGTCTAAAGATATTATACATTTTAATGGATTAAATAATGAAAAATCTAATTATAGAAGTGAGGAAGAAACTAAAACTGCAATTAAAGAAATGTTTAATGAATTTTTAAGATTAAATAATGAGGTCGATAAGAATGAGTATAGAGCTAAGTAATTATATAAAATCACTACCTAAAGAATATGATAAAAACTATTCACTCATTATTAATAGTGATAATGTAATAGTTGCAGTTATTCTCAAGAAACTTGTCAATGATAATGTAATAAGGAATTTATATAAAAAAGATATGTATATATCTGATATATCTGATATGGAAAATTTAGACATGACAAAATATATGAGTAAATATATTATATCAAAAATTTTATCATTTAAAAAAATATACGAGATAACGAAATGACATTAAGAGCAATAATAAAAAATAATAACGTAATTGGCATAATAAACGATACTTATATTAATCGAAATAGGCTTCTAAGCCTTATAGTAGACATAACTGGTGTAGAATTGTCTATATTACCGTTAAGTGTTGTTAATCTTAATGAATATAAATATTCAAATGAATTATATAAATCAGCAATAATAAGTGAAATATATTAGCTAACGGCATGCCGTTATACAAGACAAAAGAGGTAAAAATATGTCAAATTATGAAGAAGCTAAAGCCATAGCTGAAAAATTGGCTAATTTAGAAGTGGTTAGAAAAGAAACTGTCGATGAGCAAAAACTTTTAAAAGAACAGTTGCATACATTGATACTTGAAGGCAATATTGATAGTATGTTTGAATGTCAGAATGGTTTAGTATATTTAGATACTACAACAAAATATGAAATTGCCGATGGTTTAAAAGAAGAAATCGAAGCAAAATCAAAAGCTCCAGAAAAAATATCAGATGATTTTATTCAGTCATATTTTAATCCGGATATTAAACTTAATAAAATAGCTAAAAAGGCTATTAATGATGGCGATGGAGATATTTTATCAGTAATAAATCCTGTAGAGAAAACATCAATTAAAATTAAGTTAAGATAATTTTGTTTTTCCTTTGCAATTTATGTATTCCGATAGAATAAAATCTATCGGATTTTTTTAAAAAAAACTATTGACAAGCATGTAAAAGTGTAGTATTATTTAATAGTACAAACAAAAGAAAGGGAAAGAATTATGTTAGAAGATGTTAGAGAGTTTAATTTACGGAAAACTAATCATTTACAAGCAGTTTTAATGAAATTTGATGATATTGAAGATATTGCAAAGTCATATAATATCAAGCCTAGCATGAAATTGATTAAAGATGCAAAGAAGATATTATCATCTAATATTGCTAAAAAGCCGATGAATAATAATGATAGCACTATTTCAGTTTTATCATTTAAAATTTCAAATAAAGAAAAAAGAAATGAAATACTTGAAGAATTACAAGAAAAATATATCGAAGCAGGAGAATATATCGTAGAAAGAGAGTTGGAAGAAGAAAAAGACAATATGATGAGAGAATATCTTGAAGAATCTATTAATTTAATTGATACTGATACGGCAATAGAATATAAAAAATGTATTAAATCATTAAATAATTTATCTAAGATGATTAAGGTAAATAAACTTAACTCTAAAGCATTTGAAATTGCTAAAGATTTAAAAGCATGCTTAAATTATGAAGATAAAATTGATAAAATACAAAATGCTAAAGTAGGTGTATAATGCAACAGGATTTAAGCGATTTTAAATTTCAATATGGATTGGCATTATCTAATTCAAGAGTGTATATTTTCACTAATAGCAAAAATCAGATATTAACAATATCAGAAAAGGTAGGAAAATTCATTAATGGAGATACTACTGATTATGTATTATTTCAGATTGATTACGGCAATGGTATTATAAGTAATGATTATGTTTATAGAAAATCAGAAGAATTTTTAAATCTCATAAACATAAGACCTATAGTCGATAATTTGAATGGAATAGTAGAAATATGTAAAAATTGTGGACATATTGTCTTATCGGAGCATATAAGAAGCTCTAATGCCGATAAATGTATTTATTGTGATAAATATTTATGTAGAAAATGTAGAAAGCTATATCCTTTAGTTGAATTAGATGAAAATAGGCTATGTAGCAGATGCAGGAGAGAAAATGAAAATTAGAATAGCAAGTGATTTGCATGTTGATTTGAATAGTAAATATTATGGAGTAACGGAAGAAGAAATAATCGAAAGATTAAATCTTGATGGCATGGATATGTTAATTTTAGCCGGAGATACGGCAGAATATCCAAAAAATTTAAGTTTTGTAGATAAAATTATGCTAGAATACCCAAAATTAAAAATTATTGAAATACCAGGAAATCATTTATATTATTCTTGTATTGATATAGGTAGAGCCATGCAAGAAATAGACATGGCTTGTAAACTGCATGCCGATATAAACGATAATTATTACTTTTTAAATAAAAATAAGTTAGTAATTGATGATATTACATTTATTGGAGCTATAATGTGGACAAAATTAGGCGAAAGATTTAGCACAGTTAGAGATTGCACTCTTGCATTAAATGATTTTCGTAGAATTTTAGTAAAAAGAGATAAATTAATTGATTATAAAGATATGATTAAAAGATGTGAAAATGCAAGAAAATTTATCTGCTCCACGTTAAATAAAACTACAGGAAAAACCATAGTAATTACCCATCATGCTCCATTCTTTGAAAATTTGAGCAATATAAGCCATGCATTTGGAATAAATTTAGATTCTTCTTTATGCAGATTAAAACATTTTCCAGATTTTTGGATTTATGCACATACCCATGTTAATAAAGATAAAGTTCTTAAATATAAAAACGGAGAAATAAAATGCATAACTAATCAAATGGGTTATAAAAATGAATGTGATTATGATAATAGGTTTAATGCGTGGAGAACTTTTGATAGCAATAAGATGATAGAATTATGACAAAAGAATATTTTATAGTATATATGCACATAACTCCTAATAATAAGAAATATATCGGAATTACAGGAAGAAACCCACTAATAAGATGGGCAAACGGTAATGGATATATAGAATCTCCATATTTTTATAATGCTATCAAAAAATATGGATGGGATAAAATAAGACATAAAATATTAATACATGGCTTAACTAAGGAGCAAGCTATTAGATGGGAAATTAAACTAATTTCATATTACAATACAACAAATAGAAAATATGGGTATAATTTAACTACAGGTGGAGATTCTCCTAATTTTACAATTTCATCTAGGTTAAAGATGAGTAAAAATAGTAATAAATTTGGAGTTAATAATCCATTTTACGGTCAAAAACATACAGAAGATACTAAACAAAAAATAAAATCAAAATTAAAAAAAGAAAACTCATATAAACCTAAAACTAAAAAGCCAAAATTAAGTTTAGCGAAAATGGGAAATAAAAATCCTATGTATGGTAAATTGGGTATTGATAATTTTAAATCAATAGATATATATTGTATAGAATTAAATAAAATTTTTCATGGAATACATGAGGCATCTCGTCAGTTACAAATTTCAGCAAGTAAAATATGTGCTGTTTGTAAAGGAAGAAGGTTAAGCACTCATGGACTTCATTTTAGATACGTACGATAGAATTATAAGGAAAAAAATATGGAATTTGAATTATTTGATAAAATTTATACAACGATATTAAAACATTCAGAGCAAAAAGATAAAATTTCAGATTTTATTGAAGAAAATTTATGCACAGATTCTTATGTCATTTTTAATTATGGAGATAATCTTGCAGATTTGCTTATCGAAGTTTTAGAAAAGGAATTTAATGATATTGGCGAATGGATAGATTATTGCTTATACGAAAAACCTAAAACTGGTATTTCTGTATGGGATGAAAATAAAAATCCTGTTAAATTAGATACTACAAGAGAAATTTATGATTTTTTGATGGAAAATAAGAGAAAAAACGAAGAATCAAAAAATCGTTAGGCCATGTCATTTCTGTAAGAAAATTTAGTTTAAAATTTTGTTGAAAATTGCTTGGAAAATCCTTATGGTTATTGACTTCTGTAGAAGGTTTACTATATAGTATATAAAAATAGTATTATTATAGCTAGTATATATAAATAGAAAGGAAGATATGAAAACTCGTCATTTTATAGCACTCAAAATTATAAGCCTTATTTTGCTATTGTCGTTAGGCTATTTCGGAGTGCAAAAAATATGTAGATTGATAAACAACGTCAATACTAAACAAGAAAAATTAGCTCGCCAGATTCATGAGCTACATGTAGCAGATGGAAGTAGTAGCTCAATTCCGTATAAAAAGTATGCAGGAAAATTTACGGCTACTTTTTATTGCAGTTGCCCTATTTGTGTAGGTAAAAAGTCGGTAGTCCGGACTGCAACAGGCTACAAACCACGCAGTAAAAGAACTTTGGCAGTAGATACAAATATAATACCATTGCATAGCATAGTATATATAAAAGGATTAGGATTTTTTGTCGCAGAAGATACTGGCGGTCATATAAAAGGGCATAGAGTAGATATATATGTAGATAATCATGAGCAGGCTAAAAAGTTAGGAAGAAAATCTGTAGAAATTTATATTTTGCAATAATAGTATTGACAAATACTAAAAAATATAATATAATATATTTGTATTTACAAATAGGAGATTAAAAACATGAAAATAAGAAAAACCACTCAAGAATTATTTAATCTGTTTACTGAAACAGTTTTAAAAGAGCATTCAAAAAATAAAAAATTGTATGATGAATGTGTAAAAACATATCAAACTACACAATTATTTGATTTTACGAATGCCATGACTTATGATACAACATATAAAGCTATAAGCACAAATACAAATAATATGTTAAATTTTATTATTTTAGATTTTAATGCGAATATTCCTACAGATAGTATTTATATTAAAATTACTGAAAAATCTAGTATGTTTTTACGAGATTATGACATAAATATCATAACCGGAGCTTTTATTCTTGATTTAGATTATGGGGTATTAAAATTACCATTTACAATACATAATAATGATAACGAATGTAAAATTGTTTTTTTCAAAAATAAATATATAGATATGATTGTAAATAATTTTGAAAATCAACAGAATGATATTAATAATATTTTAAATGATATTATAGAATCGTTGCAGATATTACAAAAAATGCATAATCAAATTATACTTATTGATGAAGTGGAAAAACCAAAAACTAAATATTATAGATTAAAATTAAATAAAGAAACTATTAAAATATCTCAAAAACCTATTTATATTGTGTTAGATGAACCAAAACATAAGAAAAATTATAAACATAAAGATATTGTAACACAGGGGCATAAATTAACTAGATGTTTTTCTTTTCCGGTCATAGGTCATTGGAGAAAATTAAAAGATATAACACATGTAGGTAAGGACAAGCATGGTAATTATAATATACAAGGATATACATGGGTTACTTCTTTTGTTAAGGGTAATAAAGATATGCCATTAATAAGAAAAGAAAATATAATATTATAAAGTTTTGTAACAATCATACAAAAGTAGTATTGACTTATACTACTTGTAATTTTATAATAATAATGTATAATAAACAAATAGGAGATTAAAACATGGCTAAAAATGAATTACAAATATCTATTATTATGTTATGGGAATCAAAATATAATAGGAATGGGAAATTGACTCCGAAAGTTATAGATTTTTCCATAAGTAAAGATAACTATTTTATAGAGGAAGTATCACATAAAAAACACATGCAATTAGTAAAAGTACCGAGCAAATTTTTTACTATGGATAGAGAAAAACAATTAAAGTTTTTAGAAAAATTAGCAGATATTGAAAAGATACAGAAATTTAAAACTGTTAAGGATTTAATATCAGAATTACAGAATTGTTATAGCGAGGATGCATTAGTAAAAGTTTTATATTATTCAAAAGATGATGATGAACTTCATTATGCACCAGTACAAGAGTGTTGCGATTGCGGTTATGGAGATTGTTTTGAAATAGAAATAGCACAATATGAATGTTAAGAAATGTAAATATAGTACATTTATACTATTGTATTTTTATTAATATTGCTTTATACTATAAGTATAGACAAAACAAATAGGAGATATTAAAACAATGAATGAAAATGAATTAAGTGTAACAAAATATTTAGAAGCAATAACAGTTATGAGTAATTCTATAGGTAAACTAGACTCTTTAAGAGTGCATCTTAAAGAAAATAACGATAATATGTCTATGCTTGTATTAGAAGATATTATTAAAAACCTATCAAAAGCAATAGGAAATGACTATAAAATGATTAATATTGATAATGTTACTATTGCTCCAAAAACTGCAAAAACTGTTGATATTAACGCTCCAAAAGTACATGTTGCAGAAATTATCGAAGATGACACTATCGGAGAAAATAGTTATATTAACATGCAAGTTGCAAATAATAAAAGATATAATAAAACTAATACAGATTTTGCAAATTTCATGAAAAAGTCCGAAGATATTATCGGAAAACCAAAAGCAAAAATTGAAATTGATACAAATAATGAAACTTATACTTTTGTAAATAGTAATACATTAGATTATGCAATTTATACTCCGAAAAATAAAGAAATGATTATACAATTTAAAAAGAATGGTAGAATATATAAATATAAAAATATGCCAAGATTTTTATTTGATAATCTAGTAAATATTGATACTATAGGAGAATCAGCAGGGGCATATTTTCAAAGAGAAGTAGTAAAAAAACCTAAAAATTACCCTTATACAGAAATTACTGATAGTGAATTTATCGGATAAAAGAAACAGAAAGGAACACAATCATGGCAAAAACAAAAGTAACCAAAAAATCAGTAAAAGAAACTGAAAAAAAGAAAGTTGCAAAAAAGCAACCGAAAACTGCAAAAAAAGTAGTAAAAACAGAAACAAAAAAGCTAACAAGTAAAAAACTAGCAGAAATTAAACAAACTGCACCGGAAAACATGAGCAAATCAGATTTTTCTGAATTGCAGAAAAAAGAACTTGAAAAATTAAGCTCCGTACATGATAGAGAAATAGAATTATTAATGGAAAATACAAAACTTAAACAAAGAGTTGAAGTATTGCAGGTAAAATATCGAACCAAGTATATGGAAGCTGAACATATTAGAAAACAAACAAGAAATACAAAAGATAAAATTTTAGATATTATATCGGACTTGAAAATCGAATTGATGAAATATGCTCCGAATGATAAAGTAATGGAAATACAAGCAAGAATATCAGAAATAACAAGTGAAAATAATGTAGGGCGTAAACGCTCCCTATAATAAAAATATCCTATTTGTTTATTCCGATGGTAAAAATGCCATCGGATTTTTTTATATTTTTTTTAAAAAAACTATTGACAAGCATGTAAAAGTGTAGTATTATTTAATAGTAAACAATAATAGTGAACATGGCAGTAGTAAAAAGAAAGAGAGGATTAACATGAGTGGCTATATTGTAAATGGTATAAGTGCAATATGTAAGATTTAAAACCACAATAGAATTTATTTTTTTAGTGTAGGATTAGCAAGTAGGAGAAGTAAAGAAATGAAACAAAAAATCGAGTTACAAGAAGTACGGAGCAAGTCTATTAAATTAGATAGCGGAGCATGGGAAGATATGTTTACAGTAAAGATTTTAGTAAACAATCGACTAGAAATTATTGAAACAGATTTAAAACTGAATCTAATCCAGGAATTAGAAAAAAAATACAGTCCGGCAATGTATGATTATTCCTGCTTATATAGTAAGTATAGTAAAACTCCAAAAGAGAGGAGATTTTAATTATGACAAATCATGCTATTGAACGAGCTTTACAAAGATATAATAAAGAGTACACAAAAGAGGATTTAAAGAATATCAGAAATAATTTAAAGTCAAATAAAATTGTAGGAAAACCATTTAAACCTTTAAATGATACAGGGAATCTGTTGGCTTATGTTATGTATCAGCATATACCTTTAAAAGTTTTATATAACCCTTATTCATACAGAATTATAACTATGTTCCCTTTTGATTTTGATGAATTTGATAAATTACAATAATAAACACCTTTCTCTCATTTTTTGTGATAGCTAGTATTTTTTATACTAGCTTTTTATTATGAAGTTTTGTAACAATAATATATATAGAGGATTGAAATTTTTGTAGTATAGAGTTATACTATAAATATAGAAAACAAATAGGAGATTAAAAACTATGAATAAAGGTTTTATGTTTGCAAAATGCCAAGTAATCAGATGTATTAAAGATTTACGAGCGTATGCAAAATTTAGTAATCAAAATGATACATTGTTATGTTTTCTAAAAAAGCAAGCTATATTAGAGTTAAGATTTTTCTTTAAACATCGGCATGATTTACCTAATCAGAAAATGAGAAATTATAAATATGTAAATGATTTATGTAATTAAAATTAAAATAGGAGAATTAACATGAGTACAAAATTAGAATCTTATATTAAAGAAATTAAGAATTTTTTAGAAGAAAATTATGTTTGTTATGAATATAAAACTCCATATTTCGATAGTAATGAGCAATTAGTAAAATATCAAGTTAGAAACGATGCTTTTATTATCGAAACTAAAAATGCAGGTTATGTATTTATAAGTGTAGATTTATTTACAAGCCGTAAACCATACAAATATGATATTTTTACTCAAAAATATGCTTATGAATTTTACAATAAAGAGGATAAAGTATTTACATGTAGAAAAAATACAGATGGAAAATTTAAGAAAAATAATCTTTATTGCCAGGCTACAATAAGCCATATAAAAGGATTTATTTTAAGAGAATATGAAAGCACAAAAAATAATTATTAAGTTTTGTAAAATCATACAAAAGTAGTATTGATTTTTACTACAAAATAATTTATAATATAAGAGTAATAAACAAATAGGAGATAAAATCATGAAACAATCAATTTTAGAAAACGCAAAAACTATGTTAGCAGTAAACAAAAGAATATTAAAAGGTTTACATGATACTTTTGGATTTAATTTTGAATCCGGAAGTGTTGAAATTAAAGAACTTAAAACTCCATTTACTACTAATAAAATTTTAAAAGAAAATAATTTAGAAGGAAAATTTGCAGTTATTTTAGTAAAAAGACAAAACTATGAAAAAAGATTTCATGCAGTTATTTTAAATAATGACGGAAAAATATTTATTAATGGTTTTAATACCGGATGGGATAAAGGACTTGATGATTTTTACCGTAAAGCAGATTTTGAATATGAAAGAAGAACATCAGAATTAGCATTTTTAGTAATTGCCGATAAAGAAGATGTAAAATTTGATATTGATAAAATTTCTGAATATGGTAGAGGATATAGTTATGAACATCAATTAGAAAAAAAATTACTTCAAGAATATAAAAACGATATTAAATGCATTCATAGATTAAAATTTACTCAACCATTCTATAATTCTAGTGATGTTATGTATAGAGTAACTGGAGGCTATATTTATAATAAAAATGAACATTTAAGTGTTGAAACAAATTATTGTCATTCAAAAAAACTAGATGTTATAGATAAATCCGGCTATTTTGCATATATTAAAAGAGATTGGCTAGAATGGGAAGCTAAAAAAATAAGAGAAAAAAGAGATTTACAAAAATTACAAAATACATCATTTTCAGCAGAAAATGAAAAAATTAGAGTTAGAATTTTTAAAACAAAAGAAAGATTAATACAAGAATTATCTAATACAAGTTTTGATAATAAATGGACTCCAGGTAGCGAAAGCAAATACAAAACACTTATAAGCAAATTAGAAGGATTAAACAGTTTATATATTGACTATTTGAAACATATAGAAAAATTAAACGATGCTTATAATAGTACAGCTACTACATATTGGAATAAATACGGCTCAAAAGATGATGTTCAACAGGCTATAGATACATTAAATACTAGATTAGATGAAATGTAAATAATTGTAACAATCATACAAAAGTAGTATTGCATAATACTACTTTTTAGTTTATAATATAAATATAGAAAACAAATAGGAGATAAAAACATGTTGAAAGATTTTAACAACTTTTTAGAAGAAATAAGCATAGAATATGCAGATTGCGAACTTGAAGAAACTTATATACATAATATCAATAATACAATTATAGGCATGCAGTTATGTTATTATTCAGAATATTGTAGAGAATTATTAATAGAAATTATGCCATGTAGCATGGATACTGTAAGAATTTATGTAGAAACCAACGATGGAGATTATGCAGATAAAATTTTCGATAGTATCGAAAGTGCATTATCAGAATTAAAGAAATATAATTTTGAATTTAAAGAACTTGATTTTAAATTAGTAAAGTAATAAAGTATAACACAATAAACAAATAGGAGATTAGAATTATGTTTAAAGAAACTTATTTTTACATTGAATCCGGTTATATATGGGGTAAAGGGCATTCAGAAAATGAAAGCAATATATTTAATGCCGAAATTAAAAGAATATTTGAAAATGTATTAACTGGATGGACTTTAAAGGAAAAAACTATCAATAATGCATGTAGTGAATATTTATACAAAGATGGTTTAAGCAGTCTATATTGCCATCCTATGACTATATCCGGCATTATTGATACTGATTTAATAGAAGTTATTAAAAAAGAATTAGAAAATAGTAGAATAATTGAATTAAGAAGTTATAAAACATTTTCAGAATATGAAAACATAAGTAATGAAGAAGTGCAGAATAGAATATCATTAAGAAAAAATGAAATGATAAAAGATATATTTGATACTTTTCAAACAAAAACAAGAAAACATTATTTTTATATAGGAAATCTGGATAGATTAAGAGATAAGTATCATATAGGTACAGTATTAGATAAAAATAATGTTATTGAAAGAATCGTATTAGAAAATACCTTAAACTATATGATTGATATAAATTTAATAGTTAAGGAATTAGATAGTAGGGGAATAAATTTATATAGAGCATTAAACAAAACAGAATTTAAAACCTGGAGCAAGAAAAACAAACAATTATTACAAGAAATTGGAGCATAACATGAAATATTTTATATTAATATTAAGTTTATTATTGATAACTAACATTGCAGAATGTAAACCGAATTACACATACTCATTGCAGGATGCAAGTATAGATAGTGTTTCAGATACTAAAAATACTAATAAACCTTTAAAAATAGACTTATCCGGAAGGGTTAGTAATAATAGAGGGCAAGTATCAATAAAATTTAATAAAAAGCAAGCTATACATATAAATACTCCGAAAATCAGTAATAATCAGTATTTAAAGCTAGTAAATATAGCATTTTAGAATTGTTAAGAATTGTAAAATAATACTTTTGATGTATTGAAATTTATATAGTATAGAGTTATACTAATAATGTAAGCAGAAAACAAATAGGAGATACAAATTATGAAATTAACAACTGATGAAAAAATTTTAACAACACTTTTTCATTGTGGTTATGCAGATTTAAGCATGTTAGATGATTGTTTTTCAGAATTAGCCGAAGAAGCATGCGACCCTATGGATATTTTAGAAGAATTATTGAATAATGGGAATTTAAACTTAAATAATTTTTTATATGAAGTATATAGGGAAATTACAGATAGTGTTTATACTAAAGCACATGTAATGTTATCTAATGAATCAGAATTAACTACAGAAATAGAATTGCCGGAAAATTTAGATACTAATAATGTATTAGAACAGATTAATAATAGAATTAATGAAAATACTCCATTTACTAATTGCATGGATACTCATTTTCAAAATGAATTAGATGAAGTAATAGATTGGAGTGAATCCGTAGAACATAATGCAATAAATGTTATTAAATACTTAATTGAAAATTATGAGGATTAATCATTATGGAATTATTGCAAGCATTAAAATTAATAGACAAATTATTTAATCAAGATAAAGTAAAATCTGTATGTTTATCAGTCAATCATTTAAAAGTCCTAACTGCTTTAAATGAGATTAGAATAAGTAAACAATCAGATGGAAGTTATTTTGTTGTAATTAAAAATGAATTAACGCCATGTGCAATTAATAATTATAATACTTTATCTAGTGTAAAAAAATTTATTATAAAAACAGTCCAGGATTGGCAAAATAGAACATATAAGCCGATAGTATTTGATATTGTTAAGAATTGTAACATCATATAAAAGTAGTATTGAAATATACTACTTTTTAGTTTATAATAATAATGTAATAAGCAAATAGGAGATAGAAATTATGTTATTAAAAGATTTAAAAGCAATGAAAGAAATTAGAGTACAAAGAATTGATAATAATTTTATTCCGGATAATGAAATTATTGAAAATTTTGAGAAACAAGTTAAAAATGAAGGATTAGAAATTTTAGATGTAAAAGAATCTGGCACTAATAGAGAATATGTATTATTTAAGAGTGGAGAATATACTCATAAATATGCACTTGCATCCTGGCATAAAACAGATGAAGAAAAAGACAATTTTTTAAAAGATATTGTAAGTGAAATAGATTTAAAAGTTATTAAAAGCTATAGAGATGATGAATTTATATATATTGTTACTGATGGAAGTAAAATTTACTATACATTAAGATTAAATAGTCCGGATAGACAAAAAGTATTAAATGGCATGTTAGTTATTAGAAGTAATGATTATTATTTTGAATATATTAATAAAGAAAATAGAGTATGCAAAATGTATGGAGATGCTATCAGAAAAGAGCAATTATTAAATGATAGAATCGTTATTAAAAATAAATATGTAAATGTTGAATATATATTTGCATAACTAAAAACTCTATACTGATAAATAAAAAATTTTACTATAAATAAAATTAAGTAAAGATTATAATAAAATCAGTATAGAGTTTTTTTATATGTTTTTGATTTTATAATATTAGTAAAAATTTTAAGTTTATCATATTTACATAAATACTAACATATAACTATTAGAATAATCATATATTAGAATAGTCATACATTAGAATGTTCATATATGGAGTAGTCTATAATAAGGGGTTTATAGATTGTATTATAGATTAGAGTTATTATAGATTTACGGCTAATTACTTTAAGGTTATAGATTTACTGGCAATCTTAATGGGCCATGTCATTTCTGCAAGAAAATTTACTTTTTAAATTTTTCAAAAAATCCTTAAAAAATTTTATCTTGATATATAATGAATTTAAGTATATCAAGATGTTATTATTAAGGATGTGTAAATGTATTTGTATTATTATGTTAGGGTCTTTATTGTTGATGTCTTTATGCTTTATAGTGTTTGTGTTAAGGATTTTTTTAATGTTTTTTGATTTGTTTTTGATTTATTTTGGAGTAGCCCAAACTCCTCAACAAAACTTAACAAAACTTAAAACTCTACACATATCGTTACAAAACTTTACATGTAGCTCATAAATTTTGCTATAGCTCGTTATGTTTCTTAACACTTTTCCTCATTTTAAGCTCATTTTTGGATTTTATCACTTCCTGCAGTATATAAACCGTATATATCGACAAATTTTGTTAAGTTTTGTAAACTAAAAGTATATAAAATATATATACATATTGCCGGAAGTATTGCCGTTATTAGCTTTTATATTATTGAGTTTTAAATGTGCTATACTTAAATATTAAACCATATAACCCTAAAAGTCAATAATAACGGGCATTTGATAGCTTTTTACTATTAAAAAAATTGCATAAAATTATCAAAAAAATATTAAAATGATATTAAAATTATGCCTAAAATCCAATAATATCAAGAAAAAAGCAAAAATATTAAGTTTTGTAAAGAAAAAATAAAAAAAAGTATTGACTTTTTAAAAATTTAATGTTATAGTGGTAATGTAATCAGTTGATTACAAATGTATTACTTAACAAATAGGAGATTAAAACATGAGAAACGAAAAAGTAAAACATGCAAAAAAAATTATTCCTGGCTTAACTGTAATGGCACAAAAAAAAGAATTACATCGTAATAAGTATGGATTAGCATGGCAGTATAATTTTTCTATTGCAACAAATAAGGGCGGATATGCGGCAATATTTACTGATAGTATACATCATCATAACAATAATATACCGGTTAATTTAGATGATATTTTATATTCATGGATTGTTGATGCTGATAGTTTTAATTATACTAAGGATTTTAATGAGTTTTGTTTAGAATTTGGCTATGATTTCAAAAAATATGATGAATATGACAATAAATACAGAGTAGGCAAGCAACAAGCCGAAAAAGCATGGAGAGGTTGCAAACATGCATATAATAAAATGATTGAATTATTAACGGAAGAACAAATAGAAAAATTACATGACATTTTTCAAGATTATTAAGGAGAATTAAACATGAATAAAAAACAAAAGTTAGTATATTTGACGGATGATGCCATAAAAAAACTAGAATTATTAAAAAAAATTAACGGCTTCGACAATTCAAAGGTTATTGAGATATTATTAAAAAAACAAAAAAAATTGAATTTAATATAGGAGATTAAAACATGATAAGTAAGAATTTTAATGACATTGTTAGAAAATTAACATCAATCGGATATGATTTTGTAAGCGAAAATTATTATAAAAAATCAAAAAAACATGTGTTAGTTTTCGAGAATCCGAAAAAATTACATGAGAATATAGAAGCCATTATCGGCAATAAATATAAATATCAGAATATCGAGAATAAAACAATTTTTATTACTAGAAAATAATAATAAATTAAGCCACTATTAAGTGGCTATTTTTTTATATAAAAAATTATTGACAATATTATTTTTTATGATAGTATAATTATGTACTAATAAATAGGAGATACAAACATGAAAAAAATCATCTTAACATCAATTTTACTAGCAGGAATCATGACAGCTTATAACTTCATTAATGATGAATTAAAACTTTATAACCTGCAAAAATTAAATCAAATAGAAGTAAATAGATGCACAATCGACATGGCAAGCAATCCGGACTTAATTTGTGATTAATTTATAACTATATTTTTGTTTTTATTATAGACTCGTAAAGAGTCTATTTTTTTATGTCTATTCTATACTATCGGAGCATATACAATATTATTAATAAAATACAAGCCGTTAGAATCAGTTTTAAGGCTTGTTTATTATTGGAGTGTATAAAACTATATACCGGAATAATAACGGCTTGTAAATAGCTTGCTAGTGGTCTATAATTTAATATTTATATATAACTTAATTGTAGTATAGCATTATACTATAGATATATATTATTATATATACTATAAGTATATATTAACTAATATATATAGGTTACAAGTGCCGATTTTAAAGGGTTTAAGAATATATTAAGAAATATTAAGCACAGAAAACCATTGAAAATACTGGATTATAGTATTATATATATAAAGTATATATAGGTTAAAAGTATTGATATGACTATCTTATATGGGTATGTTAAGAAATGTTAAGCACCTCCCTGCTTAATATATACTTTTTATATACTGCTATGGGGGTTAGGCACGATATTCCAACGAAATATTATCAAATTTTTTAAACCTTACATATTAAAGACATTCCAATAAAATAACTTCTCATTCTTATACATTCCCATCTATAACTCTCCCATTACACACTCTATTATACCCCCCCATAGTTATTACTTACCATCTACAACCCATTGCCATAAATATCCTGCATATTGGTCTGCATATTGCCAATCACTATCTCCTATTTTTATATCACTCATCCAGGTATCAAGTGCATCAATATATTCCATATCTAAAGGAAAACACTTTGGAGCTTTGCTTAGCATATCTTTAACCCATTTAACCTTTTCATCAAAACTCTTATTTTTAAGTCTTGACATATATTTAGCTTCATGATTAGGCTCTACTGCATAATGATTAGATTCTTTATGATGAGCATATATTATACTGATTAAATCGTCAATAAGTATTTTCTTCATGATATTCTCAATCTCTCTATAAATGCTACATACCAATCATCTTCTTTAATTATATTTATTAATTTGCAATCTACGTTTTTCTCTTTCCAGTATTCAATACTCTCGTTAATTCTTGATAGTAAAGCTCCTGTATTTTTTGCAGATATTGAATAATATTTGTGCATAATTAACCTCTTATTACTTCCGTATGAGTTCATTATTTAAGATGTTTAAAAATTCACTTTCTGTTAAGCCTTCATTAGATTCGATGTATAAAGCACCATCATCATCTTTAACTAATTTATCCACTTTATTATATACATTGCAGGATAAACTATTCTTATTTTTCTTAAACAAATTCTTAATCTTATCAAACATTATTATCTCCCTTAAATAATTTTCGTACTTTTCTCACTAAACTATTATGACAACCTTGATGTGAATATGTATCCTTTAAATATTTCTTTGCTTTAATTAATATTCTTAAAGTTTGTGCTTGTATATTTTTGATATTTGTTGATATTGAATAATACTCGTATTGATTAGCTATACATATCAAATTCAACAATATCCTGTCGGTAATTTGTGGGTATTTTAAATCATTATAATCACAACCAACACAATTTTTATAAGCCTTACAAAACCCACTTGTAGTTTTTAATAAAGGTTTTGCACATTTTTGTTTTGCTTCAATTCCAAAGGTATCAAAAAATTTTTTCTCTAGTTCATTAGTCATAATATTCCTTTTATGTAATATTTTTATAATTTCTTAAATATTCTATTAAAATATTCCCCAAAAGGGTTTATTTATTATTCACTAAAATCATAACCACAGTTCCAACATATATAGTTTTTTGTGGCTATTTCTCCACATTTAGGACAAACATAAAATCCACTTTGATAACAATTATTTAATCCTCTTGCTAACTTTTGAATTACATTTAATGCTTGTTCTAAAGTTTTAATATTTTCATAATTTACATCAATGCTCATATTCCACCTCATAACCAAATGCTCTACCTAGTTTTATATCAATATTCTCATATTCTTCATTTTCAATAATATGAAAATTCCTTAAAGTTTCAAGAACATAAGCTATATTGTCGTAAAGTTCTGTTGTTGTTTCTCCATATATTACACCACATAATTCATTAACTATTTTATCTGATTTATCATTAGTCATTACATACCTCATGTTAGCTAAATCTATTATTCTTCTTCTTCCGATTCATCTTCTTCTACAAATTCTGAAATACCACATATTTTACACCAGTCATATAACAAACAGTCGTATATTCCACCTTTAACATAATGACAATATTTTGAATCTGCTATTGTGGAATAATCCATATAAGGACAACCATTATTAGACTGACATCTGCAACCATCATAGCAATAGAAAGTATCTTTAGGTATATCTTCTTCCGATAAACTAGAATAGTATTTTTTATTAAGAAAATGCTTAATACGCATTTCTATATTACCTAGAAATTCTAATAAATCTAACCATAAGAAATATAGTTTATTTTTCATTATTCCACCTCTAACAATTCTTTATAATCAAACCTTTGATTTATAGTATTAATTTCAGTATTAATTGAATTAAATTTTGTATTAACAGAATTATTTATTGCTTCATATTTTGAATTGACAGTAAAAGTAGCACCGATAAGTGCCATACCAAAGCCAACAAGTGATAAAATGATAACAATACCAACTAGAACTAAAATTTTTGTATTTATCATATTATTAAATCTATCTTGCATCTTCCACCTCTAAATAAAATGTTTTAATATCTTATATAACCAACATCTATTATATTCGTCAAAACCTCTTTTGCAATCCAAAATATATGGTTGATAGTAGTTATAATTTTTATTTATATATCCTCGTATAAATGTATATATGATACATTCGTAGAATTTCTTACGCATTATCAACCCCCACATTCGTTGATTTTTTGTAAGATTTGTTTGCTAACGATAATATCATCGTGAATTTTTACACCTTGTTTTATAATCTCTTTTATCTCGATAAGAGTTTTCTCGTAAACCTTACAAGGCATAGGCATCATAGAACTAGCTCCACAAGAGTCGCATAAATCTTCTATTCTTACTTTTAAAAGACTCTTTAACTCCTTGCATTCTTGCTCTTTGAGTTTGAGTTGTTCCTTTAAGCTCTTTATGCTTTCAGTTCGTTTAGCCTTTCGCTCTTGTTTTTCTTTTTCAATGTAATTTTTAATATCATCTATTGTAAAACCTTTTTCAGCACATTCGCCATCAAAAGCTCTAAAAGTATAACCATCTGCAAAAGGACTTCTGCATATTTCTTTATAACGCTCCGCTAATTGTTTTATTATCTGTTTATCTGTCATATCTACAATCCTCTGGACTTATTTCTTCTAATGCTTCTTCAACTAGATTTATGATATTAGAATATTCCGTATTATTGCAGTTTGCTTTATATTCATCGTAATCAATATCTAAATTATGCAATTCTTGAAATCTAATTTCTTCTAAATACCATTTATATCTATTTATCTTTTTATTTAGATTTTCAATATCTGTATTCATTTTCTTCGCCTTTTAGTTTTATATTGATAACTATATAGACAATTTCTTTTTCTCTTTTTCTTGAACATACCAGTAAAAATGCCGTCTAAAAAGCCTATTACTACTGTGTTTGCCAGAGAGTTTGATTTACTCATTGCCTATTTCCTTTCTTTTTTATACTTCCACTATAATTATATCATAGATTCTGATTCTTTGCATTATTTATCATATTTATCGTATATTTTTGTTAAGCTATATTTTTTAGTTAATTCTCTTACTATATGTTTTAAGAAGGATAATAGATGCTCTGACTTATCAGTTTTTAAACTTTCTATAAAACTAGCAATAGATATTGCCAATAATCTACAATCTTCTTCATTAAATCCTCTAGTAACAATAGCAGGCACTCCTAATCTTATGCCGGAAGTTTCTAAAAAAGACCTTTTATCGTTAGGTATGGCGTTGCAATTCACTATAACTCCTGCACTTTCTAGCATTTCTGCAACTTCTTTGCCAGAATAAGGATAATCGGTTAAATCTATTGTCATCAAATGGTTATCAGTTCCATTAGCCAATAATTTAACTCCTTTATTTTTAAATTCTTCCTCAAATATCTTTGCATATTTAACGATATTATAAGCATTTTCTGTGGCTTTATCCGTTAAGTTTTCTTCAAAGCATACTAGCTTAGCAAAAATTTGATGTTCTAACGGCCCACCAAATAATGAAGGAATTGTTGAGCGTTTAATTTCTTTATCAAATTCTTTTCTATAGATAATAAATGCTCCTCTTGGGCCTGCTAATTGCTTATGAGTTGTGCTAGTAATAAAATCTGCAAATCCTACAGGAGTTGGATGCAAACCTTTAGCAACCAGTAAGGAAATATGTGCTATATCAGCCATTAGATAACAGTCATTATATTGCCTTACCATATCTCTGATTTCTGCAAATCTTTTAAAGTCTATAGTTCTTGAATAATTGCTTGCACCACAAATAATTAATTTAGGTTTAAATTCTTTAGCAATTTTTTCTATCTCATCATAATCTAAATATCCATCCTCATTAACTCCATAAGTTTGAACATTGAAGTATTTTGCTAAAAAACTTAATGGATGCCCATGAGATATATGACCGCCTGCCGATGTATCCATAGCTAATACTCTATCTCCTGGTTGAAGAATTGCATTATATACAATCATATTTGCAGATGCTCCGGAATTAGGCTGAACATTTGCATTATATTCAGACTTTGCATTAAATAATTCTAAACATTTATTAATACAAAGTTCTTCCATTTCATCTACTACTTCGCAACCTTGATAGTATCTCTTATTAGGAAAACCCTCACAATATGGTAGTTGAAATATACTACCACTAGCATTTAAGATATTTTGACTCGGATAATTCTCTGATGCTATTAAAACTATGCTATTATTTAATTGTTCAAATTCTTTCAACTCTAAATTTTTAAACATTATTTTCTCCATTTACTATAAGATTATACTATCATATTTACGTTAAAAAGTCAATATAAAATAAAAAAAGACTATTGAAATGGACTCGAACCATTATACCCAATCTCGTTGTAGTGGCATGCCAACGCTTTGCCTATTAAGCTATCAATAGTCTTTTTATTTATTTATTTATTTAATATTTTTAAATATATGAGCAATTACATCAACTGTCCAACCATTGCCGATTGATTTATATCTTTGAGTATTTGATACATAATTTGTATAATTATCTGGTAAGGTTTGCAGTCTTTCACATTCTATAGGAGTTAGTTTTCTAACAATATAATCTCCGTCTGGTAAATCTATTTTATAGTTTTCTTTACTGCTACCACCTAATCCTAAACATACGGATTTCCCTTTCACAGAGTATATTCTTTGCCCCTGTCCACCTTTGCCAAATTGACCTAATCTAACAGGCTCACAAACCATACTATCGGTATTGGTAGAAGTTAGGCTATTTGCTTTACCATCGCCTTTGACTTCAAGTCTTTTATATTTTCCCGTGTCATCCTCTCTAGTTCTTAATGCACAAGGTAGAGGTTCTACTACTACTTGTCCTGTGATAGACGTAGAACATTGTGGATTAGTGCCTATAGATGCTGATTTATCTTCGTATGTTTTTTCATTATATTGATTATATAATACAGGTTTTGCCACCATAGTTCTTTGATGTTTAGCAATACTATTCCAAAATACTGCTCCATTATAGCTTGCAGTTAATGATTCTGCCTTATTCAAATATGCTAGTCCATCTTCTAGTATATCTTGCAATAAAATGCCTTTATCTTCCGGTTGTTGCACATTAGGTATATTTGTCCAATAATATCTCTTTCTTTGTTGTGCTGAAAGAAGTGCAGAGTTTATCATTATAGGCTCTACTCCTAAAATTTCTGTAATTTTATCTCTATCTTCTTTTCTCATACTTGCAACATTTTCTAATAAGAAATATTTTGGCTTAATAGTTTCTATTGCTTCTACAAACTTAAAGAATAAACCAGAACGACTACCATCTAATCCTTTTCTATCTGCTTTAGCTATTGATAAGTCTTGACAAGGACTTCCACCTATAACTAAATCTATTTCTCCAATAAATTGAGTAAAATCTATTTCTCTAACATCTCCTAATTGAATTGTATCCGGATAGTTACTTTGTGTTATTTTAATAGCATATTTATCAATTTCAGAAGCATAGTATTTATTCACTTCAATGCCTGCTCTTTCTAATGCTAATCTGCCACAACTAATTCCATCAAATAGGGATAGTACATTCCACCCCCCCATTTCTCATAATTTTCGTCATTTTCTGCCTACTTTCTTTTATTTTGACTCTATACTTCCACGTTTAAATGCAAATGGTTCATATTCTTCTTGCCCATTCTCTAGTAAATCTTTTTGCATAGCTTTCTTACATTCTAAATGCAATGGAGTGCTTTGAAAATCTCCGTCATGCAGTCCTGTATAACGGTAATATGTTTCATTCTTTAGTATCTTTTCTCCACACCATTCACAAATATGTTCTTTTCTTGCTTTTGGATAACTTTCTGATAATAAATCGAAGCTCATATTTTTCCTTTCTTAATTTTCTTCAATATATAATCCTGCTACTCCTGCACTTATAGTACATAGAATAGTAGAATCTTTATCTACTAAATATAAAGAATCTTTATTTTTATTTTTATAAAATGATTGACCGTTAGGTAATAAATGAACTAAATTTTCATTCATTTCTTCTAGCCAATTTTCTCCATAATCTAATATAAATCTTCTTATTATTTTCATAGATACCTCATATATGGAATAATACTACGCTTTTATTTCTTTGTCAATAGCATCGCAATATACTGCATTTTGTTCATAAGGACTTGTGGGGCTATGGCAATAAGGTTGCCATGTAAAATTTTCTTGTATATAATGCTCTTTTAGGCATTCTTGCACGATATTTTTTACCATATTTTTAAATTCATCAACCGTTAAATCTATTAGCATTTTCATATTTTTATTCCTTATTTTTTAAATAGCTTATTAATTAATTTTATTAGACTATTAAACATCTCTTTGTTTTTATATTCTAATGCCATACTTGTATTATGTTCAAATAAATATTGCCCATTAAAAGATGTGGATGGTCTTAATTTAGTTATTACATTGCCATCTAATATATTTAAAGATATATCACAATCGAACTGTCGGCATAATTGGACTGCGTTTTGCCTAAATTTTTCTCCTGCATTTTCTAATTCATTAGATATAATACTGGCATACATATATCCAATTACTTCATTTTGCCTTTTAAGGCAATATATGCAATGAAATGAATGTCCTTGATTTCCTATATTAAACATTATTATTTCCTTTTAAAGAATGTTTTATATAATAAGACCTAACTATAAACATAGTATATAGGTCTTTACGTTTTTTAATATATTCATAATCTTTAGATAATTTAAAAGCATTTATCTGCTCAATAGTATTAAATGATAGAAATATATTTCTCCAAATTTCTACTTCATCCATTAAACAAATACCTTTAATATGTTTGCTATTTCATTTGGACAGGATGTATTTTTTTTACCACAGGTAATATATTCTAATTTATTTATTACCTCATTGGCATCCATTCCTTTAATTAAGTTAGCTACGGCAGATAAATTGCCTGCACAACCACCTATAACTACTAAATCATCAATTTTATTATTCTTATCAAGAAAAATATTGATTTCTTTTGCACATATTCCTTTTTCTCTAGGAACTTTAACTGTTAGCATTTTGCTACCATCTTCATTTACAATTTTTTCTACTTCTAACATATTCAATCCTCTTTTAGTATTATTATAGTATCATATTATACTATAAAAGTCAATATTAAAAAATCCTAGCATTTCTGCTAGGATTTAAAGAAAGGAAACAAGAAAAGAGTTTTATACTTTAATGTTTTTAATATCTTCTAAAGTTATAGATAAATCTTCATTTGCCGTATCAAATACTAAATTGTTATATTCTTTTATAACTTTATCTAAAACCTCTCGTTTAATTTTTGTTATTGGTGGTATAATGATTTTTGGATTCTCTGTATGATACCGTTTCCACCATAGATAATCTTTTTTATTAAATTCTACATATAATTGACCATGTTTTGGTGGCATAATATTATCGGAAGTAAAATTATTTCTAAAATCTTCCGGTAAATTTAATATACCCCATTCAATAAAATCTAATAAATCTTGACATCTTTTATCATTAGTCTGCAATAATTCTTTAATCTTTATTGCAGTTTCCTTTATCTTGTCTAACATTATCATTTCCTTTTAAGTATAAATATGCACTTTTAGCTATTTTCTGTATTTCATATAATACTTTCTCTATATGTTGTAATTCTTCTAATCTTTGTTTGTTTATCACGGTAAATTTTACAGAATAAGAAGCATTGCTACATAAATCTGTTTTATCATATATTTTTTTTATAGTAGATTTCGCAAATTTTAAATCATTAATAGACTTAATAACTCTTTGAGTTATTTCTTCATCTGTTAATTCTGCCATCTCTAAATGCCTTTTTTATCAGTATTATCTTCGCTCTTTTTGAATACATCCTTTTGTGGTTCTGGAATTACTGTAATTTTAGGTTCTTTTGGAGTATCTACTTTATGTAAAAATGTTATTCTAGTCTGTATCGGTCTAATAGGCTGACATTTCATAATTCTATCCTCTCTAACTTATCTAACCTGTCTAACTCTTGGTGCAATTCATCGACTGCATCTGCAATATCTCTAGTTGATATATTGCTCATATCATTGAGCATTAAATCTATAATTGAGAAATAATATTCATATAGTTTTAATTTATTTTCCATTATTCTTTTCTCGTAGTTGTCTTAATAATGAATCTATACGTTGCTGACATAAAGTTATTTCATCTAATAATGTTTTCTTATGTATTAGTAATGTGTCTTTATCCCAACAAAGTCGATTATATTTAGTTTCTAATTCATTATATTTTTCACGAAGTTGCTCATTTTCTTTTGCTAAAGAGCCGTCATCGTATTTTGCTGATAAATATCTTGATAGTTCCTGTAATAATCCCATAATTATTTTCCTTTCTTTTGTTTATATTATAACAAGAATTTTAATATTTGTCAATACTAAACTTGGTTATGAAAAGTACGAGAAATTACATCGTCTTGTTGCTCTTTAGTAAGTTTTATAAAGTTTACTGCATACCCACTTACTCTTACTGTTAATTGAGGATATTTTTCTGGATGTTTTTGTGCATCTAGCAACATTTCTCTATTTAAGACATTTACATTCAAGTGATGTCCACCCTTTTCTACATATCCATCAATTAAATTTATCAAATTTTCTTCTTGACTTTGCATATAATTCTCCTTATTTTTATTGTTTCCACGATTGATACCCTAATACTTCAACTGCATCATTAAAGATATAGTTAATAAATATAGGTTGTTTTAATTTTTCTTTATTAGTTATTTGCTTTCTAATATATTTTTTAATGAACTGAATATCTTTTTTATCGGTAATGTTATTTTCTTTTAGTTTTTCTTTTACTATTTTATTTCGTTCTTGTTCTTTGGTTAATGTTTTCTTAATTTTGCCGTTAGTATAACCTTGTGCTACACAATCTGGGCAATATCTTGTTTTTAAAGGCAGTTCATTTATATTATTATTTACATCAATATCTAAAAATGCTTTACCACATTTCTTGCAAGTAAATGTTACATATACAGTTTCTTTTAATCCCACCATGAGCTACCCTCTGCTTTGATACTATCCCAAATAGCATCCCATTCTTGATTTTCATAAGCATACATAGATTTTATGTATGTAGTATATTTATCTTCTTCTTCTTTAGTAAGTTCTTTATTTGTATTTTTGTTTATAGTTATAATTTTATTATCTTCAATATTATAAGTAACATCAAAATCTAAATATTTATCCTTATAATGTTTTTCAAAAACTTCTGCATAGTTTAAATAATTATCAATATGGAAAATAGTATTGTTAATACTCTTGCATATCTCATCCTGTTCTTCTTTGACTATGATATTATTTCTAATGATTTCTTTCTTTATTCTTTGTATCTTAAATTTTATCAAAAGCAATAGATACTCAAAATCATAATCTTCATCTTGCCAAAGTATAGGCAAATATTGAAATATTTTAATAATTTTTAATATAAATCTTTTTATTTTATACATATCATCCTCATAGTATAATTCTATACTAGAATGTATTAAAAGTCAATAGAAAAGAAAAGCAGAGTTTTACAACTCTGCTGAAAATTATCCCAAAGTATAGAGTTTGTTATGTTTCTTTTTATCTTGATATTCTGTAATTCTTGAAGAAATTGGAGTAGAAATTACAGGGATTAAAAATCTAATAATCGAAGTAAACACAATAACAGGCATTGCTATTTTTAAACCATTTATTAATCCTTCTGGATTTTTTAACGACTTATTTCTTTTTAATGCTTCGATAATCCAGGCTTGATGCTTTTGTATCGAACTGTTTACTTTATTCGCCAATGTAGCTCCTGCGACACAACACATTAAATTCTGATACTGTAAAGCAGGCTTTCTTTCTTTTTCTATGTCTTTATTTTTGTCTATAAAATAAGCATACATTCCACTTGCTATGATATTTTCTCCAATAGGTAAAATAACATTATTAATTTTATCGTATGCTTTATCATTATTTGCAATGTTTTTAGCAAATTTTTGTACGTATTGAGAGATTTTATTTATTTTCATTTTTACCTCTCAATATTTTTGTATTTATAAAAGTTGCAATATCTTTTAAATACTTAAAATTTAACCATGCAATTATCGGTACTACTGCAATTTTTAAACCTCTATTTAATAGATTTTTATACATTTTACAGGCTTTTACATCTTGATAAATAGCAGATTTAGGATTATTAAACAATTTATCTGAAAGTTTATTAATACCCTTATTTGCTGGCAAGAATAATGCCGTAGAAAATGCTAAATCTGTTATACCGGATGCTACACTACGGCTTGCACTATATAAATTATCTGTATGTCGCTCCTTAGTTTTAGCAGGAGTTCCCATAATAGTAGCAGGTCTTAAAACAGAAGCCGCAGTAAACACTGTAGCAGACTGAAATAATGCAGGATTTTTATCTGCAAAACGAACAACTGATTGAACAGGTTTGCTCGATATAAACTTAGCTATTCTATCATAGCCATTAATAGGTTTAATTGCCATTATTTATCCTATAATTCCCAATTTTTAGGGTCTTTTCTATATATGCCTAATATGGCATTTAAAATTGAAACATCATTATTCCATAAAACTTCTTCATATTCAGTTGTATGATTAAAATATTCTTTTAATTCCTCGAAAGTTGCATCGTCAATTTTAATATAAAATGGAGTTAAATCTCCGTTAATATAGCCATATTTTAATAATTCTTCTTCTCTATTTTTAATAATTTCTTCTAATTTGTCAATATAAAATAACTCATACAAATAACATGTTTTAGATTCTTTATAGTTATTGGCATAATCCCATGATATTTTGACAATAGTATTTTTGCTTACTACATCTTCTTTATCAAGATAAGTTATTTGTATGTTTTTCATAATCATCCTTTATTTAAAAATCTTTTAAATTCATCATAAAAAGTAGCCTTAAATCGTATATGTTGTGGTATATGTAATACTTCATTAGTTATCGTACTTTTTGCTAATCTATCTTTAGCAATTCTGAATCCTAATTTCATAAATGAAGTAAATTTTACCTCTTGTTTTTCTAATAACATATTACCCATAACTCTAATTAAGGCTCTAATAACCTTGATTATGTTACTTTTACTAACATTTTTATTACCTTTTATTTCTGATGTTAAATCTAATAGTTTTATAGTTTGTTTAGCCATTATTTTTCTTCATTAAATTTAAAAATCTTTCCATTTTGGCTCTATAGTAGTTAATTAGAGCAGTATTATCTTTATTAATCTCTTGAAATAGATTATAATCAAAACTATTACATAATTTAGCTTTAGGAATTAACCTATCTTCCATTATTCTATTTTTTACATCTGGCAAGTTTACTCTAATATCTCTGACATCTAGCCAAATAGTAAGTAAAGTTCCTAATTTGACCTTATAACCTAATTTTAAATAATCAATAATTTTATATAAAGCTGATAGGATTATATATTTAACTTCTTCACGACTAATATTATCGTCTTTTAGCTCATCCATAACCCTATCCAATAGAGTGTTATTGATTCCTATTTCAAATTCTTGGAATTTTTTTAATGATTTACAACTTATTTTCTTTTTATTAACTGCTATTTCTGATTCTATAGCTTTATTATATTTTTCAGAACCAATAAAAAGATTTACCTTATTTTCTATTTCTTCATCAATTATAGGTATATATGTTTGGTATATTTTATTGGCAAAATCCGATATAGGTTTTCTCATGTTTCCACTAGCTTCTAAGTAAAATTTACTTTGTCTAGCTTCTTCATAAGCCTTTTTACGATACTTGGATTTAATAATCCTAGTTATCTCTTTTTTATATTTATTTATAACTCTATCTTCTATTTTTGCCATATCATCCTTCCTAAAATATTATAGTCTATTTTTAATAAAATGTAAACTATAATTTTTAGTATTGACTTTTAATAAAATTGTAGTATAATATAATAACGCTCTTAATATATAAGGTCTTTATTATATTATCTCAATATTATAACTTTAAAGTTATAACTCTTAATATTATAACTCTTAATTATTATAACTTTAAGTCTTTATACTCTAATTATATTTTCATTTATTTTATTTTTATATAAAATAAATGAAAAAATTTATATTACTATATTATAACTTAAAGTATATTATACTGTATTTTATAATACTTAAAATATATTATATTATATTTTATAATATTTAAAAATAGATAATATATTAGCTATAATATAGTAATATTAATACTTTTAG
>OBLI01000063.1_pt1 | contig 105033 bp, 147 predicted proteins | sample 1519701 | NCBI WGS metagenome assembly OBLI01 (sample SAMEA3663005, study PRJEB22513) | pig gut metagenome | biome: pig gut; feature: pig-associated habitat; material: faeces | place: France | collected 2012
TCCATTTCATTCCAGAAAAGCCTAACCTTCCCTCAGAATCTCGCTACGCTCGATAGATTTGAAGTAAGAAAGAGGATATTTGGAAATAAGAGGTTTTTCCAGAATTATATATATATATAAAATTTTTCCATACTCATAGGGATATATTTCTCTTTTAGCGCCGCAGGCGATAAGAGAGAGACCAGGTGGCAGTTTTGGAAGGAACGAAACAAAGTGTAGTGACTGGAAAAAGTGGGTAGGTTTTTCTGAAGCTTTAGCGAAGAAAAGGGGAACTGGTCTTAAATAAAAATTAATTAGAAAACATAGATTTTAATTGTTTATTTTTTTTTAAACAGATTTTTTATATAATGGTGTATATAAATTTCTAATAAAAAATAAACAAAACTCTCCTAATTTCCCTTGAGAATCTTAGTTATGAGAGAATCATTAGAGGTCCCTATAAACCTCTATTTTTTAAGTGAACTCTTTATTGTTTAACTAAATTTTGAATTATATGAATAAAACCAAATTAGAAGTTCCTTATGGAATACAGTATATCTCTGAATGGAAAGAATATAAAATACCAAGAGGAGATCATTTTATAGTAGATAAAGGAGTTACAGGTTGTGGTTATACAGAATTTTGTCTAACTAATAAAGATAATATTATTCTCTGTTCTCCTAGAAAACTACTTCTAGAAAATAAAAGAGATCAACATATAAATGATCCTAATATTCTTTACTTAGAAAATGATATAAAAGGAATTAATGAGATAAATGATTTTGAAACTAGGATAGTAGAACATATTCAGAGATGTATGTTTCATCATCTTCCAGTAAAAATTATGGTAACTTATGATTCTCTTCATTATGTATCAGATTTTCTATATAAGATTAATGATGTAGGGAATTATGTATTTGTTGTAGACGAGTTTCAAAGTATTTTCTTAGATTCCTACTATAAATCAGAAGTAGAATTAGATTTTGTAGAATGTCTTCAAAGTTGTCCTAATGTAATATACTTATCTGCTACTCCTATGTTAGATAAATATCTTGATAAAATAGATCAATTCAAAAATCTAAAGTTTTTCAAGTTAGATTGGACTAAGACAGGATATGTAGAAACTATCAAGATAAAAAGAAAAAGAGTAGCTTCTTTAGGATCTGAATGTGGTAAGATAATAGATAAATATCTTAATAATGATTTTCCTATTACTCTTGATTTAAATAATAAACCTATGGAATCTAAAGAAGCAGTATTTTACTTTAATTCAGTTTCAGATATCATAAGAGTAATAAAGAAACATGGTTTAACTCCTCAAAATACTCTTATAATATGTTCTAGAACCCCTGAGAATGAAGAAAAACTTAAAAAGATAGGATTTCAGATAGGTAGAGTACCCCTTAAGGGAGAACCTTATCCTATGTTCATCTTTTGTACTTCTACCTCTTATATGGGTATAGATTTTCATAGTACTTGTGCTTCTTCATATGTATTTGCTGATCCTAATATAGATTCTCTTGCCCTTGATATCTCTTTAGACTTACCTCAAATCATAGGAAGACAAAGGGATAAAAATAATCCTTTCAAGAATGATATAGTTCTCTTCTACAAAACTAAAAGAAAAGGAGAGAAGGAATTATCTGAAGAAGATTTTAAGAAATTACAGGATCAAAGAAGAGGAGAAACAAAAACACTTCTTGAATTTTTTAATAAAGGAACCGACACAGAAAAATCAGCTTATCTTCAGAAATTAAAATCAGATATTAAAGTTTCTCAATACTCTAGAGATTTTGTAAGTATCTCTAAGAATACCAATCTTCCAGTTTATAATTATCTTATAGAAATATCAAATGAAAGAGCTTGGGAAGTATCTCAGAAGGATTATCAAGATAAGATCTCTGTAACTAAATCTCTTTATGAAGCTGGGTATATAAATACTGAATATGAGAGTGAAGAAGATCAGATAGTTTCAGATTTCTTAGATAATCATTTTTATAGAACTGGTGTTTTTAAAGAACAGATGAAAATGTACTGTGAATTTTGTGACCTCTATAAGGATAATCAAGATATTATGTCTTCTCTAGACCATAAAATAAAAGATTCTAAGTACAAAGGATTTTATACATTTTATGGAACTCAAGGATGTTCAGCTAAAAGATATGAAGAGAATGAGTTAAAGAATGGATTTAAAAATGATTTAAAGGGAGATAAACTGGAGACTCTTATTTACTCTAATTTTAAGACAGGAGGAAGATATACTATGAAGGAGGTAAAACAAAAACTTCATGAAATATACACTCTCCTGGGTATCTCTAAAACCGCAAAAGCTACAGATCTAGGGAAATATTTTAATCTTCAAAGAACTAGACTTACATTATCTGACAAAACGGTTGTTAATGGTTTTAAATTAGACCTCTTATAGACAAAAAAAGAAGGATCGAGCTTAGACTCTTTCCTTCTATATTTTATCCCCAATCTACAGTTTCAAGTTGGTTTTTGTAGATTTCTTTTAGTTTCTTCAGATTTCCCTCATATATATAGATAGCGGTATCTGAATATTCATTACTCAGGAATTCAACTTTTTTTTGTTTCAATTTAGTTATCTCACCCTTAGAAAATTTTAGGTAATCAGAATATTTGTCGATAACACAGAAGTTTCTTTTGTTCTTTATAGCTTCTTTGATATCTTTCTGTAATTCCTCCAGTGGATAACCAGTTAGTGGTATAAATTCAGTTGTCATAAATTCCTTTTTCATAGCTCTCTCCCTAAACTTTTCTATGACTGCAGATATTTTTTCAGTCATATTTTTTGGTAGTTTTCCTATTCTTTTACCTTCTTTTGTATCTGGGATATCGATATGAAAAGTAATGAGACATCTACCATCATACAAATTTTTAACCTCAAGATCACTAGGAAGTCTGCCAAGGGATTTGTTTTCTGCCACACACTCCTCTAGAACTTCAAAGTGATTTTCCAAGAGATTATTTTTAAACTCAATCATCATCTGTTTTGAGTTAGAGTCGTAAATTCCTTTCAAATAAATCATATATTATTGTTTTGTTTATCTAATATTAAGGTTCATAAAGGTCCCGGTCTGACTTTTGCATTATCCAGTCTCTTGTATCCTTCTGAAAATCGAAAGAAAGAAGAGGTTTAGTTCCTGTTTCTCTCATAAATTTCGTTAGTTCTCTGAATTCTTTCTTTTGTACTCCAGGTTTATGTAGTCCGTTTATTCTTTTAACTGTTATTCCAAGATTTTCAAGGTATTTATCTCTTAGTTTATCTTTCTCGGGGATATGTAATTCAGAATCTAACTCCACTGCTAGTCTTAGTTCCGGAAAGTAATAATCTAGAAGTATATACATTCCTTCTTGTCCTTTAAGTCTCTTAGAATTTTGGATGACAACAGGGAATTCACGTATAACTTTTAGGGGATCAAAATAGCCAACATTTATGAAAGCATCAAATATTTTAGCTTGCATACTTCTGTTGGCCAATTGTTTTCCTCTTGTAAATTTCTTTTTTGATTTAGGGGAGGGATAGATTATTGATTTAAAGTTTACCAATTTTCCTCCCTCATTTAATGCGTACACGGGATAAGGTACATCGATATCTGGAAATAAAAATACCTCTAGTAACTTATCCCTCCTAGATCGTTTCTTTGACATACTCAATTTTATTTATCTTCTTGGGTAATTATCGTCTGGATCTACCTCTGGGATATAGTCCAATCTTTCTTTGAGTTTCTTGATTTTGATCTCGATCTCAACTTGTTTTTTACTTTTTTTCATATTTTCTCGGGTTTTTATTATATTTCTCTATAAATTTCTCTGGAGTCATTGTATCTATACCTTTTCCCTTAAAGTACTCTATATCATTTCCAACATAGAGCATTTTAGGGTGTTTTAGGTCTGACAATCTTAGAATTAACTCTGGTATTTCATCATCTCCTTTGTATCCCCATCCTGATATCCAATTTCCTCTGGCAGAATAAAGATGTCTACAGGGAAGACCAGAAACTTGAGATAACCACTTAGAGATAAAAGATATTCTGACCTCATGACAATCTATACCTCCCACTCTAGATTCTTGTGGCAGGGTAAGATCATAATTTTCTATAGCCCATATCTCAGTTGGTCCAAAAAATTTTATTGCGTACCAGAGATTATAGTCAGGCATAAAGTCAGCTATATTTCTTGGGTATCTATCGCCGGATTTTATATGGACCAGAACACTTTCGACGGAGACTAATAGAATATCATATGTCATAAACAATCTTTGCCTTAGGATTTACACTAATAATATTATCTATATCTATGAGGTCGTAGTCTTTTCTTAGGATATCATGAAAATCCTTATCTTTCCGGTAGAGTTCATTAATAAAAAACCAACTTCCATGCATATTTTCTTTATTTGGATTATCTAGTATATAGTCTTCCCAGGGTCTACCGTCGTCTGAGAGATATGGTCCAAGATCTTTTCCGGCGTAAGAATCACTGTATATCTGACTATCGTTTATATACTGTTGTGCTAGTTCTTGGATTGTTTTAAATTTTCTATCTCTTTCAAAATTTATTGGAATCAGAATTTTTACTTTCTTTGGGATATCTGAGTAATTCATAAGATTAAAATAAAATCGTCTTCCATATATTTTGCAAGAGATTTTTGAGTAGTAGTTGAGACCAGAACCAATACATACCCAGATTACTTTATTCCTTGAAGCATAAATGTGTCCAGGAATCATCTTTTTTGTGAAAGGGAATCGTTTTGAGTTATATACCTTAGAGTAACTAGTTTTTATTAGTTCCTCTAGTATACCCTCTGGAACTATATCATATATTCCTTCTTTCACTTCCAAGAGTTTGTAGGTTCCAGGAAGTAATCCATCTTCTTGTTTTAGGTCTTGTACTATCTTGAAGAGGTTTTGAGTTCTTACTATGATTTTATGAATTTTATTTCCCTTAAGAATTCCAAGATTATCATACCCTCTGGTTACACAATATCCCTGTCTCCAGTAGGTATATACATCTCTATCAGAAACATTAGCTCTTATTTTTAGGTTTTCATTTTTTATATTCCCACAAACATATTCTGGGAAAATCCAATTACCTATACTATATTTTTCTTCCATACAAATATAAGATTCTGAGGACCTGAAATTCTTATATATGAAATAATGTCCCATGGTGTAATGGTAGCACTACAGGTTTTGGTTCTGTCAGTTAAAGTTCGAATCTTTATGGGACAACAAAAGATCACTACATGGTGGTCTATTTTTTTTTATTCTAAGAGAACCACACTCCGGACATTCGACAATATAAGTTTCAGGTTCTATTCTTTTCATATTCTTTTACTTCAATCGGTAACCAGTCTGCCACAAGATGTCTATGGCAATTATCCCCGGGTTTTTCATAACACACTAAAGCTACATCCTGACCTCCAGAAAGTTTTTCAAGATCTTTTATTACCTTATGGGGATCTAATTTTCCAAGGATATCTCTGGTATAAGCTTCTTTAAAAGATTCCCATCCGCAGTTCTTTCCTATACTCCAAATTTCCCACCCCGGAGATAGATCTTTATAGACAAGACCATTCCAACCAGGTATAGATCGTGTTGCTATCGAGATTGGTAGTATTGATGTTGGTAATTTTTTAAGATAACCAAAATAAGTTGTATATATTTTCATACCACAATAGTAATCTAATAGGTCTGGATTTTTATGTACATTACTTCTTTCTAGTCACCAACACATTTATATGATACTAAAAAATATTAATTTACATTTATAAGGTTTTCTGTTAATCTGGGGAGAATTTTTTGGGTTAAAACTCTTTCCTAGAGCCTTTAATTTCTTATAAATGATAAGAAAAGGAGAATTTAGAACTTCCAAATTCTTATGTATGTAAATGATTCTCCCCAGGAAATTTACTTGGGGATGTAAGGTAAAACTTTATTATATAACTTTTATTTAAATTTAATTGTAAAATGGCACAGCAAAATTTTAACATCGCCAATTTCTTGCAAAACTTAGAGCAGAATCAGCCTAAAAGTCCCGATGCAAAGCCAAAGTCTGACGTGAAAATTGAAAAGGTTTATTTGTCACATCCAGACTGGCAAGGTAAGTATCAGATTCTTCCTATGGTTAGTACTGAAACAGGTCTTCCTATGGCCTTCCTTAAGCGTGTACGTGAAATCAAACTCCCACGAAAAGTAGTTCTTTCAAATGGTGAGGAGAAGGAGAGTACTAATTGGATTAAGATTCTTCCTATCGAGGCTTATACGATGCAGTCTGCTGATGGACGTACTGTTTCTTCTTTAACTTCTGCTGATGAGGATCTTCTTCGTCAGGTTCAGAGCTCTTTTGATATACTTTATGAGGAGCTAGGAGGAAATAGTAAGGAGCGCAATCCTGAACTAAACAAGACTATTTCGTATATGCGTCGTAGAAATTATTCACTTTTCTACGGTCGTTGTATTAGTCACTGGAGTGCTTCTGATCCTCGTAATCCTAAACATTCTAATTTCTCTGCACTTTTCGTTTGTAGTGCTAAAGGATTTCCAGAGGTTATTCAAAACAATATCACAGACTCCGTTATTACTTATGGTGATCCTGAGACATGGATTAATCAGGTTTACTCTCGAGAACTAACCGGCCGAACCGGATTCTTGTTGTTCTCTGTAAATCTTGGTGTTGGTGGTCAAGTTGGTTATTCACTTTCTGCCCAGCATGTTATCGGAAATCAACAGGTATCTAATCAAGTTATTCCTGAGGATGAAGCAGAACTTATGCATGATCCGGTAGAAGGATTTCTTGGTTGGCAGGCAGATAAACATGAACCCGGCCGTCTCTTTAATCGCAGACTTATGGAGGAAACTCTAGCTACAATTAATTCTCAGATTGCTGCTGCTCGTGCTGCCAAGGGAGTTAATGTGGATATGGCTGCTGCAGCTACTACTGGTATGGCATTTGCTTCTCAGGGTCAGGCAGGTCCTCAGACAAATGATCCTATGCTTCAAGGTAGTGGTGTTTATGCACAGCATGCTGGTATGACAAATCCGGCCGCTGTCATGAATGGAAATAACGATCCACTCCAAACACCTCCTGCAGCACAGATTGATCCTATCACACAGGCACCAGTTGGATATGTAAATCCTGCTTTTGCTCAGGCTGGTAATAATCTGCCTTTTTAAATAAACTTATATAGTAGGGAAATGTAAAAGTTTCTCTACTTTTATTTTTTAGAAATGAAACAAGAATATGTTTTTGCAGTAGTTGATTTAAGTTATCTATTGCAACGAAATTTATATGCTTGCTCTAGGGGTCTTGGGATCGGGGAATTTACGGCCGGAGATGTGGTTAAGATGACGATACAGACCCTAAATAAAATTCCGAGGGATTATAAACTTAGTATATCAAAATACATTCTTTTGGCAGATAAATGGTCTGAGAATTATGATGGATACTATAGACATTATATTCTCTCTGGAACCTACAAAACAGATAGAACATGGATGACTCCCGAGAAACTTAAATCCATCGAGGAAGATCCAAACTCCACCGAAAAAGACATCTCGAAAGCCAGATATGAATTATATATAAACAATGTAAAACAAGAGGCAAAAGAGATTCTAAAAACAGAATTACGATATTTTGGAGTTCCTTGTATATGGCAGGACGGTTGGGAGTTTGACGATTGTGCTTATCTATTTGCTTGTCTATGGTATAATAATCCTGATCCTAGAAAATCCGTTATTATCACAAAAGATTCAGATCTTCAATATTCTATAAATCCTAGAGTTGATTACTTTAGATTACCAACAGCAGGAAGTCAACCAGAGATTATAGATTATGAGCAAATGTATTTATCTATTCCCGAAGACCTTAGAAATCTTGGGATGTCACTGTATGATTACAAAGCTCATATGGATTCTCTAGGTATGGGTCACAATATGATGCAAAAAACTAAGTATCCTAAAGCTGACCCAATCATAACTATAAAGAAAATTTTGTCAGGAGATTATTCTTGGGTTAAAGATCCAGATCTCTTTAAACTTCAACTTTCTACATTTGATATATCTAAGTTTCCAGGATTTCAAGATATTTTTAATAAACTTACAAATGATATATATACTATCGGACGTCTTGGGGAAGTGGAAGAATTTAGAAGATTTTGTGAAACTCATGGAATAAATGGAGTAACTGACAAATACTATAAAACTTTTATTTCTAGATTTGATCAAAAATTATTTACAGAATGAATAGAATAATAGATTCTTCAGGAAATGTATATGAATTTAATCAAGAGACAGGATTAATTTCAAAGAATAATGTAATTTTGTCTGGGTTGGAGTATGAACCTGTGTTTGTATCTCACCCCGACAACTCTATTCCTCCTGTTTTCGTTGGGATTTTATCTAAACGGAATGGGACTGTATTATGTATGTCAGGAATAACTCGTAGAACTATAAATTCAAGACAACTATAATGGCTGGACTATTAGCAAATTTATTTACAAAGCGTTGGACTCTATCTGACCTTATGAATATAGACGCTTCCAGACAACAAAAATCTTCTGGTTGTGCTATTTTCCATCAAGATACTTATGTGGAAATAATTCATGAAAGTATAGTCGATAAGTTTAAGAAATTTTTTACCAGAAACAAATCGATAATGAATGTTATGTATGTTATCTTTAAGTTTTCTGTTGTTTCTGAAACTGGCCACTCATATGAAATCCTAATACGTACCCAGTATGATCCATTTTCTTCGTTATTTATGAAAAACTTAGTTCAGATATATTGTGGTTGTGCTGATTTTAAATTTAAGTCAGCTTGGGAACTAAATCAACATGCATCCCTTTTTCGGAGTGATAGAACTGATTTAGAATTAGGACCAGCCATAACGAATGCACCTAAGAAAAAATCTGGAGTTACTTTATGTAAACATTCTTATGCTGCTATTATGTATCTGATAAATAATTATAATTCATTAATGAAAAATGTCTAAGATACTTATTACTGCGGATGTCCATTTTGATTCATACCCCACACGAACTCCATCTAAGGAATATAGACTTAATCAGAGTTACCTGGTAGTGGAAAATCTTTTGGATATCTCGAAAAAAGAAGGAGCTGAATATATTTTCATTCTTGGGGACCTACTTGAAAAACAAAATAGAGACTCTCCTATACATTCTGTTGTAAAAAATTGTCTCTCTAGATTGATGAGTGGTTTTAGGTGTGGATACTATATACTAGGGAATCACGATATGAACGCTAGAACTGTTTCTTCAGAGTCTCCAGAAAATGACATGGTAAACTCTTATATTCATCTATACTGTCCTGACAAATTAATGTATGTAGATAGGAAGATAATAGAAATCGACGGTATGACTTTTGGTTTTAGAAACTACTCATCGGCCGAGACTTTAGACCTATCTTTCATCGAGGAATCTGGACGGACAGAGGTGGATGTATTATGCGGTCATTCTTCTCAATCATACACCGAGGGAGAACCACCTTATCCCGTCCAAAGTTACGATGAATCTAAAGTTGGTCTCTACAGTTTCTTCGGCCATATTCATCAATCGGTTTGGAAAGGTAATAAAATATCCGTCGGTGTTCCTCAGAGAGCTAAAATAACTGATGATACTCCGAAAGTAATTATTCTTGATACCATAACTAAAACTTGGAAATACGTAGATGCAGATTCAAAGAAAAAACTTATGGACTTCAAGGAAACAACTGTAGGGGACACAGATTATTTTGATCCAACCCAGAACATATACTACATTGTCAAGAAAAAGCCTACCGAGAATAAAGAGCTTCTTAAGGCTATAACTGAAACCAATTACGATAAGATTTTTGATTCTGAAATTAAAGCACATGGATTATCAAAAATTTATGTCACTATAAAGGATTCAACCCCTCATGAAGCTTTGGAAAGATTAGATTTGGATTTTCAGGTAACCGGAGTTAGGATTGAGAATTGGAGAACAATCAAAAATCACTCCCAATCATTTAAGCCAGGAGATCAATTTCTAGTGTCTGGTCATAATGGGGCTGGTAAGTCATCTTTATATTCAGCATTATGTTTTGGTTTATCGGGAAAATGTCCTGGCCAACTTAAAGATAATATAAGATTTGGAGAAAAAGATACTAAGGTTGAAGTAGATTTGGAGTATTGTGGATCAAAATATACAATCAAAAGAGGGTCCGGGTTGGTTGAGCTTTGGAAAGATGGTGTTCATATGGAGTTAGGAAATAAAACTCAAACAAAAGAAGGAATCATCAAAAACCTTCCTTTCCTAGAAGCTATGGATCTTTTATATTACAATGAAAATAATCAAAGAATCTTAGGAAATTCCAGTTCATCTGATACCGCCAAACTACAAATTCTCTATAAAATACTTGGTCTTAACGAAATTGATGCTTATAACTCTGTTGCTTCTGATATCTATAAGAAACTTTCAAAAGAATTTACCAAAATTCACGAGATGTTTTTAGTCCAGGAATCAACACTAGTCGAGAAAAGAAATTATCTTAATTCTCTAGAACTTAGATACGGCGGAATAGATGGAGGAACTAGAATACAAGAACTTAGAAAAACTTTGTCTAGTTATCAAGAACTATATAAACAGAAACAAGAATATGACAAAGCTCTTCAGGAAAATCAGCAACTCATATCTGAAATCTCTGGGACAGAACATCTTCTCAAGGATCTAGAAGCAACTTTAGTTATACTCGGAGATTTGGAAACTCTAAGAAAAGAATATACAGAACTTCAAGATAAATATTCCAGTAATCAAGAAACTCTAAAGAATCTTCTCATGTCCCAGTCTGAGTATTCAAGATTAAGCGGCACTCGAGAATTTATTCTTAAAGAGGGACAACGAATAAAAAAAGAAATGGAAGATCTTGAAGAAGAAATAAAAAAACCTGTCATTTGTTCTGTATATGGAATTAAGTGTAATATTGTAACAGAAGAGATGAAAAGATCTAAGTTACAGTCTAAAAAAGAATCTTTAGAGAAACAAAGGGAATCTAAACTTCAAGAATATTATGAAGTAACCAAATCTCTGGAAAATCTAAAGTCTGATCCTTCAGAGATAGAAAGAGTATCTAGGGAATCTTCAGAGTTACAGGGTGAAATGTCTAGGGTTCAGGGAAGAATAAATGAAATCTCTAGGATCTTCCAACAAATATCTCAGAAAAAAGACTATCTTGTATCGCTAAGACAACGAGCGACTAAAGGCGTCCCAAAGCCAATAGAACTTCCAGGAGATATATTAACAAGAATTACAGATCTATCTTCAGAAATTTCAACCCTTGAAGGATATCAAAGACTGTCAGAAGAGTATAAGAAATTTGAGGAAGAATTTACAAAAAAGAAAGAGGAATATTTGGACGCTAAAGATACGCTCGAGAAATATAGTGAATTTATAAACCTCACTAAACCCTCTGGAGTAATTTATACAAAAATATTTGAAATCATAATGAATAGCTTCTCAGATTCAAAGGTAAGGTATGAGGTTAATGTTACAAAGCGAGGAGAAAATAGGTATATAAATATTTCTTCTTACCTAAAAAGAAAAACCGGAGATGTTAGTTATTCTGGGGCATCACAAGGAGAAAGATGTATGATGGATATTCACTTTTTGTCAAATCTTAAAGTGAAATTTGGACTCCTTATTTTGGATGAGTTCTTGGGAAACCTAGATCAAGATAATCACGATGATGCTCTCCAAAAAATGCAATCTCTAGAAACAAATCTTCTTTTCGTAACTTCCCATAAAGAAAACTTAATACCCTTCCCCTCTAGAATTGAAGTAACGACAGTAAATGGAAATGAATCTAAATATACAGTGGGATGATTGTAGTACTAGAATGTAAAACAAGTAGTGGAAAATATCCGGATACTTTTGGATATATGTCTTTAGGGTCTATGATATTAGAGGAAAATAATACAGGTTATTTCTCTTTTCTTACGATGAAATGCTTATATCTAAAGAAAGAGTTTGAATTGATTCTTTTAAATTCTTTCCTTACCAGAGAGTTACTTGTTCTTGGAAATTTAGATAATCTACCTGGAAATTTTATAGCAGATAGGAAAGAATTCATGAGAGAACTTAAGTCTATAGTTGAATCTAACAACTATCTGATATTTCATGATAACCGGTTAGAAAAAAATGGTATTATCGGATACTATCAATATGACCAAGATACGAAATTTACTATAGATAATTACTTAAAAAATACATCTATAACATGTTAGATTTAGAATATTTAGGTCTTCCAGAGAAATATATAGAAGATAAAGATGATTTTTACAGATCAGGAATAACTGAAGCTACAAAGATACGAAGTTTGTGTTCAACTTGTCAACGTATTTTTGTAACTAGGTCATCTAATATCAGGTTATATCTTCTTGGAGAAAAGGATATATATCGAGTTGATGTTTTTGGGGGTGACAAAAGATTGATAGCCCAATTATATTACCTTCCAAAACAACTTAGATTAGATATATTTGACGGAGAAAATCCAGGATCACCTCTTTTTATATGGAAATCTAAGAAGTGTATTTATTCTGGAGTTCAAAAAATTCTTAAGACAATAAAAGTTGAGTCACTCCTTTTGCCTTTAGTTTCCGTCCTTTGATTTTCTTATAAATAGATAAAACTAATATCAACATGGAAAGAAAATTAACTAAAGAAGAAAAAAAGAAACTAATTGAAAAGAAAAAGGATATTCCCAGAGAGATAACAAAAGAAGATCTTGAGATGCTTAAAGAACATTTTAATTCTAGGAGATAAAAAAAAAGAGAACTTACACTAAAAGTAGGTTCTCTATTATTTTTTTATATTAGTTCACTCTCTGGAAACAAATCATTTTCATAACTAAGATCTGCCCCAATCATATCTCCACTGTTTCTTACCTGAGATTTAACGAGGATCTCAAGTTTAAGTATCTCCAAACACAATTCTCCACTAACTTCTTTAGGATAGATAGTTTTGATAATATCTTGCAATTTTATACTATCAAAAATATTAAATCCTTCTTCTGAGTACTTGAGAATCGCATTCATTATATACATCCACACTAATATCTTTCTAAGATTATAGGTTGGACGAAGGAATCTAAACTCTACTGTTTTGTTTATAGTGTAGCAAAACATATTTATAAAGTTTATCCAGTAATATCGGGTAGGAATATTCCACTTTCTCTTTCTGTCTGGATCATTCGGATGAGGTTGTTTTAGACTCCCAAGATAGTTTTCTCCGACAAATGATCTATATAGACTCTCAAAATTTTTATGCTTAGGAAGAAATTTGCAATAATCTTTTCCAGAATCCTTATATCGAGAAGTTTCAAATGTAAAAGGAGGTAAAATTTTTAATAGCTCACCCTTTTCTTGGAGACAAAGACAAACTCGATATAATCTGAAAAGTGCTTTATCCTCTAGTGGATATCCTCCGAAGTGTATATGAAGTGCACATTCTTTGTTGAAGGATGTATATTTCTTGAGAGTTTCCAATTGTTGACTTAGAAGATTTAATCCAGAATTTCCTTTCATTACAACAGTCGAATATTCTAGGCCGGTTATACTTCCATCTCTCAAGGGAATAAGTCCGTCCCGATAACAGATATTCTCAGGAATTATACCCTCAGAAGTTTCAAATTCTAGTCCAAATGTATAATCAAGATATTCTGATAATCTATATTTTGTATTCCCAAGGACGGTTTGTTTCCCTGAGAATATACAAAAGTTTTCTACGGCCTCATATCTACGACTGAAATTATATGGAAATATACCTCTACCTTTTGTATGGATTTCACTAATGATATAATCTTCTGTTAAATTCTCCTTGAATATGTAGATCCCCTGGCGATTAGAAAAGAACATATCATTCTTTGTTTTTTCATAGAGGGCATTATAAAAAGCTTTTTCCCCATTCTTACAGAGGTACATAGATGAAATACACTTGGAAAAATCTTCTACATATCCGAATATTAGATTTCCATTTTTACAGGATACAACAACTTCGGTACATTTTTCTTTTTTAACCTTTTTACCCGTTGATTCATCTATTACTAGCATAATTTTTTACGAAGTTTTGTTATGTCATATACTTTTTTGGATTCTAGAAGAGCGGTCAATCCTTTTTCAACAGAATCCATTTCATAATTCCTAGAGAGAAATTTACCTTTATCATAATTGAATACATAACTACCAAAGAGATTTCGTAATACCCCAGTATAAAGTTGGTAATTAAATATATTCGTTGCCATAACTAAAGATCCATTTTTGAAATATAACCTATCTATACTGAGAAACCTAATTAAATTTTGATGTTTCTTTGTAAAATCATCTACTTTCTGTTTGGTTTTCTTCTGATAGTCCTCAAGAAGTTTAAAACATTCTTTATCTTTAAGAGGAACTCCATGAAAAAACCAATAATCTTTTGTTTCACGTGTAGACATATAATTACAAAACCCATATCTCTCAACATGTCTTAATCCATGAACAGGAATACCAGAAGACTTATAGAGATTTTCATTTTCATCATAAGAAATATACGATGTAGAAAATGATTTAATTGTATTACCTCCTTCCCAATATCCTCCACTATAAACGGGGATTGGTTTTTGTTGACTTACTTTAGATCTATCATATTTTTCGACTATCCAAAGTTTTCCTTCTTTATATTGCAACAGAGTATTCTCCTGAATTGTCTTTACTTTTATCTTCGGTCTAAAAGCTGGGAGGAAATCATCAACAGAGGAAAATACTAGATCATCTTTTCCAAGAGAGATATAGAGTGGTCTTTCTTCGGTAATAATAGAATTTGGTATATTTGTTTTTCTAGACGCCCCTTTAAACATTAATACATGAGGTTCTGGTTGTCTATAATCTACTATAAAGAAAACTGATCCTCCCTGATATTCTGAAAGACAGTCATATCCCTTATAGAAAAATATTCTTGCCATAACTTGAGAGTCAGATAATCCTTTTATGTTTACATCGGGTATATACTTTTTTGCCAACTCTTCATAATTATATATAGTTCCATTATGAATCATGACAAAACGAGTTTCATCTGTCTTAGAGTTTCTTAGTACAACTGGCTGAGCTTTATCAGGTTCTAATCCCATCCCTGGAGAAGCTTTTCTACAGTGACCTAAAGCAATATTAAATTCTTTTGTTTCCCCTAAAATCGTAGAATCAAGGAAAAAGTCAGAGAAATATTTATTTACAGCTGTTGTTCCATACTCAGATTTTCCATCTATAAATATTCCACATGAATCTCCCCCTCTAGTATCATTATGAATTCCTAGGGTTGCAAATAATGGGAAATTAAATTTTTTCTTTTTCTCCAATGATATATGTCCAAAAATTCCACACATATTATTTTATATTTAATTCTTTTATAAATTGTTCTGCTAGTTTTGTATTATTCTTATTTATGATCTCCTGGACTGTAGAACTATCATAAATACGGCCACAATTGTTAAATTCTTCTACTGATCTTTCAATTCCTGACCAAACTTTTCTAAGAAGGTCTGGAGTTTTCATCATAGCCGAAGAAAGAACTCTATACTCAAATCCATATTCAGTGAGTCTAAAACATCCAGCTTTTCCATAAAGTTTTCTTCTTTTCTTGTCTGTATCAAGAAGAACAGATGGAACTCCTATATACATATCAAAATATTTTATAAGAGTCAACGAATCTCTAGTATTAAACCCAGGATAACCAAAGTGAATATGAAGGCCAGCGCTTCTTAAATTAGTTCTCTCTCCTTGTGGCTTAGGGTTTGGTCTCTCTGTATAAACATTATAATCTACAGAACAACCAAACATTTTAGCTTCTGGGCTTTGAAGTTGATCCTCAGGTACTTCTTGAGAAGCTGCACATAAGATATCTAAATCTTTATCTTTTTCTTTTACAAAACTAGAGATATAATTTTTCATATACTCTATATTATTAATAAAAGATCTTGAATTGGAAACTGGAGGAATATTAAACTCTGCCAGTATATTATCAATTTCAAGACCAAATCCAGAGGGCATATCATCTCCTCTCCATGGATTTCCTTTCTCCCCAGGAATTATGCCTATCGAGGATACAACTTTTCCTGTTTTTGTGTTTATCAAGAAAAGCTCTGGGTCCGCACCAACCGTAAAATCATAAATTTTATTTCTTCCCATTGACGTAATCTTTTATTAATTTATCCAACATTTTTGAAACTGGAGAATCAGGTATCATCTCAGGATGTCCTTGTATTGCTAAACATCTCGGTTTTCCTTGTTTATGATAAAGAACTATTTCAGGTTCTCCATTTGTTATTATTTTATTTGGATCTATTTTTTCACCTTCCCAATAATTACTTCTGACTGGTGACCAATACAAAAGATCATAATCCTTTTTTGGGAGATTGTAGGGATATTGCATTTGATGATGGGTGGAAGTAATTTGATAGCAATAAGTTGAATTTACTATCTCATGAGTAGTCCAAAGTGCATGATTACAGCAATCTTGAACTAAAAGACCTCCATTCATAACACATAAAAATTGAGACCCACGACAGATTCCGATTATAAATTGATCTTCTCTAATTTTTTCGAAAACTGTTTTTTCTTCAAAATCTCTATATGTATTACAGGAAGTCCTTGGATGTTTTTTACAACCATAAAGAGACGGTGTTACATCTTCTCCTCCCGTAAATAATACTACATTAGCCTCCTCGATCTTGTCGGTTAGCTTAATGTTTTTCATAAAATCTGCGTAATATTTTGCAGATCCTACAACATAAACTTTTATTTCTTGCATTTTTTATATGATTTTTTATATTCAACCAATCTTTCGCTATATTTTTCTTCTGATTCCCAAAATTTCAGATCATAAAGTTTTCCTTTTATTATTTTCTTTCCTCGTTGGTTTTCATATATGTGATTTAATTTTCTATCTCCTTCAGAAATAAGATTTTTCATTCTTTCTGAGATTTGTTTATTCTTAAGGAGTCTAGAAGATCCCCACGATATAAGATGAATTTCTCTATCAAATATGTCAGTATAACAATTTGATATAACCACAAAAAGATTTGACAAAGATTCAAACTTAAATTCTTTCTCTTTTCTCATTCTTTTTGCATCCTTCAGAATCATATTAAAAGGGAATTCATAAAGATATCTCAACCATGTTAGTACATATTGATGATATAACCTGTCGGCTTTAATTTCAAGAGTAACATCAAAATAGTCTTCTTTTTCCTTTATCTTAAATTTATATTTATCAAAAACTAGAAGAGAAGAAATCATCTTAAGATGTCTTTTTATTTCTTTTATCCCAACGAAGCATGAATTATTTTCTTTGATTTTTAATATATAATCTTTTTTATATAATCTTATCAAGTATTTTTCATCAAGATAATCAAGATCACATTTAAATATTTTCCCAAAACATGCTTCTTTTCCAAATTTTTTATTTATAGTCCCTTCACATCCATATTCAGTGTGATAGTTTAAAAATTTGAAATTGTCCATATATAATATAAAAATAAGAGTACTCCCCACAGTAAGTACTCTTGATTATTGAATTACTCAGCTACATTATCCTCCTTAACCTCATCTACAACAGGTGCTTCCTCAGCCTTCTTTGTTTCTACTGGCTTACGACGGGTATTCTTTTTAGCTGCTTTCTTTTTTGCAGTTACTTTAGCCTTTGGAGCCTGAGCAGTTGTGTTACCGCCGAAGATATTACCAAAACCATTACCACCAGACAAGGCTGACATCATGAGGAGATCTTTCATGTTTCCAGACTTTTTGCCAAGGAAAGCATAAGCCATCATAGGATTCATGTTCATAGAAAGATTACCTCCGCTCTGAGACATCATCAAGAAGGGAAGAAGCGATTCCTTATCTTCTCCAGACTCTGACTCAGACATAGCAAGAAGGAATGCAGGATTAATTTGACCCCCTACAGTTCCAGTCATTGATACGACAACTCGAACCACAGTTTGATTCATCACAAAATCCTTGGTAGTGTGAATTGTTCTACCGGCGCCAGTATACGAAATTGCAGAGATCTTATCATCACCGTCAATCTTAGTAACCTTTGCATATCCTCTAGTAGTCTCAATCACATCACCTACCTGAAGCTGATCGATGGGTTTTGAAACAAGATATACAGGAATATCAAAAGTAAATTCCTCAGGATAAGAGATCAACTTATTATTTGCGTCGATTGCTACATATCCATTTTCTGTTTCTACTGCGAGCTCACCATTTGTTGAAACTCTAATTCCTTTAGCCTCTGTCGGCATAAACATTTCCTTGATACGGGAGGAAATACCCTTGATAGAATTCTTCATTGTTTTTTCTTCAGTTTTAACGATTACTTTTGCTGATTTACACCAAGTCTCAAATTTTATAATCTGAGCAACCGAGGTGATATTCACTGTCTTAAGACCATACTTTCTCTTAAGATCCTCCAAGTAATTACGATCATCTTCAGAAAGGTTTTCAAGATTATTCTGGAGGGCACGAATCACATAAAGATTGTTTCCTTTCTTTGTAATAATGTGATCTCCTTCTTTTACTTCAGAAAGACAACCATTAAGCTCTACACTTGAAATATAGAACTTCGGAGTTTCTTGAGCGTACTGGATAACATCACTCATATCTTTCGGCATCTCAGGAAGATTCGAAGTGTATACAAGAAACTTATTCATATTTGTACTTTTTTTATTTGTTTGTTTTGAGTCCCTCTGTGGGTAAGGACTTTTATTGTTTTTCATTTATAATCTAAAACTATTTATAATTTTTAACATTACATATATAAGAATTTGACCCTCCCCATATTTATGCCAAAAACAGGATTCTTACAAAGAAAATTGAGACACCTTAGGTTTGTCTACTTTTTTGGCGCCGAAAGGGACTAAAGACCTTCACCCGACCACGAGGGCCGGGTTCGGCGCCTATGGCGAGAAGTAAAAGACCCCGGGGATATAATTGTTTGGAAAATTAGTTTTCTACTTTTTTCATCCGCATTATTATATATAGAAGTGCACTAAATTCTCCAAAAAAATTAGAAAAACTCTCCTCAGAACACTTGATTACTTTATATATGAAAGAGGTGTTATGCCTCTCTAGAGAGGTCCCTTTTCGCTTTAGAAAAGTGGACCCTCAAGTAAACTGAAGTCTTTAATAAAAAATATTATGAACAAAACAACATTGAAAGTTCCATTTGGGATAAAATATCTATCTGAATGGACTGATTATTATTTACCAAAGGGACACTGTATAGTAGATAAAGGTGTCACTGGATGTGGTTATACTGAGTATGCTCTTTGTAATAACCATAATGTCGTTCTATGTTCCCCACGAAAGTTACTCTTGGAGAATAAAAGGGACCAACACATAGGGGATTTAAATATACTTTATCTGGAGAATAAGGTAGATGGTTTTTCTGGTGTTAAGGATTTGGAGAATAAAATTAGAGATCATATCTTCAATTGTCAAGGACCCTACGGAGGAAAACCAGTTAAATTTCTTGTGACTTACGATTCTGCTCACTATATTGCCAAAGTTCTCTATGAAATGGGGATTCTTGAGGATTTTATCTTTGTAGTTGACGAGATGCAATCAGTGTTTTTGGATTCCTACTTTAAATCTTCGGTAGAGTTAGATTTTGTTGAGACTCTTCAGATATGTCCTAATGTTCTTTATCTTTCCGCCACTCCAATGTTAGATAAGTACTTAGAGAAAATTCCAGAGTTTAAGGACTTAGATTTCTATTCTCTTGATTGGTCTGAAACTGGTTATGTCGAGAGAGTACTTATCGAAAGAAAGCAGACAAAATCTCTTCACTCTGAATGTGGTAGTATAATTGAGGCATATCTGAATGGTAATTTTCCTATTACTCTTGATGACTCCGGAAAGCCAATCAAATCTACCGAAGCTGTATTTTATTTTAACTCAGTCACAGAGATTACAAGGCTAGTCAAGAAATATGGATTGACTCCCAAGAATACATTGATTATTTGTTCTGATACTGAAGATAATAAGGCCAAACTTAAGAAGATTGGTTTTCAGATAGGTAAAGTTCCGTTGAAAGGTCAGGGTAATCCTATGTTTATATTCTGTACTTCTGCTATTTACATGGGTATTGACTTCTATTCTCCATGTGCTAAGTCATTTGTTTTTGCTGACCCTAATATAGATTCTCTTGCTCTTGATATTTCTCTAGATCTTCCCCAGATTGTAGGTCGTCAAAGAGATAGAAGTAATCCGTTCAAGAATATTATTACTCTTTTCTATAAAACTAAAAGAAAGGGAGAGACACAATTGACAAGAGAGAACTTTGATAAACTTCAGACACAGAGAAGAGAATCAACTAAAACACTTCTCGATGGTTTTAATAGTTTAACCCCATCTCAACAGACTGAGTATCTTGGAAAATTAAAACGAGATTCAGAGTTGTACATGCATGATTTTGTCAGCATATCAAAGAATACAAATCTCCCTATGTATAACTCGTTAATTGATATTTCTAATGAACGTGCATGGGAGGTGTCTCAGAAGGACTATCAAGATAAAATTTCTGTAACTAAAGCTCTTCAAAGTCAGGGGTTTGAGATCGGAGAAGCTAAAAATGAGTTAGACTTGATTGTATCTGAATTTCTCGATAATCACTTCTTTACAACTGGAATTTTTGAAAAGAAGCTTAAGATGTATTGTGAATTTATGGACACCTACCAAGATAATCAATACATCACAGAAGCAGTAATCTTCAAAATCGGAGATTCAAGATATCGAGATTATTATAATTTCTATGGTACTTCAGGGTGCAGGGCTAAAAGTTTCAAAGAAGCACTTCTCAGACCTGGTATAGAAGATTCATCAGAAGAGGGAAGACTTAATGCAGAACTTTGTATTCTCTTTAGGCCAGGGGAAAAGTATACACTGAAAGAATTAAAGTTGAAGTTAGCTAGTATATATAGTAAACTGGGTATTTCAAGAGTCGCTAAAGCTAAAGATCTTGAGAAATATTTTAAGATGGCTAAGACAAAAGTTAAACTTTCAGACGGTACTATAGAAAACGGTTATAAAATCCTCTAAACACTAAGTCAGGGATCCTATATGGTCCTTGGCTTTCTTTTTCTTATATATGTATGATAGACAGTAAAGAACTAGCAGAATTAAAAGAAAAATTTTATGAAATATCTAATTCCTCCCCGGCTTATGTCATTGAACTTCCAATAGAGTGTTCAAAATTTAGGTTTAAGGAAATGAAAGAATCAGCCTTCAGAACCATATTAAAAGCATATTGGGGATTTTATAAAAGAACTCATTCTACATCACCGGAATTCTTTGTAACTGGAGATGATTTTTTATCTCTTATTAAATTTTCTGTTAATAATTATTTTAAATATCGGGAAGAAATTGATCTTGGGCATGGATTTAAGATAACGGGGGAGATACGTTTACCTAGAAAGGTTGGAATTTATATTATATATTCTCCGGATTTTCCAAGAGATTTTATGGATATCTGTGGAGTTAATGGATTAATGTTAGAACAAAGACGTTATAAACTAATTAAATCATGAAAGAATTAAAAATTGACGACAAAATCATTTACGATCAGAAATGGGATATTATCGGCGGAAGGAAGAAAAAAAGAGAAGGATCTTAGTGTCCTTCTTTTTCTTTGTACCTATCACATTTTATCCATCTTCCCATTCCAGATCTTAAGTAGGGTTGATCGTAAATTTGCTGTCTATAGTATTTTCTCTTTTGGATTTCAATATTTTGGATTTTAATATTTTCGTATAGGCATCTTGTTCGTTGATTTCCTCTGAAGATACATATAATACCCAGACAATTTTGACAATCTATACATCTACAATAACCTTGAGCTCTTCTTGATTCTTCTGCTATCAGTTTTGCTTTTTCTCTGAGTTTTTGTGCTTCTGTCATAAGTATTTTCTTAGTTCTTCTATTTCTGGTGATTTTCTAAGTTTATATATAGTTTTCTCAATCAGCTGTCTTACTCTCTCCCTAGATAATCCTGTTATCAATCCAAGTTCCTCCATTTGGGTACCCTCTAAAAATTTGGTAAGTAAAAACCATGATCTTTCTGTTCTTTTTGACAAGACAACTACATTTTTTTATTTCGTTTAAGTCGGTCCAAAAGTCTTCTAGGTCCATTTCTTTCGTGAGATTATCCTCGGCCCCAGAAAGATAATCTAGGTCCCCGGGAAGTTCTAGTGATTCATATTCCCTGACATAAATTTTAAGGAGATGGTTTTGGAGAAGCTTATACATTTTCCTCGAGAAAAACTCCGGCCGATTATTTCTCACCACGTCATCCAGGACCTCTAAGAAATGGACCGTTCCATCTCCTAGCATATCAGGTTTTAGGTTCTCTGGTAGATCGTTTCTAGAAATAATTTTGTCAGCTAGATAGTTTATAAGCCAAAAATTCTGGAGAAGTATAGAGTTTCTGATTTCCACTCCAGGTTTTTCAAGGTAGGTTTTTATTAATTTCTTGTTTATGAGTTTGTCCGTGTGTAGACCTTTTTAATTGATTTTATATATTTTTCCATATAAAAATACCTACTCCCATATTGGTTTCGGTAAAATTACTTAGAGGGATTCAAGTTGTTGTTTAATTCTGTCTGCTATTTTGGGATATACTCTTTGGCATTCCTTTATATAGTCTTCAGATATCCTTCCTTGAGTCTTTCCTGTGAGAATATCAAAATCAGTTTTCCATTTTTCAGGGACTTTGAAATAATATATCCCGTAAGTATTGTCCTCTGGATGATCTATATCTTTTATATATTCTGGGTGGTTGTATAATTTTTCTTCCTCATACCCAGAATTTTTATTTAAACTTCCTACTCTGGTTAAAATTGCAATCTGTCCATTTTCTACCCAACAATCTCTGAATCTTGGATACCAGTCTGGATGATTACCTAACATTGGCAAGATATAAAATGTAGCTGGATTGACTCCATTTACCATGTTATATAAATTTCCCATTTTTTATTTTATTATTTCTTTAGTTACCTTGAATTTATAATCTTTTGTTTCTCCTTCCTCTAGGATTGCATTATTTGCTTTTTCCAGAGTTCCATATAAACCAAAAAATTCTTTAGATAAATCTTCTGTATATATTTTGGTTACCATCCATACTTCATCTCGAGATCTTTCATTTAGAGACGAGGATCTTTCATCAACTAAAATAAGAGCATTGATTATAAATTGGAAATATAGCTTAGAATCGAAATCAATCTCTGTCTCTATTGGTTCTTGGTATTCTCTTGATATGTCTGTTTTTATTTTTAATTCACCAAAGTTTGTTTTAGGCTGGTGAAAGTTATGATTACAAATAGAGAAACAATAATAATTACCTTCGTCTGCTATTTCTGAAATATAATTTTTATGATCCTCTAAAATAAGTTTTATTAGTTTGTGTTTAAGATCGTAGAAATTAATTCTCTCAAAACTATCACACAGCTCTTTATTTTTGACCATTTTATTGACCTTAGACATTATCACTATTAGCTCTGGAATTTCTACAATAGGATAATCTTCTGGGTCAATTTCTGTTTTATTAGCTAACTTTTTATTAGTAGATTTATGTTTCTTCTTTGCTTTTCTTGTATTAGGAAACATCAAAAGTGTTAATAAACATTTTGAATTTGAAGATAATGATAAATATTCTTTGTAATCTTTAAATAGCATTGTTTTATTATTTTTTCATCTATAAGGCTTTAACCTGAGGACAAAAAAATAAAAGCATCTATCCTCCCGGACCAATGCTTTCTTATCATTTTCTAAATCTAATCGTATACGTATGTAATGAATATTATCTTAAGTGAACTAATTATTAAAAGTTCTCTAAATTTTGCCAATTTATAATTAAAACATTTACATCTTTATAATTTTCGTCATTATGAAGATCAACTTTATAATTTTTTGATCTAAAGTATGCAGCTACCTCTGGAAGAACTTGTTTTTCTCTAAATCCATGATAGGTGGAGATATTGAGATAGTTATGGTAATTCTTATAGTCTATTTTTATTTCTGACTTAAGTTTTTCTATGATTCTATCCCTAAGCTCTTCTCTCGTACAAACCTCTGAATAAGTTGTCCAAAGATAAGCTTCAGCTGCATCTATAAAATCCTCTTTATTGCTTTTTCTTTTAAAAAACTGTAATATAAACTTTTTCATACATATATAAGGTTTTCAGGTTAATAGTATGTTACCAGAAGATCATTAACATCTACATAATCAACCTTAGCGTGTATGGCCATTTGTCTATCTACATTACTTTGATTTTGATATCCAGAATTAATCCCAATCACAACCAAATCTTTCCTTGAATATTTATATCCTGGAATTGTAGATAATGCTTTTTTCATCAATCCGGTTCCAGGTTTTGTATCTATTGACTCTCTAGAATAACCTAATTTTGTAAAACATCTACAGTTATCATGAGGTAAATTTAGATAATCTGCCAAAGAATACATTACAAAATCAGTCATAACCTTCCAAGTTTTAAGTTCTTCTTGTGATTTTTCTGGTTGGTTAGTTATACAAAATATATAGTCTGCTCCGAAAGCTGCTAATTTACTCCAAACTTCAGTCTTAAGTCTTATATCATATAAACCTCTAGGAGCAATACCAGATCTTTTATAATTATTTGCGCCCGATAAATATCCAGCCTGTTGTTCTCTTACAGCCGATTCTGACTCTATAAGAATATCAAATAAATCACAGAATATAATTTTCTTTTTTCTATCTATTCTATTCTCATTTGACTGTTGTATTCTAGTAGGCTGTTGGGGTTGAGGCTGATATCCAAAAGCGGGCGGTGTCCATGGGCGTTGCTGAGATGTTGAAGGCCAAACTGTAGCAGGAGGCGGAGGAGTTCCAAATGCAGGTGCTGTTGTTTGCCATGGTGCCCTAGGAATAAATGGTTGTGGTTGTTGGGTAGTAGTTGTCATAATATCATCGTCGTCATCTTCATCTTCCTCGGGAAACAAGCTATCTTCAGGATCCTCAGGGAGATCTTCTATTATAAAATTTCTGTTGTCTACTGGCATAATTCTATTTCTTCGATTAATATACCTTGCCAATCCCAATCTTTTCTTCGTCTAAGCTCTTCAGTTTTCCTAAGTTCTTCAAGAGTATACCTAGGTTCATCTTTGTATTTCTCCATTATACCTTTAGGAATATCAACCTCAAAAGGATCTATTGTTTCTGAGAGAAGTTCATACTCTTCCAGTGAGATAGATGAATATAATGATTCTTGGGATTTTTTAAATTCATTTGCTTTATTTTTATCTAGGAAAACACATAGGACTTTCTCCCATTTGTCTTCCAATGAACCTCCAAATTCAGAGGCTACATAGCATATTTTATTTTTCATATCAAATATAAGGTTACTACGCTTTATAGCCTTACTTTTGGGTGAAGATATTTGGGAAATCCAGTATCGCCCATAACGTAAGATTAAATATGAATAAAAAAACATTTACAACAGACAATTTTAAAATGGGTGATTTCGTATGGTTTTGTAATGTAGAATTTCGCCCCTCAGGTAGACTTAGATTTAATGTACGTCCTATCAAAACAAAGATTAAAAGAGTAGAATCAGATAGGATAGAAATTGAATTAGACGGTTACCAGTATTGTGGAGTTCCTACTATTTATTTTCTGTCAGATATAAGTTTTGGTTATAATGACATAGACAAGCATATAGCTGAAACTAAGGAAGAATCAGAGAAGAAATATAATGAACTCTTGAAAAATGCTGTAGAAGAGAAATATAAGAGTTTTCGATATTTTGAGCAGTCAGTTTTGAGAAGACTACTCTAAGCCGTCAAACCCTTATATTTGTGAATAGACTGATAAAAACTTATTATAAATGAAAAAAGAAAAAAGTAAAAAGAAGAAGGTAGCTATAGGAATTGGTTTGACAGTATTAGCTATCTTGGGCGGAGTTGTAGCATATAAGAAGTGCCCAAAATTTAAAGGTTTTGTAGACCTCGGAGTTTCTAAGATCAAAGGAACTATCAAGACTGAGAAGGAACCAACACCTTCTTTTAATACAAAACCTTACAGAAAGTACGAAACATACAAAAAATTTTAAAATATGAAAAAATTAATTATTGGAGGTCTCTTCGGTGGTATTTTTGGTTATGCACTGAATACAGAGACAGGAAAAAAGTTGGTTATTTGGGTTCGTGAAGAAGCTCAAAATCAAATAAACAACCTCGTGAATAAAGTAAACGAGGTTACTAGCAAAAAGACTTCTGAAGAAGAAACTGTTGCTGAATAATTAATTTGAACTTTTATAATAAGTTTCAACCATAGAAAGGGTTACAGGTTTTCACTTGTAGCTCTTTCTTTTTATTTAGGTTCGATAATGTTTTGAAGTAATTTATAGTAAGTGCGATTTGTAGGAAAGGGGTATTCAAAGAAAGGATATCCCCTCTCCTTAACGCATAAAACTTCAAAGCCTAAAAGATGATTGGGCATCTATAAATAGTCGATTAAGCCCAAAGCGTTAAATAAAAAGAAAGAACAACAAAGAGACAAAATATTAAATAACAAAAAAAATAATGAAACAAAAATTTAAAATTGGACCTTACTATAAAGGATTTGCAATAGCACATAACGTGGCTGCGAAATGGGAAAGAATTCTATTCTTAGGATTTGGAATTATGGCGCTATCGAAAGCAATTTGTGCCATTGGAATGGACATCAATAAAAAGAAATAATATGATAGTAGGAATTAAAGAACTAGGAAGAGCAGGAAACGTGCTTATAAAGAACAAGAGCATGACTAGAAGATCCCTAGAGAAAACAGCAGTTCTTTTGGCTTCCGGATTATCAATCTGTGTTGCTATAGGACTTATCATGGATGTTGTTACGACCCTTAAAAAGAAATAGGGTAAATGTGTAAAACTATAAATTACAAAAAAACATGAAAAAAAAGAAAATTATTTTGGGTTTTATAACCATAGCAGGAGCTGGGTTATGTGCCCTAGGAAAGACTAAAACACAAAAGTCTTTAGGTGCAGTAGCGTCAATTTTAGCTGGCGGTGCACTTCTCTACGATTCCTTCAAAGAGGAAAGAAAAAAAGTAGAAAAAGATTGCCAAGAAACTGAAGAGATAATCGAAAAGTCTGGCCTTGATATTGAAAAGGTGAACGAGATTGATCTCTTGGCAACAGAGGAAGATGAAGAACCTCAATTCGGACGTATCCTTCTTCGAGAGTCATACAAAAGTAATGTATTCTCAGATGAAATGTTAGAGTACGATCCAAAAGACTATTTCGGAACACTCCACATTCTCCAGAATGTAGAGAAAAACCGAATCATCATAAGCATTCCAATGCCTCGTCGTAATAAGAAGGGATTGTGCCCCACCGACATTAGGGAGCACTTTACCAAAATCTACGAAGATTTTATCGAGGACAACTCTTTGGACATGCAAGTATTTTTGAATCAAGTTTGTGTTCATATTGGTATTGATGAGAAAGACGGTTATACCTATTTCTCTGAGATAGAGCGTGAAGATGGAGAAACTTTCAATGAGTATCTTCACAGGATCACCAATATAATCGATGCTTGGGAAAATGGAGATAAACCGTTCCACAAGAAATTCGAGAACTATAACGATACGAAAACAATAAAGTTCATTCAATATCTTAATCTTGAGTTCCCGGTATTCCCGGCTACATCACGAAAGAAAGGATTGAACCTTATCACGACTATGAGTCTTCTGAGAGAATTAACTGGACAGATGTCAATTCTGGTAGGTAATACTCAGAGAGAGCAGATTTTTGAATTCTCTCACATAGCATTCCATCCGACTGACGATTACGGAACAATATTCGTAGAGAAAGATGGAGAGATAATTACAGAAGACCTTTAAATAACAACCATTAAACTTCCTCATTAATTTGGGGAAGTTTTTTAACATTGTATAACTGAAATTTGTGACGGATACCTTATATAGGGTCGGAGCCATCCCAAGGTATCCTTACTTTATGGTTCAGAGAATAAAAATAATTAACGATCATATAAAAATTTTAACTAATGATCAGATTACGTATTAACAGAGGAGTAAAACCTGAAATGCTCCTTAATGATGGCTATGTTGAAGTAAAATCTGAAACAGCCGGTACTTATTATTCTAAACATGTTGGACCCTATGAGGTAATGATGAAAGTAAGATTCCCGTATAATCTTAGAATACAAGATTGGGATGATAACAGAGCACCTTGGATCCTCATGAAGTTTCTTTTGCAGTATGAAGCAGGAGATGACGTTTCTGGAAAAATAAAAGTACAAGATTCAGGAAAATTTAAAATCCTTGGAACTAAAGAAACCCTTGACCTAATCGAAGAACTTAACAAATGGTCAGATGTTTGTGGACGTCTAACACATTGGTATAACGATTTCCTTGAGGGCAAAATGAAGTTTTAAGGACAAAAGAAATAGAGACAAAGAGGTAAAACTCAATGTCTCTTTTTTTATTTAAATTTTGGGAAAAATACTTTATTCTTAGGATCTCCAAATTCTGGAGTAATCCAATTTATTTTTTGTCCCATCCTAAGTTTATGTAAAAGTATTTCCTCAGGATCATAACCCAGGTCTGATCTTACTATTGAAGTGTTAGAGTAATTGAAAACCGTTTTAAATCTAGAACAAACGTCAATACTTAATTTAGTTTCATCCATCCAAAACACTATCTTTTTAGGCATGTACCAATGTTGAAGGAAAGAAAGTTGATAATCTGATACTTTACTTCCCATAAGAGCAACACAAACATAATTACCTCCACATTGTATCCAGGCCGCTATACAATCAAATATCCCTTCACATATAATAAGTTTTCTGGGATCTGCATTCTCTGATTGTAATATATAGGGGGGTTTTGCTTTGATCTTGGGAAAATGAAATCTAACACCAAAATCTTTAGTGGCATCTATAAAACGAATTTGATAGTATATAAGATTTCCGTCAGGATCTCTGAATGGCATAGCTACATGATCCTCGTAGAATTTAAATCCTAAAGGTTTCCATAGATCTTTAAGGAATGGATTTCTACCTTCAAGATATTTTACACCCTCTGGAGAATAGAAATCAAACTCGTCTCTAAATTTCTCGAGAGTCCAATATTTATCCTCGATTGGTATAAATTCAAAAGGTTTATAGGAATCTAAGAAATCTGGTATCTTATAATTTATATCTACCTGATCATTTATGTGGATAAAAGTTCTTCCACATACAAAACAATAACCCTCAGAAAAATCATCAACCCCAGAGGTATTTGGATATACGTGGAGCTTTTTCTTTGTATGACCCTCAGATTTACAAAAAGGACAATTTATTATATATTGACCCTTATAATTACTCCGATATTGGTCTAAAGCTCCAATAGTATTTACGTGATAATACCTAAAAAGAAGCTCGTCTAATTTCCCAAAGATTATAATTTTCCCTTTTCTAGTTTGAGTCTCTTTATATTTCCAACCATTTATTTCGCTGTCCATAAAAAATATAATTTACCTCCAATCCAATTTCCAAGGACTATGAATATCCACGGTATAAGGTAGTCAAGTTTTGGGGATAACATGAAATAAAACGCATCTGCCACAGAATGATAGAACCCAGATAATATAAAAACAGGAATTCCAAAAAGTAGAGGATACCAATTTTTCTCTTTAGCTCCCATAACTGCAGTCGTCATGATTAAACCACAAAATGACCCTTTCATGAGAATGGCCGGAAGATTATCGTTGATTCTAGAGTTTATAATTACTTCGGCGGTTTCTTTGAGCTCTGGATATGAATAAGAAACTATACTACCAATCAAAAAACACCCAAGAACATTACCTCCAAGAACCATTCCAAGAGTCTTAATATTATCCTCCCAAAATATTCTACCTGTATATAACAAACTTCCAGTCTGTATTACCCCTAGGAGACCAAATCCGAAAAGAATAGCTCCTAGTATGCCGCCGACCTTAAGAAAAACTACCCCAGCCAACGATATATAAACACCGGCCAAGATAGATCTTTTTAATGTTCCTGTAACCATTTTTTGTATCTCCTTAAAGTTACTTCAGGTTCCTCATGAAAATGGTCCTGTCCGTCATCTAAACACCACATAAGTTGAGAGAATCTTAGGTTAGGATGTTTCATAAGATACTCAGAAAGGAGGTTTAGAATCTCGATGTTCTTAGAGAGTCTTTTAGTTACATCCATACCCTTCAGACATTTCTATATCTATCTCACCTTTATCGATTGCTTTACTCTCCAGGAGCAAGAAGTTTGAGCACTTAAGTTTATAGGCCTCGCAGATAGGATCTCCATCTTTTCTTATGACAATACCTTCTCTTGGCATTTTCTTATGATTCAAAGGCTCATCACACTCCATTCCAAAATGATCCTTGTCCTCCTTTAGAGATTTTAGAACTTCAGAATGCCAATTTTCATCTACCGGAATATTTGGATATAAGTCATGAAGACTACCATTCCAAAGTAAATCTATATGATGAATCTTGCCCTTAAGAGATGGATTATTCTTCACTAATTCCTTCGAGAACTCTAAAACCTCTGGAACATCAAGCTCTCGTTTTTTATCTCCATCTTGAATCGAAACTCGGTATATCATAAGCTTATTTTCCCCCGGTTTACATTTATAATCATAACCCTTTTGAATATAGGTTTGACTTCCAGAAACGTAACCTACTATTTCTCCAAAAAGTTCATAACCAGGAGGAATACAACCCTTAAGAAGTTTATAGTAATCAGCCCAAACATCAGTCCCATAATATCCTCCGGTTACCTTCTTGTTGATATACTGATTCTTTATGACTTTTCTAGATGAATATACAACCCCATACCCGATAGAATAACCTGGTTTTATTTTAGACTTTAGGATTTCAGATTTATTAGCCCAAAACTCTCTCTCACTAAGTCTTCTTGAGGTCCTAGAAAGTTTACGAGCCTTCTGATATTCTTTCTTTCTAATCTTATTGAATAGACTTTCTACTTTACTAAACGATTTAAGCTTCTTGATTAATACATTTCCAATACAAATAGATGTTCCATGAAGTTTGACAGATATAGAAACTTTATCGTCAGGAGAGAAATTATGAATCTCTTTATTAATACTTTGAGTATCGTAATGTAAATTAAACTGGCCGGGGATAAGAATATCAAACTTAGGTTCCTTCTTTTCACGACCTCTTCCTCCATGATGATTTCTACAGAGAGGGGTCCAAGGAACATATACTTTTATAAATACTCTCCCATTGATTGAATCGAAATAAGGAAGATCATCTATGTAATCCTCGAGATTCACATCAGATAAACTTGGATCCCACTTGACTAAAGCTTCTTTGGTAAATAGAAATCCTTTAGAAGGACATCCACGAAGCTTAATCATCTTGACTCTTCCATGTTTATTAAAGAATCCAACTTTTCTTTTAGCTTCCTCTTCCTTGCCAGAATCTAAGAGTGACTGAACTTCCTGATAATTTGAATTTCTTTCTCTTTCCCCAAATTCATAAAGATTATTGGCTCTAAGAAATTCAGGATCTAAGACGGTCTCAATTCTAGCATAAATCATTATATCCCCAGGATTGACTTCATCTTTTCTTATAACAATATCCTCACCATCGACAACTGTTTTGGCAAGAAAGTCAGAACCCTCAATTGGAATAAGTTCACCAATTTTTACAATGGAAGCAGAATATTCTTTACTACCATCTTTCGAAAAAGTAAATACATTTTTTTCCATATAACAAAAATTTATATTACATATATAAGAAAAATAAGCCGCCATAACCTCTTTCTTATTACCAAAATACATAAAAGAGTGCATCTTTCCAAAATTTTTTTCTTATCATACATATTAAATTCACCGTCTGAAAAAATTTCAAAACCTTATATATGACATAATATGAAGTATTTTTTTTTGTTCATTTTTTTAAATCCCTGGTTTGTGAAAATAGGGGATTTTTCTTTTTTTAGACGTTTATAGGGACTCAGACAAGAGGAATTACTATAAACTCTTTACTATTTAAAACCAAAAATTTCTCACAAGCTAATATATAAAATTTTCTTTTCTTGAGGGAAGGTTTTTCCAAACCAACCCTTTTCCTACACTTTGTTCCAGAAAAGCCTAACCTTCCCTCAGAATCTCACTTCGTTCGATAATTTGAAGTAAGAAAGAGGATATTTGGAAATTTCAGGATTTTCCAAATTTTTTCCAGAATTACATATAAAAATTTTCCAAATTCTATAGGGATATATTTCTCTTTTGAGCGAAGCGATAAAGAGAGACCAGGTGGCAAGTGACTGAAGCTTTAGCGAAAGGAACGAGGGTAGGCTTGATTGACGACTTTAGGAGGAAAATCAAGGGGAACTGGTCTAAGAAGAAAGAATAAAGAAAATATTTATCTACTTTTTGTTTTAATATAGGAATTCAATAGATTGACCAGAAAAAATAGATAAAACTCTTCTAATTTCCCTTGAGAATCTTAGTTATGAGAGTTTAATTAGAGATCCCTATAAACCTCTATTTTTTAAAGTGAACTCTTTATTGTTTAACATTTAACCAAGAATTTTTATGAATAAAAAAGTAATTAATGTTCCTTATGGAATACAGTATATCTCTGAATGGAAAGATTATGAAATACCAAGAGGAGATCATTTTATAGTAGATAAAGGAGTAACAGGTTGTGGATATACTGAGTTTTGTTTGACAAATTCTGACAATATTATTCTCTGTTCCCCTAGAAAATTACTCCTAGAGAATAAAAGAGATCAGCATATTAATGATCCTAATATTCTTTATCGGGAGAATGATATAAATGGTCATAATGGGGTTATTGATTTTGAAACTAGAATAGTAGAACATATTCAGAAATGTATGTTTCATAAATTACCTATTAAGATTATGGTAACTTATGATTCTCTTCATTATGTGTCTGATTTTCTGTATAAGATTAATGATTTAGGAAATTACATATTTGTTGTTGATGAGTTTCAATCAATTTTTCTTGACAGTTTTTTTAAATCAGAAGTAGAACTTGATTTTGTAGAGTGTCTTCAAAGTTGTCCTAATGTTATTTATCTTTCTGCTACTCCTATGTTAGATAAATATCTTGATAGAATAGATCAATTTAAAGATTTACTTTTCTATAAACTAGACTGGACTAAGACAGGATATGTAGAGACTGTTAGAATAAAACGGGGACTTGTTTCATCATTAAGTACTGAGTGCGGAAAAATAGTTGAGAAGTATTTAAAAAATGAATTTCCTATAACTTTAGATAAAAATAATAATCTAGTGGAATCTAGAGAAGCTGTTTTTTATTTTAATTCAGTATCAGAAATTTTAAGAGTAGTTAGAAAATATAAACTAACTCCTCAAAATACTCTTATAATATGTTCTAAGACAACTGAAAACGAAATTAAATTAAAAAAAGCAGGATTTAATTTTGGGAGAATTCCTCTTAAAGGAGAACCTTATCCTATGTTTATCTTTTGTACTTCAGCTATTTATATGGGTATAGACTTTAATTCAACCTGTGCATCTTCATATGTTTTTGCTGATCCAAATATAGAGTCTTTATCTCTAGACATATCATTAGACTTACCTCAAATTATAGGAAGACAAAGAGATAAAAATAATCCCTTCAAAAATGATATAGTACTCTTCTATAAAACTAAAAGAAAAGGAGAAAAAGAATTATCTGAAGAGGGATTTAAAGAATTGCAAAATCAAAGAAAAAAAGAAACAGATATTCTTCTTAAAGAATTTTCTAATATGTCTTTAGAAGGAAAACAGGCTTATTTAAATAAATTAAAATCCGACATTAAATTATCTCAATATTCTAATGATTTTGTTAGTATATCTAAGAATACTAATCTTCCTGTTTATAATTATCTTATAGAGATATCAAATGAAAGAGCTTGGGAAGTCAGTCAAAAGGATTACCAAGATAAAATTTCTGTAACTAGATCTTTAACCGAGGCTGGATTTTACAATGAAAAATATGAATCAAAAGAAAGTTTAATAGTATCAGATTTTCTTAGGGAGAAATTTTATAAAACTGGTATTTTTAGAGAAAGAATGAAAGCTTATTGTGAATTTTGTGATACTTATGGAGGAAATCAAGATATTATGTCCTCATTAGATCATAAAATAAAAGACTCTAAATACAAAGGATTCTATACATTTTATGGAACTCAAGGATGTTCAGCAAGACATTATCAAGAATCAGATCTTCTTAGAGGATTTAAAGATAATTTACAAGGAGATAAACTAAAAACCTTGATTTACTCTAATTTCAAGACTGGAGATCGTTATACTTCCAAAGATATAAAACAAAAACTTCATGAAATTTATATTCTCCTAGGTATATCTAAAACTCCAAAAGCTACAGATCTTGGGAATTACTTTACTCTGGTCAAAACAAAAGTAACTCTACCAGATAAATCACTTTCAAATGGATTTAGACTTGACCTCTTGTAGACAAAAAAAGACCCAAAAGATTTTATTCTCTTGGGTTTTATTTTAATAAATCTATACGGTACAAAAAAATAGGCAGACATTTGTGTTATCTGCCTTTTTCTTCTAAACCAACTCTGAAATCACGTCTTCAAACTTTCCAAATCGTTGATATCGGAATCCAAATTGTCTTGCCGTGAATTCTACTTCCTTTCCGAAAACTTTGAGTGTCAATTTATCTCCTTCTTTTATGTTTTCTACCATTTCGACAGGTAGATAAGTTGGCATGTATTCTATTTTGTCTCCGGGAGTTAGATCTTCTGGTATTCCCATGTCTTGCCAATTTTCAGAATCAGCAGAGTGAAACCAGAGTTGAATAAATCTTTGTCCATCTTTTACCTCATTTATACCGAGGATTCTTGAGAGTCTTTTCTTGTAGCTCTCAAACCAGTAATTTCCCTCTGTTCCTGTTACTAAGGAGTTTGGGATAATAAAAAATTGTGCTTTTTTCATAATTTTACATGTTTTGTTTATTACTATATATAAGGCTATCAGATGATTTTAGGTGGATAAAAAAAAGAGGTAAGGAATCTATCCAAACCTCTATTTTGTTGTGTTACTTTTCCTTTTTCTTGGCAATTTTCTCTTGAATTACATCTGTTACAAGACATCCAAAAGAATGAAATACTCTTTCCAATGCAATTCCACATGCAACACCCCACATGATTTTGTTCACTAAATCTTTGTCATTCATAATTTTACATGTTTTAAGTTATACATATTTTCTTCTATATATAAGGCTTTCAGGTGATTTTAGACGGTGAATTTGATATTCTTATATATGTATGAAAAGAAGAGAAACAAAAAAGAAAATTAAAAAATGTCTTAAGAAAATAAAAGAACTTGGATTTAGTTTTTCCAGGGTCTCAGTTTCTTATGATTCTTGTGTCTTTGAAATCTCTGAGTTACCTGATTTTCTTTGGGGCATATGGAAAAGAACCTGGAGAACAACTGATTTCTCAAAAGATTATCCTGAGAAGTATGCGTATTTTGGTCAGTTCAAGGATTTCTATGATAAATTTAGACCGACCATGGTAGATTATTCGTATACTAAATTTTCTGAGTTCGTGAATTTTTTAGAAAATTTTAGAACAGTAGATTATACATCCCGGATACTTGAACTTCTTAAGGAGGGTAATATGGATGTCCCAGTAACGGTTGAAAACAAAACCGACGAGGAAATCATGGCCGAATTTAGGAAACTTCAGGAAGAGGAAATATTTGAAAGATCTCACTTTATGTTATCTCCGGAGGATTATCAGAAAGCACTATCAGAGAAACAAGAATTCATAAAATATCTTGAGGGTCTTGGGGATATGGTATTGACTGTTCTTTGGGAAGCAAACGGAAGTGATGGAAGTGGTCTTTATACTTGCTTTCATATAGGAACCTTCCGAGTTCTTCTTAGAGATAGCACCCCTAATGAAATCCAAAACGAAGTCTATCAGAAGATGTGGGAACTTAAGTATAATTGCACTTTCCGGCCATCTCTTTTCGTCGGGGATAAATCAACCGTGGAAGGTTTAGGAAGATATACAGAAATAATAAAACAATGAATATTATAGCTTGGATTTTTTGGAGTTTTTATAGGAAGCTTCATTCTTTGGTTTCATACATTCCTCTCGGGGATAAAATAAAATGTCAGAAGAATATAATGAAAATACATAATTTACTTAAGAATCCAGGAGACTTTCCACCAGTAGCAGAAGGAGAATTTAATCTTCACCATCAAAGTAATGACGTAAACTTAGTATATCGAAGTCTCCTCCAAAACAGTGATGGAAGTTGGGAGATTGTTCTTGGTTATGGTCGAGGGTTTTATGTTCACGATGAAAACTTATGGTATGGATATTACGATGATCATAAGGCACGAATCTCAAACCTATTTTCTGAAACCGCAGGACAAGAAAGAATGTTTAAGGAGGAGCTTATCGAAGAAGGTTGTCCCAAAGAATTGGTAGATCAGTTAACACCTGTCCCTGAAGGTTGGGCATATCAAGATTGGGATGAAGGTTTGGTTTTTGTGGTTGAGATAGTGGGTTGGTACGAATTGCCTACTTATCAAGAGTTTATTTCAGAAGGATAATACTAGAGGATATAGATATTATTCTTTGACTCCTGAGGGATATTGTAATTTTTAATAAGACTAATTTTGTTAACTTATAGATATTCAGTTATCAGTGAATCAGAAAATTATGAAGAAGAAACAATAATAATATTTAAGAAATGACAGCAAAAGAATATTTAGAAAATGACAACTCTTATTGTCCAGTTCCGGGTTAAAGTAGTTATTGTTATTTCAGATAAAGCAAAAAAAAAGATATACTTCAAATAATAAAAAAAACAAAGTTATGGTAAACGAGAGCAGAATATTACAAATAGATTTAAAAACTGCTAGAGAATGGTATAAAAGTGATAATGCCGCACTTAAACAGTTAGCGCTTAAAGTATTCTCCGAGGAAGAACTTAAACCCCGCGTAATAAAAGAGATCGTTGATGAGATACTAAGTTCTCCTGAGGTTTACAGGTTAAATGAGATCCAAAAAATTCAACTTAAAGGTGTTCAATCTAGAAAAGGAGAAAACATTTCCGCAATCAAACAACTAAGAATTCTCTCCATTTATTATAACAGAGGATGGACTAAAGGCCTTACTAATGTTGGATATTTTATCTCGAAAGATAGTTGTGGATGGAAAATAATTAAACACAATACAGTTAGTTATCCAGGCGTTCCTTATTTTAGAAAAGAAGAATACGCTAGAAAAGCTTTGGAAATTTTAAGCAATGATATATTAGAACGATTATATACTGATTTATAAGATGTTAAGTATAAGAGGGATATTTTATCTCGGGAAATCAGAAACCATTAGTGTCTTCCGGAAAAATCAATTGACAATTTTTGGAGGCCTATAACATGAAAATGGGAATAAATATTGTGATAAAGAATATGTGACTGATCCAGATTAGCGAGAGGAAGGGAAAATTATTCTCCTTTCTTCTCTTCTTTCTCTTATATATGTAAACAATAAATAAATTATGTATGACAGAAGAATTTAACGGTGAAATTATAGAATACGATTTCTATGGTTTTGAAAATGCTGCCGCTGCTGAAGAAATGAAGCAAGGAAAAGTCGGAAAGTTAATAGGAATAGGAAACTCGATGACACCTATTCTTAAATCACGTCAGCCTGTTATATGCTCCCCGATAACTGATGAAACTGTCCTGAAGAAAGGTGATATTGTGTTCTGTAAAGTTCGTGGAAATCATTACCTTCATAAAATTCATGCGATCAAAGGAAAGAATGAAGAATTCTTGATCGGTAATAATCATGGACATATGAATGGTTGGGCAAAGAGAAGTAATATTTTTGGGATAGTAACGAAAATTTTATGATTAAAGATTATAAAAAATAGACAGAAATATGAGTAAACTACATGACGATTTTAAAAGTATATTTTTAAAATTTTGCCTAGAACATGATATAACGCCAGAATCTAAAGAAATTAAGGAGATAGTTAGAAGTTTGGATGAATTGTTACATACTTCAAAGACTAAGGAAGAAGAGAAATTTACCCAAGAGGATCCGGAATATAAAGATCTCTCCAAGCTTCATGATTCTATTGTCCAGGGTTGTATCGATTATATAAATTCTCACCCTAAAATTCAAGAAGAGATCTCAAAGAAAAGGGAAGAGCTTGAAAAGGAGTGGAATGAAAATTATACGGGAGAATATAGACTCATTCCTGACATTCGAGTCTTCTTTTCTGCTGATGGTCTAGAATTCTCTCTTGATGCTGGGGAATGGGTAGCTGCAACGGATTCTAGTATAAACATTAATATCGGAAACGTCTCAATAATCCATAGAATGTGATGAAAGAAGATCAGAAAAAGATTACTATTTTCAATAAGAATGGTATTACAATAGAGAAGATACTTACCAGGAACTCTAAAAAGTCTGCATACCCAAGTTGTTCCTCAGAGTATATCAGTCTTGGTGAAGAACAACCAGAAATGCCGTATCATTGGATGAGAAAGAAGGGAATTCCAGAGTATACAACGATAAAATGTGTCTCTAAATTAGGATTCTATTATAACAAAAGTGTCCAAACAAAGACTCTTATAACTCAAAAACAAGAGAATCTATCTAGGAAACTAAGAAAAGTTGTTATAAAAGGTTTAGATGGTGATTATCATCTTACTTATCTAATTAGTTATCATGGGACAGATATAGGACATGAAACCAGACCTTGGGATCTTATTGGTAGTAGTTTTCCTGACAATTATATGTGGGGACTTCTTGATGATATAAACAATCTTTTTGATGAACTTGAAAGTCATAAGATAGTAAAATGTGGAAAGAATATATCATCAGTCCGAGACTTAAGAAGAAGTGTAATTACAGAACTCTTTGGAAATCCTGATGGTCCTAAATTTCAAACTAACGACGAGAAAATTTTATCACACGGATTCGATCTTAAAACTAGTTTCAGAAATGTTAAAGCATAGTAAACGATTTGTACTTATTTTTAAGGTAGAATATGGAGAACCAAACTATAGAGACAAAAATAAAGATTGGGATATAAAGTGGTCTGAATCTTATGACGAATTTGATACTCTCCAAGAAGCTAATCAGGGAATTCTTGAGTATACAGAGCTTTACAAAGATGACCCAGAGCCTATTTACTATCCAGAGCATTACAGACATAAACTAACTGGAAAAGAAAAACCAGAACTTTATAGTTGGAGAGGAGATAAACCCGAGGATTACGACTTTATAAAAGAAACTTGGGATTATACTGAAGGAAAGAAATTCTGGGGATGGTTGCTATTAGATTTTGAAAAGTGTACCATCGAAAGGATAGGAGGTTGTAAATTCCTATTCTACCCATTAATCTATGAATCTAAAACAAAAACATCCTACCATTACCGGGAGAACAGAGCTGGATCCTTGAGCCGTCATAAAGAGGCTTCTAAGAACATAAAAAATGATCTTTCCCTTCGAGATTATTTCTTCCGTGGTGATGATGAAATTCCTAAAGACTACAAATGGGATGATGGAGAATATCAAGGTTGGCTACAGTTTAGATGGGGTAATGGAAAGAACTCATTGACCTATATAGAACCGCCAAAGCCACAAAAAGAAACGGCTCTATGTACAGCTCAAGCTACTCCGGAAGAAAGATATGATGCTCAGATAGAATTTGATCTTCAATTGGATAGAGAAAATGCGACTTCGAGAGAGGTGGTAGATAAAAAAAAGAAACCAGGAGATTTTAGTTTCTCCTGATTTTTTATCTATAAATTTGATGTTTTCTCTAGATATTTTTCTTTGGCTTCTTTACATGATTCTATATCTTCACTTAAACAAACCAAACCTCTTTGACACCAATATTGGAATTTTTTTGTCCTTCCATTCTTACATTGTGCAGTCACTGTTCTTTCATCGGTTGTCCAGAAATATCCAATACAAGGTTTATCTATTCCAATCACCTGGACTGGAATTATATCATTTATTTTTATTTCCTTGTTTTCTTCAAATTTATTTACTTCCGCAACATCTCCTATTATAGATGTCCATTTTAGAGTGTCCCCTTGATATTCTGGAAATTCTGATAGGTTTAAGACTACAGCTTTATCGTAATGACATAAACTTTCTAATTCCCCATGAAGATACCACCAAGAATTACGATCTAGATTAAATTTATCTTCTTCCAGAGCTTTTTTTATTAGGTTTTGTGCCTCTGGATTCCATTCACAAACCATTTTAAGAATTTTCGTCATTTGGGCTAAATATAAATAATTGATAATCAAAATGAGCTAATTGTTTATCATGAAGTATAACTAGATCATATACTGGATTTATTTCTAGTCCTTTCCACATTTTATATATTTGTGCAAAGTGAACTCCAGATACTTTATGTAAGGTTGATCTTTTTGAAGCCGGATATTCATAATCTTTAGTAACTCCTGTAATTGAAATCCCTTCTTTTGTGAATCTTTGAATCCAACCTGTTTTAAATACTTCTGCTTTTACTGTTAAGTCTAGGGTTTCTTTAATTCGGTCTTCTATTTTCTTTTCTAGTTCTCCAGTACAGATATAATCCTTTGGGAGTTCGTAAATAAGTTCGTCTGTTTGTCTAAAGAATAGTTTAAAATTCTCAGGCACGATATCTTTAATGTATTCAGAAATACTATACATCATCCATTTTTCTATTGTTATTTGACGTTTAGCATTTAATTTTCCAAAAATAACTTGACGGGTATATTTTGATTCAGCCAACAACGAAGAATCATCATATAATCCTATAAACTCTTGGTAGGTTTTTGCATTCTGAACTAGATCTGGATTATAATATCTGAAGGCTTGAAAATTAGCTTTCTTAAGATCAATACTCATAAATCTTTTCCCAGTCTGAGCTCCTGTATAAAGATCACATTTTACTTCCCCCGGGATAGAAAATCTTTGAAAAAATTCTTTATCTTCACAAAAATCTTTATATTCCTGGGAGGATTCAATGTCAGTTATTATCTTATTTCTTGTGTTATAGAAATGATCTAAATATTTTCCAGGATTTCCAGAAAACCTCTCGGAAATTTCTTTTTGAAGTTGTTCCCATTTTGTCCTACTCCCATAATCTTCTTGATAGAGATCTATGAAATATTCAAAATAAGGTGAAATAAGGACTTGTATGGGGAGATTAAAATCTTTTACAAATCTATCCCTAAGATCTAAATCTATTTTATTCATCCTCGTAAATTTTTTGTATTTGTTTTTCTACTACTTCTTCCCAAGATTTTCCTAAGACTATCTCTCCTGTTGTTATTACTCTATTATTCTCTATGAGTTTAATTTCTGACATCCAAGAGTTCTTAGAGAATGGTGTTGTATCAATAAAGATTCCTCTTTCTTCTCTAAGAAACTTTAAAACCATACATAAACTTGGGGCTAGATAATATTCTTTTTCTCCAGATAATAAACCCAAAGAAATTAATTTATCACCAACCCAAATATACTCTACCGGATATGTATAATTTTCTTTGTAGAATAATTTTGCTGTTTCTTTAGATATGACCTGATCTATAATTGATTTCATACATCTATAAGGGTTTTATCCGATGAGAGCCTTATAATTGATTAAATAAAATTTAAAACTATGTGTTTATATATTGGATTAAAAAGTAAGTTTATAGCTGAACACGACATTATTGTTTACAAAAAATTATCTGAAGTCTCTGGGGGGGGGGGGGATGGGTTACTCCTAATAGAGAGTGGCCTATAGAATTCAATAAAGTTCTTATTCCTGAAGGTGTAGCAAGAGAAAAAAAAGTATGGTTATAAATATATAATAGAAGAAGGAGCTATTCATGCTTATACTTTTTCTCCAATTTCTAAAAAAGGTTGTGAGGAGTTCTTTATAGCTAAAATTCCTGCTGGCACTAGGTTTTGGTTACAAGATAATCTAAGAGAAGTTGCTGCAGAGAAAATGATAATTACAACAGAACATCCAGAACCAAGAAAAAGAATGGATTTATCTGATTATTATCATTTTGGAGTTGACGTTTATCTTAAGGACGGTAGTAGAGCTAAAAACGATGAAAGTTTTAGTGTTTCTGATGTAATTGGTCTATTTGCTTTTGATAATATGGTGATATCTACCAAAGTTGAAAAAGAGGTTATTTCTAATAATATCTTGGTAGACCTGGAAAATGAATATCCATATATAGGTAATTTTGAAAAAGAAATGAAGGATATGAATGGGTATAAAAATACTAAATCTCTTGAAAAATATCTCAAAGATCATCCTGCAATAGATATTTGTAAGAAATTAGGAGAAGATTGGTATATTCCGGCTTTAGGAGAACTGATAAAAGCTTTTTCAAATCTCTTATGTATAAACTTGACCCTCAGAAAATTAAATCTTCCAACTATAGATGGTTACGAATGGTTTTGGTCTAGTACAATGAAAGGAAAAAGGTATGCTTGGGGCTGTCGCGGTGATGGTGACTTCGATTGGTTTTACTACGAATACGTCTACAACAGGCGCCCTGTTTTGCCTTTCTTGGAGCTCTCATGAGAAATTATCAAATATTTAAAGAATTTTCGTATCTCTCTAGAGAATTAAGGATGTATATATGAAATCTTCAGACGGATACCTAAAATTGTAGAGTTGTATGAAAATAAAATGTATTACAGATGTAGTCACTAACAGTAGTAGTGAAGTATATGTAATCAAAACAGGAATGACAGAGAAAGAACTCCGGAAGATCCTCTTAGAAATAACCAAAGATTGTATAGGTTGTTCTGGAATGGGAGGAATAATGGATATCCACACAAATCAGAGCCCAGAAAAAGACGGCCTGGATTGGGATTGGCTTCCAGAAAATAGTCTTGGTCTTCACATTGATTACGGATACGACTTAAGAAAAATACGAAAACACTTAGAGAGTTTAGGTTGTGAATATTTGGATCCAGAAACTCTCAGAGAAAATTATTATACTACCAAAGCAAATGATGTAATGAGAAAACTTGAAGCCTCTACATCTCAGGCCGAAATAACAAGGCTCTATGATGTGTGGGAAAAACTTATAGCAAAAATAGAACAATGAAAATTAAAAGCGAATCAGACGTTATAACAAACTCTAGTAATGAAGTCTTCTGTTTTAAAATGGATGAAGAATATGAAGAGCTGAAAAGAGAGGTTCCAGAATTTGTCTTCACTGAATTTAAAACTTGGGATGATATCAGAAAATATGTAACCAACGAAAACTACCTAAGATGGGACCTCACAGGATGGGGGGGGGCTCAGTGTGAACATGGAGAGGGAGCTGTAGAGCCTAAACATGATTTCTATGGTGGTTATGAAAACAAAGAATTCATTGAGAAACTTAAGAACTCTGGGAAAATCGATGATGAGATCTGGGATTTCTTTAAAATTGGTTATGAGAATATCTTAGGACTAGCATATTATGTCATAGGATTTAGACCTTCTTGGGTTGAAAAATATGATAATTGGGCTTGGAAAAAGAAGCTTGAGAAAATAGAAAAACATCTTACCTCCAATTTCAAAAAAGGTGATGTTTTAGCAATTATGTTTAAAAATCATCTTAGAGATTGTTATAAGAAACCTGTTCTTATTACTTATGAAGGAGGACTTTGCTTTGATAACCCATACGTAGAGGAAGCAACGGATGAATATAAACTCCCTAAGACAGAAGAAAAAGTTCAAATAGTTATAGGTTGTCTTGATTATTTCTCTTCTAGACTTGCAACTCCTGAAGAAATTTCGGTTTATAAAATGTTGGTAAATGAAGATAAAAAGTCTAAGTGATGTAATAACAAATTCTAGTCACGAAGTATTTATATTTAGAGATATCAAAGATCCTGGAGAACTAAAACGATACATAAAATCTAAAACCGATGTCATGAGCGAACCTTGGCTCTTTAAAGAGAAGGATATCAAGGACGTTGACATTAGTTGGTATCACAGAACTCCAGATACACCAGAAGATAGGTTTGAAGCACTTCGAGATCTTTTAGAAAATGATAAAGAAGAATATGGGGAGTGTACTAGATTTAGAATCCAATATAAAGATTATCATAAATTCTATAAAAAATTCTTAAAATCAAAATTACCTGCATCAATTTTTTTAGGTAAATATACAGATCAGGAAATTAAGCATTACTTGGAAGTCGGAGATCCTTGGGACGCTCATCATCTTATTGGGTGTTGGATTTCTGAGTGGTATGAAGATTATGTAGATTATGAAATCCTCGAAGATTTGGAAAAGAAATATAAAAATTCAAAATATATATCTCACTAATGAAAAATTTTATAAACTGGGGTCTTAAGGTCAGAAAAGACAGGTCCAGAAATTATTATTCAGTCTGGGAAAATTTAAAAACAACAAGATTAGATTTAGGGGAAGAAGTAAAATTACCCTATGGAGAATCAGAGTTTTATGACATAGGTGTTACGGAAAGATGTAATGCAATGTGTGATTTCTGTTATGTCTCTGCTGACTCTGAAAAACAAGATTATAAAGATATATGTGAAACTTGGAAATCTTGGATGGCTAGTTTCCCTGAAGATACTCCAATTGATCTAGAGAATGATCCGGTATTTAAGGATATACTTGCAAAACCAGACAAAGACAATACACTAGAGGAAGTAAAATTCAAACTTAAAGTCCTCTGGATGATAAAAAATAAATTACCACTTGTTTATACTCATAAGCCATTTCAAATAGCCATTGGCAGCGTTGGCGAAGGGACTATACATCCAGACTTCCCGAGATTCCTTAAAACTGTATATGAAACTGGGGTGGTTCCAAATTATACAACAAATGGGATTATCTTAGCTTCAGATACGCCACAGTCAGAAGAACTCTTGGAGGCAACTAGAAAATATGTAGGTGGAGTGGCTGTTTCATATGGCAATAAACGAATCAGAACTCAAGCAGACAAAGCTATCGAGAAACTCTTGGAAAAAGGTGATTGTAAAGTTATGATACATCACTTAATTTCCGACAAATCTTCCGTAGATGAATTACTTGAAGCTGAAAAGAAGTGGGAAAATAAAATTCACTATCACGTATTACTTCCTCTTAAACAACATGGAAGAAGTCGGGATGAAATGACTGAAGAAGCTTATTTATACTTGGTAGATAAGATAAATGAACACAATCTTACTAACTTGGCATTCGGCATGTGGTTCCTTCCCTTCCTAGAGAAATATCCAGGAAGTATAAATGTATGGGAATATCCTGGAGAAACTTACTCATCAAATGCACTTCTCAAGGATGGTAAAGTACTCATAACACCGAGTTCTTATAATCTTGAAGTTGTAAAAGAAATAGTTTTATGAATTATATATTTGGAAGTGATCTGGGATCCTTGGTAGAAAGTATTTATCTCGGGATACCTTATACAGATAGTCAAAAAAATTTCAATATAATAGTAAATCCCCTTAGAATAACTTATTTAATTGGAAAGACGGTTATAATAAATAGGTTTGATTATCCTAAAGGGAATATAAAAACTCTGATAACAAATAAAAATAAAATAATATCTAGAGTTTGGTTAGGGGACGCTTATATGAAAGAAGTTATTTTTGACCCTTACCTTCCGAGACTTAATATGAATATAGCTTGGAATGGAGAGACACTGGAAACTCTTGGAGAAGAAAATATAGAAATGAACAATCCTATATATTACTCAATGGATTCTGATACACTATTCTTTCCTAAAGTTAAAAATTATCGAGATTCACCAGGAGAAAAAGGAGAATATAATTTTATAGGATATCTTCTTTATCAAACTGGACTTAATTTATATAAAAATTCTGAATTTAAAAATTTAGATATAGTAAAATGTAGGAAAGGAGTATAAATAAAAAGAAAGGCAATGGAATAAAATCCAATGTCTTTCTATTTTTTTATTTTTTGGTTATAACTTTATCAATCATACCATAATTTTTTGCTTCTTCGGCAGTCATCCAATAATCTCTATCACTATCTGCCCAAACCTTATCAAACGGTTGTCCTGATCCGTCTGAAATAATCTGATATAATTCATTTTTAAGTTTTAAAATTTCTCTAGCTTCAATTTCAATATCAGAAGCCTGTCCTCTGGTTCCCCCAAGAGGTTGATGTATCATAACCCTTGAGTGTGGAAGTCCAAATCTTTTTCCTTTCTCTCCAGAAACTAATAATACTGCTCCCATAGATGCAGCCATTCCTGTGCATATTGTTGAAACACATGAGGATATAGTATTCATAGTGTCAACAACTCCAAGCCCAGCATATACCTCTCCTCCAGGAGAATTTATATAGAGGCTTATATCTTTGTCTGGATCAACTGAATCAAGAAAAAGAAGTTGTGCATTTACAATATTGCATGTTTCAGATGTTACCTCTGTTCCAAAAAAGATTATTCTGTCCATCATAAGACGAGAGAAAACATCCATTTGAGTTACATTAAGCTGTCTTTCCTCAAGGATATATGGATTTTGATAACCAACAACTGAATCTAAAGATGATCTTCCATAAGGATGTTTTGACAGATAAAACTTTTCAAATTCTGATTTCATAAAGCTATTGTTAAAATTATTATAAGAATTACTGTTACAATTATATTTATTACAATGATTTTATTTTTAGAACTTTTACAATCTTCAAGTTCTTTTTCAAGATCATATGATTTTTCTTGAGTCTTGTTATTTATTGTTTTTAGTTCTTTAATAAAATCTTGATACTCTTTTATAACTTCTTGAGTTCCTTCAAAATTTTCAACACATAATCTTGCGTCTTCTAATTCATCCATTATCTCAAGTTCTCTTTGTTGTATTCTCTTTTCTGTTTCATTTATAAAATCTATTAACGACTCTTTCTTCAATTTCTTTATTTCAATTAGTCGTCCATTTTCTAATACTTGTTTTAATTCTTTATATTCCTCTTCGTTCATAGTTTTATTATTTTGATTGGCCTAAGATCAAAACTGTTCTTAGTTATAATTACTGTTTTATTTTTTAGAATTATGTTTTTTGAATATAGACCATCTGGATAGAGGGATACAAACTTTTCTTTTTCTAGTTTTTCAGTAAACTTAGAACCAAATGCTATATTATCCATTTCATAATTAAGAATTTCAGATTTTAAGGTAATCCAAACTTCCTCAGAAACACAAGATTTACAAAAAGAATCAACCATTGGAAGAAGTACGTGAGTATAATCCCTATTTTTATCCGACTTCCAAATTTTAATGAATTCCTTAACGCTGTTTACATCTGAAATTATATGATGAAGTGCTATTTTAACGCCGGTTTCAGATAGGGCTCGAAGAGATTGTTGTTGATATCGTTGAAGTTTTTTATTTCCCAACGATAATGCAACTCCTTTACAATATTTTTCAGTTGCATCTAATATTTCACGAGCCCTAGGGTCTCCCGGCGTTCCTAAAATAATTCCATTCGTCGTATAAGAGGGAGATACATCAGATTCATATACTGTCTTAAGAAACTCTGTAAACTCTGGATGCTCTGTTGGCTCCCCTATACTTCCTATTGCTACAGAAAATGGTCTAGAATTTTTATCCATCTCATTCATCCAAGTTTTCCAAGTTTCACAAATCCCGATATAGTTCTCCCCTTTTGGAGTTGCTTTAGCGTAACACCAAGAACATCCTCCATGACATCTTGAAGTTATTGCAATATCATAAAACTCAGAATATTCTGGGGGCAATTCTTTATTATCTTCTCCAGGTTTTCCAAATCTATTTGTATAACCAGAGATCGAATCAAAAATAGAAAAATAATTATATTCTGGAAATTTTTTTATCTTAACCGACATAACATTCTGAATATTTATTTTTCAAAAAAAATTTTTAATTCTAATATAATTTATTTTTTAGTTGTTCAATTTCGTCTTTTATTTCTATAATTTTAACTTGATCAAAATTTTCCAGAAGAGTTTGGATATAAATATCAAAAACATCAGGAAATTTATCTCTTAAATTTTGAAATGTATATATCCTAGGAAGATAGAGATACCTACTATGTTCCTGAAATCCTGTTTTTATATCAAAAATTAATTTTCTTGATAGAAGTTCTTGGTAAATACTGTATTTTATATCAAGAATCTCAAAAAGAATTGACATAAGTTTCTTCTTTATCTTTGGATGTTTAGATAATGGATTCCAAATCTTACCACCATCCCTTATAATTGGAAAATCTTCAGTGGAAATTAAAGAAACTTCCTTTAATTCATCCCAACGTAAATCTGAATATTGAGAAGTCTCATTTAAAAGGTAATATTTATAACTCTTTATTTTATATTTTTTAGATAGATCTTTCCAATTTTCTCCAAGACGTTTTAAATATTCTTGTTCTAAAACTTTTTTTGAGATCTCTATCTGTTTCTCCTGATCTTTTGACAATAACTTTAATTTATAATTAAAATAAGAATGAACTATATTCTCTTTTTCATCATTATTTATTTTTTCAGACAGGAATATTTTTTTCAAGCTCTCTAAGTTTTTCATAAATCTCCGGAAAATTTTGTTTTAACCAAGTTTTTGAAGTATCTTTATTTATAAGACGATCCCAAGATAGAATTATTTTTGAAGTTTCATTTTCTAATCTCAGAATTTCATCGTTCATCTTGATTAAATTACTAACTATGTTATCAGGAAGAATAGAAAGATTAGAAGACTTTTCAACAAATAGTTTAGGAACTTTAACTTGTCTATAGTAATCATAATAAAGTCCCCTAGTATCTTCTGTTTGTTTTATTCCTCCATACTTAATTCTAAAACTTCTTCCAAGATAAATACCTGTATATGCCCAGAAATTATCAAAATTATTTAAAATTTTAAGCTCTTCTTTTGTTATATCTTTTAGAGATTCGGAAATAATTATATTAATCATTCCGTCACATAACTCAGGTATTCTTTTCTCTGAAGTTTTGTATATCTCTGAATTATAAATAAAATGATTTTTAAGAGAATTAAGATATTTTGTCTTTATACTCATATAATGTTTCTAATTCTTTAGTTTGAAAACATACAAAATCATTAAGAGGTATACTATATTTAAATTCTAAAGACTCCAAAAATAATTTTAATTCAGAATCATATTTAAAATAAAACTCAATTTCTTTATTTTCTCCTTGTACAAATATTTTTAAAACACCCTTTTTATAGATTTGTCCGTCTTTTATGAAATCTTCGTATTTATCTAAGGCTTCTTCTGGAGTTTCATAATAATTATCTCTCAGAATTTCTCTACAAAAATATGTTTTCTTATATTTCCAAAAACCTTTAGTTATACCATCAGGATAAAAATATTCATAGTATTTATTTATTTTTGGTTTTATTATTTCTATCTTATTTATTCTTATAGTATCTGATGAATGTAATCTTGTGAAAATCATTTTTGTACTTCTATTATTTCGTTTATATCTAATCCTTTCCAAAGAGTGTCTCCCCAATTTCCAGAAAATGACTTGTGATAGTGACCAAAGTAATAGTTATTTGGTCTGGTTTCTTTCAGGATTCTGTCCAGATACTTCCTATCTTCTAAAATATTATGATAAGTTTCTAGATTAACTTCATTATCTCGAATTAGCACGGGGTCTAAACAAAGAGGAGATTCATGACTTATTATTATGTCCTCCTTAAAGTTAACTTTGCTTAAATCTTGGATAGGTCTTTCATTTTCCCACCAAATTTTACGACCATTTTTTGTCTCTTCTTTTATTCTCCAGTCTTTGTCTATACTAGTTGCTCCTCCGATAACAAGTATTTCTCTTTCTCCCCAGTATAATCTTGTATAGTCTGGGAGTGCTTTAAATTCCGGATAATCGAGGAAAAATTCTTTTGATTCTGGATTAAAATATTCTGGATTATCGTGATTTCCCCTAACTCCAAGGATACAATTTCTATTTTTGGAAAGATTATTTTTTATTCTTTCGTATATACCATCATAATACCCTCTTTTATAGAAACCCAATCCAAAATCTCCTGCTATAATAAATGCAGTATTTTCAAGACCTTTTTGTGTTATAGTCCAAACTAATTCACGAAATTCTCCATGAATGTCTCCTACAATACATAAATTTTCATAATCTAATTTCATACATAAATAAGGACTTCAAACCCCTATAATTGAGTATGTCTTATGAAAATAATAAAATTAAATATTTTCTTAATCGTAATTCATTAATTCAGATTCCTTCAAAGACAACTCCTTCAGTTTACTATTATTTTAAATATAGTAGTGTAAGATACTCAAATCATTTCACCCCAGAAAAAACTGGATGTGGACAAATACAGGTAATACGAACGTCAAAACGAGTTTTTATACTAATACCTGGAGAAAGTGAATATCGGATATTAAATGAAAAAACCGGATTTTATCTTTTAAGAAAATTATTAAAGAGTGATTTAAAAAAGAAATCTGAATCATCAAAAGAAAAACAATATCAAAGATTTATGAAAAATAAAAGAAGAGTATCTGAATCAAAAAAGATAGATAAGTATTTAAAATCACTTAAAGGAGAAAACTTGAGAACCTTAAATATGAACTCGACATATATAGGAAACCAATAAGTAGCCACCAAGGTTTAATTCGCAACAGTCCTGCAAAGTCGGGTTCTTTTTTTTTCGTCGACAATAAAAAACCAAAGAGACTTTTAATCTCTAAGGTTTATAAAATATTTTAATACTTTTTTGTCGGAAATAAATATAAAGCCATAGGTATCTTCGAAAGATATTGATTGTTTGCTTTTATCTAAATTTATTGTAATAACTGAACATTCTCTATTAATATAAGATATTATTGGTAGAATCAACGCTTCATAACCAAAATAATCTATATAAGGAGTTTTTATTATTAATGATAATTCTAATATTTTATTTTCTAAATTTATTGCATATAACTCATCTCCTATTTCTAAATCTATAAATCGAACCATTTTGCAATTTCCGGATCAGTTATTATTGAATCTATGTATGTTGAAAAATCTTCTGATATACTAATAGATTTATCAATATTTTCTTTTCTGACACTAATAGTATAATTTTCAATGGTTTTAAAGATCAATTCTCCTGAAGAAAGTGTTGATATTCCAAGTACAGTATAAGATTCGATATAGTCTGGAGAAATAAATATATAAATTTTATCCCCTATCTTAAGATCACTGAATTTTTTCATTCTCTCTAACTACGCCGATAATCTTATGATTGCTTCTTCGGCCGTTTTTGTATAATCTAACTCCAAGATGTCAAACATATAAGTAGCTAGTCAAGATTTTTTTTTTGTATTAAACATCCTTCTCTCCCTTCATAAGAAATCTCGGCCGGAAATTCAATCATCTACCTCGGCGTCATCTTTTCTTTCATACTTCAGACCTTCCTTTAATTCTTTAAGTAACCTTGGGAGAGCATAATTTTTTACATCCTCTCTTGTTATTTTTGTTATCTTAGGAAATTTTAGGGGTTTTTCTTCTGGAGATTCTATTTTTTCTATCTTAGCAAAATTCTTCTTCTCCATAATGATTATAATTTATTGATATTCCTTTTAGATTTTCTTCTGCCCAATTACTAGCTTCTTCATAACTTCCAAACTCAGGAGAAGGGTAAATTCTCCATGGAAAAATAGGAAAATCTTTATATCTTATATACCATTTCTCTCTTAGTATTCTTTTTGTTTTCCTGTCACAGAATACTTTAAAAGTTATTTCATATCTAGGACCAATTAGAAAAGTTTTTAATTTCATATCCATATATATTTTTATTATTTTATCTACTATCTCTTTCTCTTTTCCTTCTGGTGATTTATGTTTTCTTAACCAAACAGAGGGGTAATTTGAGAAATCCAATCAATGTATTTGTTGTTTCTTATATAGACTTCGTAGTTCTTATTTGGATCTAACTTAAGATCTCTAAAAATAATACTTTCAGAACCTCCTGGAAAAGGAATAAACTGTTTATTTGATCCTTCCACAGTTTTCATCTTGAAGGAATTAATTTTTTTATTATATCAGTTCCGGAAAATTTAGTAGTAACATCATGAGAAATCCAAACACCACGTATAAAAGGTTCACCCTTTTCGTTATATTTAGTTTCATCTTCTTTATAAATTAATCTTCCATATTTCATACCATCACTAAAATCATTTTCCCAAGATACTCCTTTATTTTTTATCAATTTCTCTATTATCTGGGAAGTATTAATTCCAAGTAATTCTTTGTGTGAAAAGTAATATTGACCTACCTGAGATACAGAATTTATTATACAATCATTTTGTCTATAAACGAACCATCCATTTACATCTCCTTCACTTGGAACCTGCCAAACTTTGCAATCAAAAGTAAATGGACCACCCTTAAAAACATCATTAAATTTTTCTTGAATATTTTCTTTAGACTCTAGAATAGTTTCCATTACGAGTTTATTAAAATATCCAGAGGCTTCAGATGCGATAAGACTTTGAAGTTTACATAGTCTATACCCATAAGAAGGATCAGACACCTTTTCCCCATCAAAATCTGTCATCAAAAAAGAAATTTCATCCGATTGAGTATAGGCGAATTTTATTCCCTGAAATTCTTTGCAAATATGAATTGCTGTTTTATTCATATACTCAATAAATTTTTCATCGAATGGACGTTTAAATTTCTTTTTTATTTTTCTAGAAAAATTATGTCCATCTATCATTACCAAAGTATAACCTCCAGGAGTAATTTTGTAATCATAAAGTGATCTAAAATACTCCATCTTTTCTTTTAAGGAATCAAAAATCATAATCCATCTATTTCTTTATTTATTTCACTTAATCTTTTAATTTGTTCTTCGATCCATTTTATTCCAGCCGAAGTATCATCAATTATAATATCGGTCTTTCCATTGACTACTATTCTGACTCTAAAGTCTGCTTTACCGACAATAAAAATACAACTCTTACTGAAATCGGCTGGAAATGTGGATCTGTTATAGAGAAAAGTTTCCTGAATTGTTTTAAAATATTTTCTCTCTGTTTATTTAACTCTACAGCTTTCTTTAATATCATACATATATAAGAGCTTTAGTTGATATAAAAAAATAAATCTCCTTATTTGGAGACTATATTTTTCTTTATGTTAACCTTAATTGAAATGAAATTGAATAACCTACAATTAAAAAATTATTATATTTACGTAATCATAGAAGTTATATTTTTATCTCAAATTTATAAGATATAAGTTGTAGGTGTCACTCTTACATACGGATCTTCATAAAACATCTTAACAATACTATTACAGATAATACTAATATGTCCCAAAACATTAGATGCTTTAGTCAATCCTTCCTGGAGATTTCTAACTCCTTGTTCAGTCTCTCTTCTTACTCTTTCACCTTTATTTTGTGGGGCTATATTATTATTCCCATCAAAAATATCATCCGGAATTGAATCAGAAGAAGAGTTAAGTACGTCATTGTTATCCTTTTTGGCTTCACTATTGTTTTTCGAAAAGCCACCGAGGGAAGCTACAATTGCTAAACCCCCTATTACGCCTGCTGCGATTTTAAAAAATAAATTCATTGTAATAAAGATTATTCCTCTTTTTAAATTATTATGGGCACGGATAAGAATCCATGATAATGAGAATACGTAATTCTCCGAGGAACAATCCCCATTTCTAATAACTTCCCCTAAACATAATCGATTTTCATTTCTAATTAAATTAAACATATATTATCACTTATAAGGAAATCAGCCCTTTAGATCCCCTTTTTCATGTATTATAAAAATCATAGCGAATTTTAACTAATATATCTTCTAGTTTTTCTTGGTCTGGAGATTCTGGGAGAGTAGAAATTTCAAAAGCTTCTTCCATTTCTTTCTCTGCTTGAAGAATCAGCCTCATAACTTCGTCGTAAGAAAGATTATGAAGTTTAATATCAAGTAAAAGATCTCTATCTCCTGCCTTTCTTCTGTCTAAAATCATTCCTTTTCCTATAGCTATCTCTTTTGCCATTTTAAGAAGTCTCAAACAATGTGAACAATTTTTTCCATCAAAGGAATGTCCTACATTTTGTTCATATCTTTTTGGGTTTCTATGAATTAGCCAGTCTTGAAATTCTCGATATTTCCGACAATGATTAGAAAAAGCCATCATATTGTATTGAAAAGAAATTAGAGGGTCATTAGCATCAACTTTTGATATAGAAGAAAGTCGAAGTTGGGTAGTATCTGGTGAAGTAGGGTCTAGAATACCTCGATATTTAATCATTTCTGTTTTCTTTCCTTCTTCTAATTCTTTTTCTATTTCTGGAGTTGGGGAACTGCCATATCTAAGTCTAGAATAATCTTCAATCCTAAGAGATTTATCAGCAAACCAATCATAATAGAGAACATAGTATTCAATCCCATTAGGAAGTTTAACTAACCCGCAATGTTCTTGTTTTAGACCGTTTTCTCTCAACCATTTTTCAAGACTCCAAACATCTTCACTGTGATTTTTATGAACCCAACAGAATTCTAATGGAGTTTTTCTGGTTTTTACTTCCTCAGGATCAATATTCATAGCCTTATTTAGACCTTTTGCTTTTCCTATCTGAGATCTAGCATAACCCTTAAAAGATTTAAAACATTCTTTGGTTAGAAGTGATTCTCTAATATCAAAAAGTGGCCGAAGAACTGGATTCATATATATTATCTTGTCTTCGGGAGTAAATAAAGATATTAGTGCATCAGGATTACTTTTTCCTAGTTCAGTAAAATATTTTGTTAACTCAGATATTACGTTATCATTTTTTTCGTCTGCAATCATTTTTCTATATCTAAGTCCCATTCCATATAACCAATCCCGTGGGGCACAAAATACAGAATAAGTATCTATATCTGATTCAGGAGTTTCTAAACCGTAAAGATGACTACCCCTGATTGATTTAAATAATACGTACTTAGAGTCTTTTAATTCTTCGTATGTCATAATATTTTTATTTTATCCACCATATATAAGAATAAAAAGGCTTAAAACTCTCCCAGAAGAACTTGAATATCTTATTTATGAATGTATAACTGAGAGAAAATATTTATTCTCTCTTTTCTTCTGTCGTGCCTTAATTTTCTTATATATGAGGGATAAATAGTTCCTTACAGTATTAAAATAAATTATAAATATTAAAAATTAAGAAAAATGGCAAAAATCAAAGAAAGTATTAACAATTCAATTTTCTTTGCGTTAAAAAATTCAGAAACATCTGGAGTTCCTTGTCTTATTATTTCTAGTCCTGGTGCTGGTAAATCAACGACAGTAGAAATGTTTGCAAAACTCCGTGGTTATGAACTTATTGTCCTTAGAGGAAGTACTATGTCTGAAACTGAGGTTATGGGTTTTGATGCAGTTAATCAGAAAAAAGATGGAATAGATGTTAGACACTGCCGCCCAACCTGGTTTGAGAAACTCCTTGAGAATGACAGAAATGGAAAAAAGACGTTATTGTTTCTTGATGAGATTACTACGGTCAATAATTATATTCAATCTGCTCTTCTTCATTTGATATTTGAGAGAAAAGTAGATGCAGAGAAACTTCCTGATTCATGTCTTATTGTTTCAGCCGGTAATCATATCAACAATATAACATCTGAATTCCAAACATTATCTGCTCTTTGGAATCGTTTCTGTATTTTTAATATTACTTCTGATGAAAATGCTCTTGACGAGTTCCTTTCTGTATATGATGGTGCTTCAACTGGAGAAATGAAAGATCTACTTCAACTTAAAGCAGAGTCCCTTAAAAGAATGGATGCTCAGAGAGTTGATCTTCCAATTGACTTAAGAAATCGAGTTTGTCAGTATTTTGAAACCGCCATTAGAGAAACCACGAGAAGTTTGATGAAAAGTGGTGAAAAGCCTCTTGATCTTAATTGTACGGAAACTCAGAGTATCTATGCAAATCAAGAGGGAGATGAGTTTATGAGAGGATTTATTTCACTTAGAACTCTTGGATATCTTGTTAGAAATACTATTGCTACATATTTTAATTTTGGAAAGTCTGGAATTAAATCTGCAAACTTCAAGAAAATGATTGAAGGTCTTTGTGGTTTGGCTCTTTCCAGAAAGAACGGTGAAGTAGTTAAAACGAAAGTAGCTGAAAATTATTATCAGTCTTTAGTTCAAACTCTTTCTAGTATTGATAAACTTTCCAACTCTAAGATTAAAGTATATGAAGATTTCTTTAATAAGATAATCAGTAATACAAAAACTGAATTATCCCAAGAAGAAGTAACGTCAATTCTTAATAAGTTTAGTGAGATGTCTAATGATACAGAAGTAAAAGACGTATCTAAGCCACTCGAGGATGTTGTAGTTACTAAACTTTGTGATCTAATCAAACATAATTCCAAGAAAATCCTGACTATTCGTATAAAACCTGACGAGGATCTTTCTAATACTCTTACGACAGAGACTTGTACAGGAATGATTTCAAGATGGAATTATATGTCGGACATGTATAGCAAAGTTTCTTCAATTGTAAGAGACCCCAAGAATACTTATACACCTGATGTAACAAAAGCTGTTGATTCGGCCAAAGAAAAGCTAACTGAGGATTATATGAAACTTAGTAGTTATTCAAAATTAACAGCAACGAACTTCCCAGAGTTTAAGACTCTAATGCCGGAAATTAAAAAGATTGGATAATGAAAAAGGATATAAGTCATTTTGAAAACTTAGAGAATTTTGTTGAATTTTCTTATGGAAATTTTGGCAACTCTCTACAAGTTTATGAAAGACCTTTTTCGTTAGATTCTCCATTAGGTTATTGCTACAAATATTCAGATAAGGGAGTGACTATTTATACAGTAGTTCACTCTCCTATTGGGAAAGAACATACCGACCGAAGAATTGTAGCTCATGAATATGGACATCTTACATTAGGTCATCTTGATGGAATTCATGAAGATTTAGATGGAAGAGTTCTTTGGACCATCCAAAATAATAGACAAGATCTTATAGACGGACTAAACAAAGAACTTGGAATTGACTATGCAGATAAATTATTGAATCGTGTCATAGATGATCCTCAATTAAACCATAGTCTCCACAATATAGCTATGGACTTTGAGGTAAATCAGCAGGTTCTTTCTTCAGAAGATATAGAAGAAATGGAAGCAGATATTACTAATGTTATGACAGAAAATAATCCTGCTTTTCAAGAACTAAAGAAACTTCACGATTCCATTGACATTGATAAAGTTGATCAGGATCCAAACCTAAGTGATGATGAAAAGGAGCATATCAAGAAGGTTAAGGAAGAAATAAATAAAAAAATTGCTTCCTCTAAAATAAAACTCATGCTTCCAGAAAGATATCACTTGAAAGATGGTTCTCCTTTCCCAATTGATCTTACTTATCCGGAGTATCTGATTCTGATAATAAAGAATTTGGATCAATTTGTGAAAATGTTAATATCTCTTCAGAAGGGTGGAAATGGAGATACATCAGATGTAACTGACCAAGATCTTCAGGATGCATTGGGAGATGGAGGTATGCAGTCATTAGATGATCTTATGAACTCTGCTGGTATGGGGAAAGGACAAGGAAACTCTGGAGACAAGTATAAAGGCACTCGTGATGACCAGGGTGGACAAGGAATGGATCATAGAACAGAGTCTAGAGATGAAGCTGATGACAAAAGAGAGAAAGGCCAAATTCATAGTAATGGTGGAGATGGTTGTGGATCATCTGGAGGTGCTTCCGGTTATCTAGATACAGAAAATGAGCCAAAAGATTCTGTAGAAATGGCTATAGAAGAGGTAATTCGAAATTTTAAGACTAAAGTATGTAGCTTTGATCTTAAAAGAGATATGTTATACCTTTACAACCGTGGTATAAACAGAACTATAATGGCACCTACATATCATAATCGGGTAAAACATACAACTAACCCTAAAATAGTTTTCCTTATTGATGTATCAGGATCTATGAATTCTGGGTTGGTTAATAGGATTGTTCACTCTATTGCCAACAAAATGAAAAATATCAAGAAAGGATTAAAGTATGATATTATAGCGTGGTCAACTCAACTCTGTAGTCACATAAAAGATATAGATCCAAGAAAACCTGTCCCAAAGATAAGAATTGGAGGAGGAACTCGTATGGCTAGAGGCATAGAATTCTTTAGATCAAATTATGGAAAAGAATCTGTCCTGGTTTTAATTTCTGACTTCGAAGATTATTTGGAGGAATGGGAAAATGTTACTGACCAGATGAAAGACTATGACTTATACGCTTTCAATTATGGATGGTCTGCCTGTGAAAGAAAGTTTAAAAATCTAAAAGTAAGAAATTTCCAAAATGACAGGTGATTATAAAATTATTCTTAGAGATATAGTTGAACTTTTTTATCATTCTCCATTTAAAATTTTCAATGTAAACTCGGTTGATAGAGAAACATTAGTGAGACCTTTTGGATATTTTATTTCCTTAGGAATAACCACATCAATGGAGTCTTTGAAAAATATACGAGACATAATAGGAAAGTCAGATTATGGATTCGAGGCTAAAATAGTAGAACTTGAATCTATAAAAAGTGAAGAGTATGGTGATTTTCTCAACGTCATAACGAATAAAACTGAAGAGGAAATCACAAAATATCCAAGTATTCCCCCAGAAAATATTAAAGTATATACAAAAGAGGAAGCTCAAAAGTTATATGATGAAATGACTGAGAAAATAGATTCTGGAGATTATTCAATATCCCCAATTCGTCAAAAACTTTCGGAAGTCCTAAAGAAAATAGAAAACTGGGATGAGCATAATGTTCAGATAAAAGATGGACAGCCTGGTATATTTCATAAGTATATAAATTACCAGAAAATAGATGAATCTGAATTTAGAATAGGAATATATGTTACAAAAATTTAAGAACTTATTTCCATGGATCCTTATAGCAATATTATCATTTCTATTATGGTCCAAAGGAAAAGAAATAGATGTTCTTAAAGAAAAAAATGAGTCTATTATTGATTCTCTCGAATGTGTAAAACAAAATGAGGAGTCTATAATAGATTCTTTTTCTGTCATAAGAATGTCTATCCAGGAGTCTAGAGATTCTATGAAAAGTAGTGTTGATACTTTGGGAATTTATGACCTGAGAAATATTTTAAAATTTAATATAGAACAGTATGAGAAAATTGATTATTAGTTTCCTCCTAACTTTGACCGGCTATTGTAACGCTTTATGTCAGACCGTCGTAGGAGATTCATGTATTATTCTGAATAAAGAAGAAGCTAAAGTTGTTGTAAAGATGACAGAAGATCTTAAACTAACTAAACAAGAATTATCTGTGTGTGACTCAATTCAAAAACATAAAGATAATATAATATGTCTTCAAGATTCTATAATAAACCAAAAAGATCTTCTTATACGTGAATATAAAACGACGGCAAAAAAGAAAGCGAAAAAAGCCGGATTTATTTCTGGAGGTATCGGAATAATTCTTGGTATATTATTAGGAACATTTATATGACAGAGATTGTAGTTAATTATGATTCAGTCAAAGGTGAATATCAGATATATGAAAGTACCTCTAAAACTTTAATTTTATCCAGAACATTAGGGGAAGGTTTTAGTAATCTTAATCTATTTTTAATTAAGACTGGTCAGATTCAAAAATCAATAATAGAGGATCAAAATATAATATATCACTTTGACTCTCATACTTTTCAGGAGATGATAAAATCCAATATGGCTCTCCTAAAACGCGTGTCTGATATCCCTAGTGAATTTAAAAATTCGGCTTCAAAATTTGGTATGCCTAGTGTTCCTAAGGATATAAATTCAAAAAATAAACAAAACTTTTCAAGGGGATCAAAAAATCTTCAGAGAGGAAAATTTCAAGGAACCTCCTTTGGAAAGTCATTTAGTAAATTTGGTAAAAAATGAGAAAAGAATTAAAAGTGAAAATGTCTTGGTTGTCAAAAGATAATTGGGAAAAACTAATTGACAGTGGCTATCTTCCTGTTTTAGCTATAAATCATCCAAGACGATTTGGAAAAACACAGATACATTTCCCTGAGTTGTCTTTTAAATTAAAACATTATGAATCAATTGAGGAAGCTAAGGATATATACTGGGATATGTTATCTGAAAAAATAAATCCATGGAAAATACTAAATACTTTTGACGTTTTAGCCCACCTATCATGCGCATCCGGGGTTGTTATTTTAACTGACAGAGAAAATGACCCATTCAGAGAAGTACTTGGAAAATTTCTTGATGGAATTCTTGATGAAAAAATAACAGAGTATGAATGGGATAGAGAAAGAGATTGAGGAGTGGTTAGTTTCTAAAAATATATATCCGTTTTCAATCCTATACTCAAAAAATCCACAATTTCTTAAGATTTCTTTTTACATAGACCAAGATATCAAAGATCTTCTTAATGAGATAGAGTATAAATCTATTTGTGATACTTCAGGTGTTCAAATATTTAAAGAAACAAAAACCATACTCTTTAATAATTTAGGATTATTAAATTTCTTTAGACATGTCATCAGTAACTAAATTATTTGAAGAAACATTTTATCTTGGATTTGAAGATTTAGGATTGAATAAAAAACTTTGGGAAGAAGATAAATTAATGTATAATAATATCTTCTTAAGGATAGATCCGGATAAAATAACTTTCCATTATTTATATTCATCAGATCAAATAATAATTCCAAAAGTATATATAAATCTTTTCTTAGGAATAGATAGATTGATTGGTGATAGATTACATGATGCTGAAACTAGGATGGAAAAATTTTTATTTACAGGAACAAGAGTTACTCAAATGATTTATGGGGGTGATGGAAGTTTGCTAGAAACCTCTTTAGGGTTAATGGTAAAACTTGGAAGTAAAGATCTTAGAAATCTATTGAAAAATAAATTTGGATATATAATAGAACCAATTATTCTTAGAAACTCACAAAACACAATAGAAATATGAAAACTTATATAGTATATACAGACGGATCTGATTTTAAAAAAACCACAAGAAGATTAGGCATAGGAGGAATTCTAGTTGATCCATCTCAAGGTGGTGATTATGGAAAGAAAATAGGTGAATTCTCTGAGGAACTTGATAGAGAGGATATTCTTAGGGATTATGGAACTGATCAATGTAGTAATCCTTTTGCAGAGATGGTAGCAGTACATAGAGCCTTAATTTACTTCTCTTCAGTTTTTAAACCCGGAGATCATATAGTTTTTAGAGAAGATTATGAAGGATGTGAAAAATGGTTGTCAGGAGAATGGAGAGCTAAATTACCATATATAATCCAGATCCGAGACGAAATTCAGAGTATACTTTCTAAAGCTCCATGGACAGTAGAATTTAAGTGGATAAAAGGACATCAACCTAAAAGCATTCTTTCTCCAGAAGCATATTGGAATGGGAAAGTGGATAAATTAGCAAAAGGAATAGTATGATAAAACCAGGATTATATGGGGAAAGAAAATTATTGGGAGCGAAAGTTAAACTGATATCTTCCCCAATGTATGAACTTTTTGTGAAGAACGATAACGATAAAATTTACTTCATTAAACAAATAGAATATAGAATCTCTGTTGATGGAAAACTATCAGTAGGGATTATTCTAGATGGACTCGAAAATCGTAGGTTTCTTCCGGGAGAACTTGAAATAATAGAACTCCCAAATTGTGATAATAACTAAATAATAAAAACAAATGGCAAAACGTAAGAACATGAGCATTACAGAAACAATTGCTCAACACCTAGAAACAACAGCAGAAATGCCCGAAGTTGTTGGAGTACCTGAAGAAAAATTTCAGAGTGTATTTGAGAAGAAAGAAGAAGAAAAAGTAGTGAAAGAAGAACCAAAGAAGGAAGAGCCGAAGAAGGAAAAACTACATCAACCTCTTTCTCCTCACCACATGGACTCTTTAACTTCTGAAATAAATACTAATCTTAATTCTATTTTCTAATGAATGAATATGTAGAGTATAAAAGTTCTCTATGTAGTCTTCAAGGATTATTAGGTCTTGGTTGTATTCATCTACTAAATCATGAAGAACTAATGCCCTACATAACAAAAATTCTCTCTAAAATAAATGAAAGACTTATTCTAGAGGATAAAAATAGCTTTGAAGAAAACATAAGACTTTTTATCGAGTATTATGAAACAGAACTAGACAAAATATTAGAAGGTTCTAAGATTGATGAAGTTATAGAGGATTATGGATTTTCAAGAGAGGTAGAAGGTTTTAGTCTTAGACATTTTTTAATCTCTTGGGAGAACATATACTCTACTGTTTATCTTCAAGAAATGTACAACTATTCATATCTATTTACAGATTCTCCAATTGACTGTCATGAATGTTGTGGAGATATTACCGAAAATGAAGATGGAAATTTAGTTTATACTCCAGGGAAAAATAATTTATCTTCAAAATATATGTGTGGTTGTGGTAAATAAACAGAAAGAGGCTATCTATATCGGTAGTCTCTTTTATTTTCTGTCCTTGATACTCTTATAAATGATAGGAAATAACAATAAAGAATATTTATGATCGAAAAATTAATTAAGTCTCTCCCTGAGGTAATAAAATGTAAGGGAAGAAAAGCATTCTTGGAGATAACTTGGAGTCATGTTTATTATTGTACAAAACATGATAATAGAGGAAATTTAAATTGTGTTTTTGTATCTATCGGAAAAAGTCTAGAAGAAAACTTACTAGAAGCAAAGAAATGGATAGATGAAGGAATAAAAACTGGAGAAATAGAAAATTATGACTGATTATTTTATAGCATCAGGGGTTTATAAAGATGAAACATTCCTGGTAGATCAGTACATACTTCCAAGATCTATATACTCTAAGAACGGAAATGAACTAAAACTCAAAAAACTAAGAGAAAAGTATTTGGAAGAAGGAAAAACAAACTTTAATGTATCTGTTTTTAAGGAATATATGAAAGATAATTTCCCGGACATAAAATATATACAAGAATTTCCAATCCCCATATTAAATTCATTTCTTTGCTATCGATGTCTGGATTTCTTTCTTCCTTATCTTGGATTTGGGGTAGAATTAGATTCACATTACCATGATGAAACTGATATAGAAGATTCTAGATCTGATCTTTATGTATACAAAAAATTTGGAGTACAGATTTTGAGACTTAGGTTAGCTTCAGAGATCCATAGGAAAGAAGACTTAGAAAGATTAGAAAGAAAAATAAAGAAAACCAAACCTCTGGAATTTCAATGGCCACTAGATTTTACTGATTCCATAGCTGATACTCAAAGAAAGAAATATCCAGAGGAGTTTTTAGAACTAGAGTCCCTAGAAAAACAGTATTCAGAAGGACTTTACAATGGAAACCTAATATTGTCAGTTGATCAGGAGTCTAGACTTAAACATCTCCTTAGACGGTACAACATAAGTTATTCCATTATGAACCCTTGAAATTCTTATATATGATGAATTATGATAACGTAGTCGGGAGAGCTTGTCCTAGTGACCCTCTCTTAGATCTATGAAAAGAATCTTATGGTTCTTTAACTTTCATAGTTCATTAATTTTTCATCACAGAAGATTTAATACTCTTATATATGAAACAATTAATTAATACAATATGGAAATAACAAAGAATGATTCAGAGTTTTTACACTCACTTTTGTCAGAACCAACTCCGAGTTCTTATGAAACTCACGGAATTAGAATATGGGATGCCTTTATGGAAGATCTAGGATTAAAACAAGAATACAAAGATAAAATTGGAAATTCTGGTTGGTCTATAGGTTGTGGCCCAGTAAAGGTTTTAATTTCAGCTCATATAGATGAAATTGGTATGGCAGTTCAAGGTATATCAGATGATGGTTATATTACTCTAGTTTCTCTGGGTGGGGTAGATCCTAAAGTTCTTCCAGGCGCCCAAGTCATAATTCTAGGTAATCAAAGAGTTAAAGGTGTATTTTGTAAAGCCCCAATTCATTCCGAGGCTATAGAAAAGAAGATGGATAAAGTAGTAAAACTCAGAGATCTTAAAGTTTCAGTTGGAGCAGATACAAAAGAAGAAGTTGAAGCTCTGGGAATTGAAATTGGGTCTCTGGCGGTTTTATCTAGAAACATCAATGTTAACTTCGGCGAGAATAAAATCCACGGTAATGCTCTCGATGATAAAATAGGAGTTTATATAGTTTCTCAAGTTGCCAAAAGAATAAAAGAACTGTCTGACATTGAACTTAGACATAAATATACCTTTGTTTTCTTGTCGGGTACACAAGAAGAGACTGGACTCCGTGGACTAAAAATCGCCGCTAACAACATTGAAGCAGACCTAAGTATAGATATTGATGTTACACCAGCCCAAGACGGAGACTGCGGGGTAAATAAAAATACATGGGGAGATATAAAACTTGGGGCCGGATGTGTTATAGAATATGGCCCAGACAAAAGTAGAAGAATGGCAAGTATCTTCAAAGATTATGCTAAAAATAATGATCTTCCCTATCAATGTTGTGTTTCTAGAGCTGGGGGAACAAATACAGATGCTATCCAACTTAATTCTAGAAACTGTGAGACAATGTTAATATCAATCCCAAATATAAACATGCACACCCAAAACGAAATATGTGACTGGAGAGATATAACTTCAGCAATAGAATTAATTTCAGGTGTTTTAAATGAAAATCTATTATGAAAGCAGAAGAAGAATATCAACTCGCTCTAAAGTATCTAGATGAACTTAAGAAAGTATATGACGACGAAGGAAAAATAATTCCCAACAAAGAACGAGATGCACAAGTTATAGTAGTTTGGAGGGATCTTGTCGAGAAAGCAGTGGAAGAAACAGAAAATCGGGATGAAACCTATCTTATGGTAGCAAGAGATTTTCAAAGATTCTTTTCAAGTTTTCTTCAATACTCTAAAATCCTTGAAAAAATGTACTTCTCTGAGACAGAAGAATACAAAATACTAATCAGAAAAATAGTAGACTGGGATTTTTTTGAGAATACATTCAAGGAAGACTCAAATAATTTCTTCAAACTTCGTAAGTGGTCAAGAACATTTAGAGATAAAGAGTTAACAAGAAAAATAAACTCTCACCTTGATTGCATAGTGACGGGTCTTTTCAGGCAATTGAAGAGAAGATATGGAACAGCGGGATGAAAATAAAAAATTCATTCTCCTAGACAAAAGAGGAAAAATCGTGTGTCTGGTGGAGAATGAAATTAAATATAAAAACTTTAATGAGATAAAAGATAAAAATACCATATTTACATTCTGGAGCTCTAATATTGAAGAACTAAAAGACTTTATTTGTGCATTTGAGGCTTTTAAAAGTATAAATCCATTCAAAGATTTATCTCTTGACGAAATTAGTTTCTTAGAGATGAAAGTTGAAGAGGATGGTAGTGTGGTGTTTTCATAGATAAATAAAAAGAATAGACGTAAAAATCTATTCTTTATTTTTTCAGTCCTAGCCTCTTAAGATAATTAATTTCTTCGGGATCTTTTGCTGTATCTATCTGCCACTCTAATAAGTCTTTAGCCACATTTTTAAAATACTCAAGTTCATCCTCAGAACAAGCATCATAAACTTGAATCCCATCAAGAAAATTACCGAGTCTGACAGCAAAAGTATAGTCAGAAACTAATCTACCTCCTTCGATTGGACTTTTTCTGTTATAATAAATTATCAAATCCTGGCCAGAACTCGATTTACCATTTAATGAATAATACACACCATTATCACAAAGTATTGGATAATTTTGAAAACCAGAACTCTCAGATATTATTTTTACTTCTTTTGTCCCACATAGTATCCTAGGAGATGCCCAAGGTAATCTGGAAAGTCTCTTATACTCAGATAACTTAAACCCTATAATCTTTGATGGAGCGCACATATTAGAAATAGACCAGACACTAAACTAAATATTCCACGTAAATCTCTCATTTTCCACCAAACATTATAATTAGAAATTCGGAATTATAAGTGACCATCTGATACAATATTTAAACATTATTGAGTTGTTCATTTATACATTTTATGTTTTTAAGTTTATCTTTTCGTATATCAAAACATTTTTCACTTATAAGGTTTTCTGGGACACCATATTTTTCTGAAAGTTGCTGCCTGAAATTTTCTAATACTAAATAAAACTCCCTATTTGCTTTCTCTAGGGAATCTGCTTCTTTCCTAAATTTATCATATTTTTCTAATAGATTATCTATATCTTTTTCACTTGGATATTTGAAACTGTCAGAAAAATACATACAATTATAATAATCGTAATCAAAAGAACTTCCCAGTAAAGTTAGTATGTTAGAATCCCCTATACAAAGATATTTAAAACAAAGAGTAAGTTTTACAATATCCTTAAGTGTATATTTTGGAGATATATTTTTAAGAATATCAACAATAACCTGAAAAAGAAGAATTTTAGAAAAACTACCAAAAGGGTCCTCAGATTTCACTAATTCTGATACATCCATTGAAGTAAACCAAATTTTTACTGTATCCAAAAAAGGTTGAAGCTCAGAACGTTTGGATTGGAGGTTATAAATTATATATGATAATTTTGTGTCATTTCTTATTTTATCAACTTTGGAAATATAAATATTATTATAATTTCTAATATCTTTGAATTCATAAATACCAATAACATTATTAAGATTTAAGTAGGTAAAGGTATTTTGATAATAATAGTCTATTTGTATAACTGAATCTCCAAAAATGTCCAGTTTTATTGTAACTGTACCACTATGAGATAGGGAAAATGATTTTAATCTTGGATCCTCTGTCAGGTTAAATCTTTTTTGAAGAGCTTTTCTTGACCTAGGAACATTTATTACTCCAGAGGTTTTATCTTTAAATAGTTTTCCCAATTCAAGAGGAGAGTTTGAAACAAAAAATTCATAATCTGTCATACATAAATAAGAATTTAATAGCCTTATAAATGTATGAAGAAAATAATATTTGTAAATTTGGTCGTAACTTTAATTTGGTTATTATCAATGCCAAAAGAAAAAGAAGAAATAATAATGGAAGAGGAGAAAATTGAAGAAGAAATCATCAAAGAAATAGAAGAGGAAGAGACCGTAGTTATAACAAAATACAGACCACTCTCCGGAGAAACTGATGATACCCCTCTCCAAACTGCTGACCTATCCGAAATATCTATGCTAAAATTATATAGAGGAGAAATAAAATGGGTGGCAGTTTCTAGAGATCTCCTAAAAAAATATGGATATGGAAGTAAAATAAAAATATCTACTGGAGATCCTGACATAGATGGAATTTATGAGGTTCATGACACTATGAATAAAAGATGGGCCTCAAGAATAGATATATTAACTCACCCTAATCATCCTCTAGGAAAAGGAAGATGGGAAGGAAAAATAAGTAAAATATGATATTACCAGGAATGACTTACCAGGAGCTTATAAATGAAGTCTCCAAAGATTCAGAGAAATTAATTGACATAATGTTTAGGGAGGTTTTGAAGATAAGAAAACCAAAAATTCTCAGAGATAGATACCCCGACGGAAAAACATTACCTACAGCTACATACAGATCAAAAGTAACAGGAAATAGATACTTCATCCAACCCAGAGCTAAATATGACCCTACCCAAAAGAGATCAAAATTAGCAGCTACAGCAAATATTTTCACTCAAACATATGACTCTCAGGGGAAAATTATTTGGATGAAAGTTCCTCTGTATAATGAAGATTTTTACCGGAAAATGAGACTCTACGGAGAAAATCCAGAGAATTCAAACCTAATAGAAGCCTACATTTATACTCCACACTTCCTAAAAAGATATAATGAAAGATTTCTTATGGGTGGTGATGAAGAAGATATGATAAAAATCTTAGAAACATATCTCTCAAGAAATTCAACAAGAATATTTAGTCACACAGAAGGAAAATGGAAATATGAGAGTGAAGATAGAATTGGATATGAAATGAGAGTTAGTGATGGAGTAGAACTTGGAATGATTGTGAGAGATGGAATATTTCAAGCAAACACTTTTATTTCAGATGATATGCTAAGAGAAGATCAGAACTATCTCCTCGGAAAATCTGGATACTTATGGGAAACTTATATGGATATTTGAAACCCTTGAAATTCTTATTAATGATCATAGAAGAAAATATTTTGTATGATCTTAAATTATAAATATTATTCTCTGAGTCTGAGACCTTAGATTAAAGTTATCTAGAGGTCTCTTTTTTTATCCTCAGAAAATAGAGGTTTATAGGGACTCGGATAAGATAAATCATTATAAACTTCTTTATTTTTTTTGTCTCCTTAAATATTAAATTTTTCTTTTCTTGAGGGAAGGTTCTCCATACCAACCCTTTTCTTCCACTTTGTTCCAGAAAAGCCTAACCTTCCCTCAGAATCTCGCTATGCTCGATAAAATCTAAGTAAGAAAGAGGATATTAGGAAATTATGAGGATTTTTTCAGAATATTTTAGGAAATTTTTTAGATATAAAGTTTTCCAGAATTACATATAAAAATTTTCAATACTATATAGGGATATATTTCTCTGTTAGCGCCGCAGGCGATAAGAGAGAAACCAGGTGGCAGTTTTGGAGATTTTGGAACATAGTGGAAAAATCGGAAAAAGTGGGTAGGCTTGATGACCGAAGGGAAATCAAGGGGAACTGGTCTTAGAAGAAAAAGTTTATCTACTTTTTGTTTTAATATAATGGTGTAATTAGTTTCCCGGTAAAAAATAGATAAAACTCTCCTATATTCCCTTGAAAATCTTAGTTATGAAAAGAGTTTTAATAGAGTCCCTATAAACCTCTATTTTTTAAGTGAACTCTTTATTGTTTAACATTTAATTAAGAAATTTATGGAAAAAATTAAATTAGAAGTCCCTTATGGAATACAGTATATCTCTGAATGGAAAGAATATAAAATACCAAGAGGAGATCATTTTATAGTAGATAAAGGAGTAACTGGTTGTGGATATACTGAGTTTTGTTTGACAAATTCTGACAATATTATTCTCTGTTCTCCTAGAAAACTCCTCCTAGAGAATAAAAGAGATCAACATATAAATGATCCTAATATTCTTTATTTAGAGAATGATATAAAAGGAATTAATGAAATAAATGATTTTGAAACTAGAATAGTAGAACATATTCATAAGTGTATGTTTCATAAATTACCCATCAAGATTATGGTAACTTATGATTCTCTTCATTATGTTTCTGATTTCTTATATAAGATTAATGATGTGGGGAATTATGTATTTGTTGTAGATGAATTTCAAAGTATTTTTCTTGACAGTTTTTTTAAATCAGAAGTAGAATTAGATTTTGTAGAGTGTCTTCAAAGTTGTCCTAATGTAATATACTTATCTGCTACTCCTATGTTAGATAAATATTTAGATAGAATAGATCAATTTAAAGATTTACTTTTCTATAAACTAGATTGGACTAAAACAGGATATGTGGAAACTATTAAAATAAAAAGAAAAAGAGTAGCTTCTTTAGGATCTGAGTGTGGTAAGATAATAGATAAATATCTTAGTAATGATTTTCCTATAGCTTTAGATAATACAGGAAAACCAAGAGAATCTAAAGAATCAGTATTTTACTTTAATTCAGTATCAGATATAATTAGAGTAATCAAAAAACATGGTTTAACTCCTCAAAATACTCTTATAATATGTTCTAGAACTACAGAAAATGAGGAAAAACTTAAGAAGATAGGATTTCAGGTAGGTAGAGTACCCCTCAAAGGAGAGCCTTATCCTATGTTTATCTTTTGTACATCTACTTCTTATATGGGTATAGATTTTCATAGTACTTGTGCTAGTTCTTATGTATTTGCTGATCCTAATATAGATTCTCTTGCTTTAGATATCTCCTTAGACTTACCCCAGATTATAGGTAGACAAAGAGATAAGAACAATCCTTTTAAGAATGATATAGTACTATTCTATAAAACTAAAAGAAAGGGAGAAAAGGAATTATCTGAAGAAGATTTTAAGAAATTACAGGATCAAAGAAGAGGAGAAACAAAAACACTTCTTGAATTTTTTAATAAAGGAACCGACATAGAAAAATTAGCTTATCTTCAGAAATTAAAATCAGATATTAAAGTTTCTCAATATTCTAGAGATTTTGTAAGTATCTCTAAGAATACTAATCTTCCTGTATACAATTATCTTATAGAGATTTCTAATGAGAGAGCTTGGGAGGTGTCTAGAAAAGATTATCAAGATCAAATTTCTGTTACAAAATCTCTTTATGAAGCAGGGTATATAAATACTGATTATGAAAGTGAAGAAGATAAAATAGTTTCAGATTTCCTAGATAATCATTTCTACAGAACAGGTAGATTTGAAGAACGAATGAAATTGTATTGTAAGTTTTGTGATATATATAAGGATAATCAAGATATTATGTCCTCTCTAGATCATAAAATAAAAGATTCTAAATACAAAGGATTTTATACATTTTATGGTACATCTGGATGTTCTGCTAAAGAATTTGAAGAGAAAAAACTTATTTCTGGTTTTAAAAATGATCTAAAGGGAGATAAACTAAAGACTCTTATTTACTCTAATTTCAAAACAGGAGATCGTTATACTTCTAAAGATATAAAACAAAAACTTCATGAAATCTATAATATCCTAGGTATCTCTAAAACTCCAAAGGCTACAGATTTAGGAAATTACTTCACTCTAGTTAAAACAAAAATAACCCTCCAGGATAAATCACTTTCAAACGGATTTAGATTAGACCTATTATAGACAAAAAAAGAAGGATTGAGCTTAGACTCTTTCCTTCTTTAATTTTTTTTCATTCTTTCAATTTATTTTCGATTATCTCTGGGAGTAAGAAATCCACAATATGTTTTTCATGAACTGACCCAAGGATAACTCTAAATGTATATCCCGGGAGTATATCTTTGAGAATTTCTAATACTTTCTTTATTTTCTTTTCATCTTTTGTTGTGTAGACTAAAATATTGTTTCCATCAGGTTTTGAAACGATTATATTTCTAATTTCTGGTTTATATATTTTAGTTCTAGGAAGATGTGGATGGTCCTCAAGTTTCTCCCATTCATTTCTTTTTTCATATGTCCAGAGGTCTTTAATTCGTTTATCATCTTTTTCTGCCACTGGATAAAAAGCGCTTGAACTTACAACCTCAAAGTTTCTTAAGAGGTAAAATATTGAAGCTGTCAAATTCCGGTCAATATCTACTACGAAGAATTTATCGACGCCTTCAGGAATATCATAGTACATATAAGGATTCTCAAAGTAGTCTTGATCATAAACATCTATATCTCCATACCCTCTATTCCATGTTTCTTTAACTTCTTGTGGCATGGCGTCGTAAGTATCGTAGGGAAGATCAAACCGGTGTATGTTTCTTTCCTCTGTAAAATCTTCTAAAGACCTTTGGAAGGATCTTAATGTATATTCTTGTGGTTTTTTGACTATAAATGTCTCAGAACTACTATTGGTTATAACATCAGTAATACTTTTTATTTTTATTCCCATGATTCTATGTCATAACTATCATAATACACTTTACCATATTGTTCTAGAAAACTAAGACCTCTCCATTCTTCCCAGTCTGTAGTTCTGATTATTTTTAGTCCATCTTTATCATAAACCCCTCGGACTAAACCAGAATAATTTTCAAGAACTTCAAAATTGTAGAACATAAATTGACACGTTGCAAGGAAGTTTTCATCTATGTCCACTCTTAACATTTCCTTTTGTTCCTCCAGAGAATATATAGAATAGAGGGAAAACATTTCTTCAGTAAATTGAGACTGTTTGTTTATCGGAAGTCTAGATTTGTGTTCTTCGTATTCATCTTTAAAATCTTTTACTTCTATTCCTCCAATTCCAGAACCATCGAGATCATATTTTATTTTTTCACTCCAAGGAAGATCTCGTATATTTTCTGGTCTATTTTTTACTTTAGATTTGTGATATTCTGTCAGTATATCTAGAATTTCTTCTTTTGTTTTACCTGAAGCTTTGATTGTAAATAATTCAGAGCTCGAATTTGTTATGATATCAGTTTGACTTTTTATTTTCATGATAGTCTATAAAACATGTAATCTAAATTTTCATCTAAATTCCCTACATACTCATCAAAATCAACTTCATCATCCTCAAAGAAATCTATCCAAGTCCCAAAGAATTCAGAGATATCGTTTCTACCATACATCTTAAGGAGAAGGTTGTAGTCTGGGAAGAGATCAATATTCTCATCAATCCATTTCTGAAACTCCTCTCTATATCGGAAAGCCATTATAACCCCCGGACAGTAACTAAAGTTTTCTACTGGATCTTCCAAGAACTTTTTAAAATTACTTATAAGATGATCTGAATTTGAGTTATCTTTTAATTCCTGCTTACAATATGGAATTAGAATCTCTTTGGTAAGTTTCTCTCTAAGTTTTCCTTCTCCCTTTACGTCTAGGTCTGGATAAACTAGGTCTCCCCAAAAGACTTTCTCAGGAATTTCAGACTTAGGATGGAAAATATAATCCTTGTAAAGATGATAATAATCTCTATTCTTGGATTCTCGGTCTGGAAAGAAAACATTTAAACTTCCTAGTCTATAATCAGAATCCTTTTGACTCTGCCAAATTTCCCTAGTAAACTTTGAAACATCACCTTTGAATCCTTGACTATGCAGAAGTTTATTGATTTCCTCACAATTTTCCTCGGGATGTCTAAGGATAAAAACTTCTGTACTTGAATTTGTTATGACATCAGTTTGACTTTTTATTTTCATGCTCGTTTTGGTTCGTTTCCTTTAAATCCGATTGAGTCCATATAAAGTTTGAGGGATCCTGAACACTTGAGAATTTCCTGAAGAGTCTCTAGTGAAGTTTGGAACCCGGATGCTGCCTTATGCCCAGAGCCACCGAATTTCTCTGCAATCAAAGATACATCAATATTTGGATTTTCTGTATACAATGAACATCTAACAAAGAATTTACCAAGTTCTACATTACTAGGAACGATAGCAAATGGCATCATAATATCAAAATATCTCGGATCATAATGACTCATAAATGACATACTAGAAAAATCAGGAGTATTTAGCGCCATTACCCGATAACCAAAGAAATCATGTATATAGAATCCATTGTTAGAGAGTTTACTTCTGTATGATTTCTCTGTATTTGCAAGAATTATTTTTCCAGTTTCTCTAAGATCTTCTGGTTGACCTCCGTTGTCGATAAAGTTAATCAGAGCAGTCGGAGAGATTCCAAACATGTGCTTAGCTCCATATTCAATTTCTTCCGTAACCATCCAATCAAAACGAGTTTTATTCCAAATATCATAAGCACTAAGATATTCAAGAAGTTTTGGTTTTGGATGACCCGGGAAAAGATAGTCCCAAGTTAATTCACATGCGGCTCTTTGACCATCAGATACCCGGATACCAGGAACATTTTTAACCCAAGCAAATTCAGGAAGTTCTTCTTTCTTGATTGCTCCAATATGATGGTCAATAGCAATCAGGTTCGGAGTTCTATATACCCAATCATAACCCCCTTGGAAAAATGAGATATCAACAGCATAAATTAAATCATAACCCTGTAATTCTTCTGGTTTTATCTCCCAACCATAATTATAAAGTTTATAAGTAATGTCATCTGTTCTGTGATACATTCCTACAACTGCGGCTGACATTGCTCCGTCCAAATCAGTGTGGTGAATACATAATACTTTTAATTTATTCATTGTTTTTAAAATTTATATTTATATTCATATATAAGAATTTGAGGACAAAAGAAAAGGAAAACCATTTAAGATTTTCCATTCTTTATAATTTCAAAAATTCTATTTACAAACAAATCAAAGTCTGTAAACCATTCACCAAAATAGCCATTCTCGGTTAGGAGTTTATAAGTTTCTTTTTTACTAAACTCAAAATAATATAAAATAGTAATATCATTATTTATACAATATTCATATTTCTTTTTATCTCTTTCTTTAGTTTTTGATAATTCTCCTTTTCCCTTCCATTTCTCTATTTCAATAAAATGTTGATCACCACCTGGTTCTAATATTAAATTATACTCAGGTAAATAAAAGTCAAATCTAGATTTTCCCAAATCATCAAAAGTTTTCTGACTAATAAAGTTTATGCCATTATTAATCAAAAACTTTTCTAATTTAACTTCTAATCTTGACTTATACTTTTTTGGGAATTTTAACTGAGGAGTTGAAAAACCTCTCCTTCTAAATCTCCTTTCTAATCCAGGGTAATTTTTCTTAAACTCTTGAACAGTTTGGACACTCTCTTCATCTATAAACTTTTGAAAATCGTCTAAAGTTTCAAAATATTTCCAAACTGTTCCGGTATTAACTTTTTCTGGGAATTTAAAATCTTTTATGTTATATCCTAATCGAGGGACTTTTCTAGATAATCCAGGATACTTATTTTGAAAATCACCAGAAGTTCTAATCTCGTTAGAATGATCATCAATAAATTTTTGTATTTCTTGTTTAGTATTTAAATCTCTCCAATATCCTTGCTTTTTAGAATTTGGAAATATTAAATCTCTAGTAGGAATACAAATTTTATTTGCTACAATATGACTTCTTAAGCCACTATAATCATTCCTGAGTTCCGAATAAGAAAGAATTCCGTTTTGATCAATGAATTCTTGAATAGCTTCTATAGAGTTATATTTACTCCAATCATGTCCTCCTTTATTTGTTTTCATATTCAAATAAATTTTAATGTTAAACTTAGTGGATATTTCTTAGGATAAAAAGAAAATATCCTAATAACTCTATAGAAAAGTTCTTTAGGACATAATTGGTTTTATTATCATATATAAGGCTTTTAGATTATTTAGGACGGAGAAAAAAATAAGAGAACCCAGACTCTTTCGTTCTAAGTTCCCCTATATGGTTTTTATTCTCTAATTAATTCTTTAGGAAGTTTCTTGTATAGTTCATCTACCACCTCACGAGAATTTATAGGAGCCGTCATATCTTGGAGAAGAATATGTTTCCAAGATCTCTGTGTTCTGAAAAGTCCACTCGGCAAGTAAACTTTGTATCCCATCAAGCTTCGAATAGTTTCTAGAACACAATAATCCTCAGCTAACCCAGTGTAATAAATTTCCAGGTCTTCTATCAGATTTATACATTCCAGTTTCTTCAAGTTATACTCTATTCTTCCTCCATCACTAAAATTAAAGGCTGAGTATGCTTCTTTGTCGTCTTCTTCTCCTTTTACTAGATACTCAACATTTTCTCTTCCCTCGAGTTCCTTCATGAGTGGTTCATAAATTTCCCATCCATGAGTTCCTTTTATACAATGAGAAGGCCACTGTTGAGGTTTTGGGGTATTTTTATAGAGTTTTTTAAGGAGTTTAGACTCAGGATCACCAAAACCAAGATTACTGGGATGGTGTGTATCTAGAGTTACAAAAATTTTAATCCAGTTTTTATCTAGTATTCCTGAGGTTACGATTTTCATTATCGCATCCCTACCTCCTAGAACTGGTAAATTTCCTCCCTCGATAAAATCATTCTGTGGGTCTACAATGAACAGAATTTTATTTTTCATATAATTTATTTTGTTTTATATACTGATATACTTCTCCAGGCAAATATTCCGGACAAGAGAAACCAGATTGTATACATTCTCTTACTAGGGTTGAAGAAATATTTAGGTCAGGTATTATATAACTTCCTTCTATTGTCTCCCCTAGGTGTGATGTAGAGAAAATTAGAAACTTATAATCTCTTAGTATCTTCTCTCCTTCTTTCCATTTAGGTATTTCTTGGTAGGTTTCATTTGTCGTCATAATCAGAATATCTTTACCAAGTTTTTCAAGGAGAAGATGGGTTGGAATATAATTGCGTTTTATTCCTCCGTCGTATGCCATTACTCTTTCTATTTCAGACACTTTTACTTTTCCTGGAGGATATAAGTTTTCTAAGAGTTTTGTCATTTTATATCTATCAGAGAAAGGTGTTTGATTCTTTTTCCATGGATTACTAAACGACGGAATTACTATAACGCTAGAAACACCAACCCTAAGTGCCTCTGATATTAAATGAATATGTCCGTTGGTAGGTGGATCAAAACTACCTAGGAGTATAGCAGGTTTAGAGGTGAAGTTCATGCTTAGCTATTTCAAATTCAAAGTCATCTCCCATATGTTTTCCTAGATCATCCGAAATTTTAATACATTTTTCCCAAGGATCTTTAGAAGAGAGACGACACTGAGAAAGTTTCATTACGATATTGGCTGGTTTATATCCCTCAATTCCAGTATCACATGTTAAGTTAGTTCCAATTCCAAAAGCAACTTTACATCTTCCGTTAAAATATTCATAGATATCTTTAGCTTTATCGAAATCTAGAGCATTACTGAAGACAATTATTTTTGATTTAGGATCTATTCCAAATTCTTTAAGTCTGGAGATAATCATGTTTCCTATTTTATACTCATCCCCGGAGTCTTGTCTAAATCCTGAAAGAAGGTTAGCTTGTTTTCTAGTCAAAGTTCTCAAGAAAGATGGAGTTGTATAGGTATCAACCAAAGCAGTTCCAAGAGCTCCATCATATACTTTGATCCAATCCTCCAAAGTCAAATAATTAGCACGCTTATATCCAAAAACTGCAGCATGAAACATGTAACATTCGTGGGCAATAGTTCCTTGAGGAGTCATTCCATATTTCATTGCATAGAAGACATTTGAAGTACCAGTGCAAGTAAGAGACTTTGACTTTATAACATCAAGGACCATTTCATGAACTGAGCTACTATATCTTCTTCTAGTTCCAAATTCAGAAAAAGGAATTCCATGTCTATTTGCAAAATTTATCTTCTCTTCTGCAATTTTCCTTGCTCCTTCAATTAGGAATGGATACCCGTTAGATTTTAGATAATTATTTCTAAGTTCGGCCCAAGTTGAGAGAACCAATATTTCATAGAGAGTGACTTTATACATTTTATCAGTTACCTCACATTGAAATACTCCATCTTCGTCCAACCAACAATTAATTTTAGAGGGATCAAATTGGAAAGTACTAAGCCATTCCCAATAATTAGATGGTATATACGGAATATTTTCGATACACCACTTTCTTTCCTCTTCAGTTAATTTTAGAGATGAAGCAGCACATATTTCTCGTTTAAACTCATCGATAATTTCTGGATAATTTTTCCATGATTCTTTATTTCTGTCATTGAATTTAAAGGTTCCCTCAGAAAGTGGATACAATCTGAAATAACAATAAGACATACTAAATTTATAGATGTCCGTGTCTAAAATACTCTTTACCATAATTATTCTATATCTTCTAATGTTTTAAGTTTTTTCGTTTCTACTCTCACTCTACCTATCTCAGAATAAAACCAGCATAATGTTTTACGAAGATAGTATTTTAGTTCATCCTCCGAGAATTGTGAATCTAGGTAATATACTTTAGAGGATTTCATGTAGATTTCTCTGGAAAATCCTAGGAAACAGTCTTTTATTGTGACTTGAATTGTATAGTCTGGTCGTAAATTTCTATCCTTTACAAAATTCTCTCTCCAAATTTTCATCCATTCATAGAGAGGTATGTATTCAGAAAGAACTTTGTCGTCAGGTAGTTTTTCTAATTCTTCCCAGGAGTATTCATTATTATCATCGTCAAAATAACTAAATTCTATCTCCGGTTTTATTATTTCTTCATATATTCTCTTAAAAGCATAGACTCCAGTTTCAGATACCACTTGAACTAATCTATCGTGGTCTACTGCAAAAACTGTTCCGTCGAGTACAAAAACATCTCCCTCCTGAATTTCTTTAGTGGGTTCTGGAAGTTTTATACCAGCCTCTTTTTCCTCGTCTGTTCTAGTATCAGGGGGAGTAGGCCAGGTACTTCTATCTTTGTCTATTATAAGATTTAGTTTTAGAGCTAGGTTTGGAATATCTATACCATACCCTCTTCCACAACCAACATTATATTTTGATTCTGTTACTTCTACTATCATATTGATTTTATTATTTCGTTAATTAATTTTCCGTGATTAAAAGCGAATTGTTTTTCATCGACGGGATCAGAGTCGGTGAGTTTTAGGAGTTTAATTTCTGATACTTCTCCATCTTCTCCTCCTCTAGATTTTGTATTGATATTTATTACCCCTGAATCTAACAAAGATTTAATTTCTCTGTAGTTTACCAAAACCTGATATCTTATAGTGATATTTTGTTTCACCGCATTTTCTCCGTCGATAGAGTCATCAATTCCAGTTTGACGAATATCAAGTGTCTCAAGATAGTCAAGATATAAACCAGTCTCTTCATAGATCTCGCGTTTAAGAGCATCTTCCAGAGTTTCATCCCAATCTATATATCCACAGATGTCTGCCCATTTCCCTATTTCGTCTGGACATTTAGGACCACGTTTTTCGAGGAGTATATAAATCTCTTTTGTTTCAAAATCTATGGCTAATATCATACCATGGACCGCAACACTTCTAGAGATCCAATAACTTTTTCCCTCCTTAGTTGTGACTTGAAAATTTTTACGATTTTTAAATATTCTCTTCATATTTTTTAAGTTATTATACATGTATAAGGTCTTCAAATCCTTATTTATGTATGAGAACATTTATTGAAGTTGAAAAATGTCTTAAAGAACGTGGATATATTCCAGAGACATACGACGATATCAATTCAACATTGATATATATAAATTACTATAAAAATAATAAACGGGTTACGATCAAAGTTAATGATAAAGGTGATAAAGTATTATCCGCATTTATAGAACTAGATATAACTAATAAACCTAATTTTCTTACTGGTCAAAAAGATGGAATTACACTTTCGGAGGATGATTACTGGATTAAACATGATCTTTCCTTTCTTGAATATTGTATAGATCTTCAAGAAAAAGGATTAGAAGAGCATGAGATAAAGATTTTGGAGTGTCATCTGAGAAATTTAAAATCCATCCCTAAAGAGTTTTTGTATTCTCATGATTACTATCCTTATTATTCTTCAATCTTCGACGTTAAAGATGGGAGAAGAGATAGTTCGGATTTGGTAATAGCCTATAAACATTATAACGAGGATTCTGTGTATTTTGAAACAGATTGTATTACAGGAGATCTTAAATTAAATGGATATAGGATAAAAGAGAATGAAGATTTTGAAAAACTCTTTAAGGAAAATATATGGACTGATAGAGATGGAGAAATTCTTTTACAATACAGATATTTTTATGATCTCACAGAAACTAAGGAATCTTATAATGAGATACTTAGGTTCATGGATGACTATTCTAGGGAAATCTGGGGGAAATGAATATAATCTCCCGGAAAAATATAAACAAAGATATGAAGATTATAAAAACAGAATATCTTGGAGAGACTCTTATACTAAAGATAGGGGATAATCAATTTATAGAAGTTTTCCCTGATATGAGAATACCGATAGATAAAAAACGAGAGTATAAAGTTCATAATGTCCTCAAAGATAAGATAAACTTTGGGATCTACAAGAATGGATATTTACAAATATCACTATCGACGGGAGTGAAGGAATTTTTAGAAATAATAGAAGATCATGCACTTATATAGTAAGAAAGAAAGGTCTACTTTTGGATACTGGTTTGCTCATTGGTGTGCCTTCCAGATCATTGCACTCTTGACGAAATCTTGGAAACCTAGGTATCTTCTTCATGATGTAGAAAAGCCTTGGTTACGTTTATTTTGGAAGTACAAGAAAGTTCAGAAGTGGCATAGATATCATAGTTCTCATCACCTTGAATATCTGGTAACACATAAAATCTCTAAATTCGATTTTAAAGCTATGGTTATAGATTGGGAGTGCGGAAGACTAACCAAAGAATCTTCTCCCCTCAATGCTAGACAATATTTTAGGATAGAACGAGAAAAATTATTGAATCTACTTGGTGGTGATAAAACTAGACCTGAGTATAGAGCATTTAATAAAAATGTGTCGGTAATTTTAGATAAACTATATTTATGAAGAAAATAAAAGATTATCCTGACAATAATTCTCTGACGGACTCTAGAGCCATTAAAAAAGAGGTGGAGAGAGTTATAAAAGTTCCTAGAACTAGAATGTCAGACTGTAAAAGACTCGTATTTTCTGAGGAATGTGTTGGATGGGCCGATATAGATTCGGTTCCTATACTCCATCCACAATATCCAATGCCTCCAATGGAAAAAGATCACTATGACCTTCTCCTTAGTCTACCCTTTAGAGGGACTTATCAGTGTAGAGTGTACATATGGGAAGGAATGGGGATAAATGATCTCACTCGTCAGGTATGTAAAGTTTATCAGGAACTTTGGATGGATCCTAGAACCGAATTTGATACGACCCAAAATTTAAACCTTAATGATTACTATCTACACTCAATCTATTTACGAAAAAATGGAGAGGGTTGGATAGAATTTGAAATAGCAGTATAATTATGAATAAAGTATTAAAAGAAAAGATTGAAAGTTGGAGCCTCGGGAAAACTAATGGAAAACTTATCCCTAGGGGTGGAGAAATTCTTAAGAGTATAGGATCTGAGATGCTTCTGGTCAAGTTTAAAAAGGAAAATGATAACTGGTCAGCTGATAATCCTCTCCCAATTTTTGTCCAGAGTATAGGGGAATATAATCCTTTGACTGGAACTTATGAGATTACCTATACTACTAAAGATAAAGAAACCTCAACAGAACGAATTACTCCTGAAGGTTTTAGTTTTAATGATCCTGAAACAGAAGGATGGATGCACAGATTTATAACATACTCTCTTCATTTTAAACTTATGGAGGAGGAGTTATATTATGCAAGACTTAGAGAGAAATTTGATAGATCTGAAAATATTCTTCCCATCGAATCTATCATGGTTTTACAGGGAGGAAAACAAAAAGAATCTCTAGGTTATCACAATTATATAGCAGCCATCATAGATACAAATGTTGAGGGAGGTCTTGGAGAAGGAATTTTATCTTTTAGAATCTCTGAGATAACTAAAATAAACAAGAGATCTAAGTCTTGGAGTTTTGGACTAAGAGATTCTGAGGGTTATTTTATTCAAGTTCCTAAATATCAAGAAGTAGATGGAACTTGGATAGCCAAAAGAATTAGTATTGATGGAGTTGTTCTTGGAGATCTGAAAATAGTAGATATAGAGGATCCTAAGAAGCCGTCAAATTCTTAAGTATGAGAAGATGTAAAAATCTTTGAAGAGAGAAATCTCAGAGACTGAAGCTTAGAGTAAAATCTAGGCTTCTTATTTTTTTTTATATGAAAAAGAAACTTAAAGAGTCGTAGCAATTTCTTGAATCAACCTCTTATGTAGACTGCTTAGAGAAAGTATAGGGCATACAGATACACAAGGAATTATATATAGAAATGGCTAAGAAAAAATTACCCTCTTGGATGCTTGAAGTGAGTGAGGAATATAATAACAGCCCATGAAAGCCTTATATATGAAACAAATATATAAGTTATGGGAAGAGCTAGAATTAAAAAAGAAGTTATAATAACTATCCTAGAAAAGTTGAAACCCACGGACTTTTCATTATTAGATTACAGAAAATTAGTGAAAGAACTTAAAAAATTAGGAGGACTTCTATAAATGGAAGTCCTTTTTTTTTGACCGTCTAGAATCACCCCAAAGCCTTATATATGAAAGATAATATAAGACAAAAAGTGACCGTTTAAAATCACTTGATAGCCTTATATATGAAAGATAATAAACACGTAATGGTTACCTTAGATTCGTCTAAGTTAGGTTCGATTCCTGAGTTGAAAACTTTCCTAAAGATATCTTAGAACCGAGGAAGTTCTAGGATATTGTTTTTATCTAAGTGGAATTATAGTATGTATAGGTGCTATCACGCAGAATTAATTCCGATACTTAGGACTCGTCTGGGCGAGGATAAATGTGATAGGGACTAGATTACCAGGAGAACCACTAGATGGACCTGGGAAAAGGAGGAGTTGTTATACCTTCATTTAGATCCATAGGCCTAGAGCGTAAAGGTTGTTTAAAAGAGATATTAACTAAAATGTAAAATTATGATGACAAAATCAAACAAAAAGAGTTCTGTAGTTATTTCTTGGACTATAAACGTTACCAAGAATACAGAAGGAAAAAAGAGTGAATCACACATGGACGGAAATGTGTCTATGGATATGAAAGACTATCGTGAATTCATCAGAGAGACCATATCTAGCGCCATAAAGGGTATTGCAGATGGAATCGATAAGAATGATGATGTAGAGTAGCGACATCGGTTTGGAGGTTATCCTTAAACCTCCCCTTTTGAAACAAAAAAAATAACAGTATTATGAGAACTAAAGAAGAAAAAAGAAGAGATAACATCATTTTAAACATCTCCAAGTTTTTCAGTATCCTCATTCTGGGATCCTACTGCTTGTGGAATGATTTTCTCCTAGACCATATCGGAGGAATTCCATGTATTTTGGCAATTGGATTCATGCTAGTAAGAAGAAAATGGATTAACGAACTACTTGACGATGATGATTGTTGACAAATTTGGAGCTCTGAAGAAAACCTTTGGAGCTCCTACATAAAAACCTTTTGACACAAAACCGGCCTACATTTGAAGGGCTGGTATATAAATAACAAATAAAAATAAAATTGGTCACCCTGTAGAAGGAGGCCAGAGTATAATAAAATATACCAAAGGATGTAGGGATACTAGTTACCCGAACCACAATAAAGAGTTCAATGTATAATAATGAACCTTAACGGTGGACCTAAGATTCATCAGGGAAAATCATATACAGATTTTCCTGGTAAGCGGAAATAAATCTGAAGAAGAAATATGGAAAACTTATCTTGAATCTGAACTGAAGAGAGAAACTTCGACTTCACTTAGGAGAAGTATAAAACCTAAGTCAAATACCAAGGAATGTAATATTCTTCCTTGGAACCTTTGAAGACTATTAACTAAAAATTAACGAATATGAAAAATTTTAATATACCAGAAGAAAAAATTGGTGAAATTGTCATTTTTATAGATGGAGAAGCTCCAAGAGTCACAGATTGGTCTGCTGACAAACATATTAAGATGGCAGAAAAAGAGTTACTAAAAGAAACTAAAGAGATGATCATAGAAGACCATTTACTTCCAGAAGTAAATGATGGAATATATTTTACTATAGATAACGACCTAGAGTTATACTCACATATAACTGAGGTTCGTATGGTCAAAGGTAATAAAAAATATGACATACATATTTTTACTGAGCTTTCTTATTGATCACAACTAAAAGGAGTAAGGCCCATGCCAAATAGTAAAGTTGGGCCACTGAATTGTAGGAAAACATCCTGCCTGAAGATGACTAAAATGAAAGTCGAAATTCAGTAAATATTAACTAAAAACAATAACAATTATGAACAGTGTAAAAATATTAAAGACAATAAGATATACAGGCACAGCAATGGTAGCCGCAACAACTTTTATTTACTCAGTATACTATCTTCATGTGATTTGGAGAAAGTAATGAGTAAACCCAGGAGCGATCTTGGGAGGAGACTATAACCAAAAAAATTAACGCATATGAAAATTATAATCATCAACGAAACTACCAGAAATAGGTTTGAACTATCTGGTAAACTGGAGTACATGTATACAAATAACCATGTAACCAGATTACACATTAAATCGACCTTTAACGATATATTCTCATTTGAACAGGAGGCTGCAAAGAATGAAGAGGGTATCAAATCAATCGGAATGGATACAGACAACAACGAGATTTCCTATAGAAAACTCGGCGATCTTCTAGAGTATTTCATGGTTCCGGCAGGTTTTGGAGTTCAATTAACAGAATAAATCGTGGGTAGAGGTAAACACCACTACCTTGAGACAATAACAAAAAAAATATATTATGATAATTTTATTAATTTATTTTATTATCCCAATTTTAATTTTAGGGATAGAGATATACAGCGAGGGTGGTGTGAAGAATCATTGTGCTGGAAGTAAAAAGATAGTCTTATTTCTTGAGACATTAATATTTATTATTTTCTGGCCAATTGTTATAATTTATCTCATTACAGTACTTTACAAAAACACCTAAACCTTTAATGTTCTCCTTTATTTAGGGAGAGCAGAGACAATAACAAATAAAAAAAAATAATATGAAAACCATTTTTAAATTAGCGGTTTCAACAGCATCATTTATTATTTTTACTGGTGCAGCAGTTGGATCTGGAAAAGAATTAATAAAGATAATTACTAACATCATAAAATAAACGATTATGAAAAAGAACATTATTATCGCAACAGGACTCGGAGCACTCACAACTCTCATAATTGGTGGTACACTCGTATGGAAGAAGTACCACAAGAACAAGACTGAGGAAGAATCCAAGAAGTCCTAACAACCAAAATCCCCTCTCGTAGAGGGGTGAGACAATAACTTAAATAGTCTTAATTTGGAAACTTAAATTATTTTCTAAAGGAAAAGACTAAACAACTGGAAGGACACTTAGTTTGTCTGAAAATTCCTAAAGAGAAAGTAGGAGGATTTTATCCTTTGAAAACAGACAAGACACATTAGAAGTCCCTCAGTGGATTTCTTTTTTTTTGTCCCCGTGTAGTTCTTATATATGTATGTTATATATGATTAGAACTTGGGGGAGAGGAGGAAAATCAATGATAAAAATTGGTTATACTTCTAATCTCTCCAAACGAATGGAAAATTATTATCATTCAAATCCGTTCTTTGAAAAAATCAGCGAAAGAGAAGGATCCTTGGAGGATGAAAAACGCCTTCAATTGTATCTAGAAGTTCTCGGCTATAAAATGGGGATTCTAGATGAATGGTTTGTTGATTCTCCTGAAGTTCAAACCTTATTTCACGAATCCAAAAATAAAATTAGCCGAGTGTTATGGAGATACAGAGATAGCGTTTGGAAGAAAGAGGATCTAAAACAAGGCGCTGATCAAAGACTAAGAACGATTTATGAAGATCTTAGAGGAAAATATCTAAGAGGTTATGAGGGTGATATAGATCATGAATATAATATGATCATCGCCCAAGAAACATTAAAGGCTATGAGAAGAGATGAATACTATTTATTTGATGAAAGATTAGATCTCTTAAAACGACCGTCTAAAAAACGTCGATAGCCTTATATATGTAAATAAAGAATTTATCTAAAGGAGGAAACTTATGATTTAGTTTTCCTCTATTTTTTTTATGTATAACTAAAAAAATTTATATTATGAAAAATCCAGAATATTCATTGGAAGAATGGAATGGACAACAATTTACGATTCACGGAGCAGTTTATGAAAGGTGCTCAGGTAAAAGGGATTTCTTTGAATTTAATATTCTAGATGCAGAAAGAAGAAAATACGAAAGTGATAATGATTCTCTTGATCGTGTGAGTTTGGCTTTATCATTCAAGGCATATAAAAGATTTCCACAAAAAGGACAGACTATCGGAAAGATACGAAGAATCCTTGAAGATATGTGGAATGGGCTTGAAGATCCAATTAAACATTTAGGATGTAAAGCTATAAAAATTCATTACATCAACGACAAGCCAGGAACATATCACTGGATCTGATGAAAGAAACCGAGGTCTATATGGCTTCGGTCTTTTTTTTGTCGACCAAAAAGAGAGAACCCCGTAGGATTCTCTTGTGTTGTAATTTAGGCAGGATATATTTTAACCTGTCTCGGAATATCATGAGTATGGCTTGGGTGTAGAAGAAAATCAATTCTTTTTTTATACCTAGAGCTCATAGTATCATGTATAATCCATCTTCCAGAAATCTTCTTATTATCTGTCATAACAATCACAGTATCTCCATAATTATAATAATTAAGAAGATCTCTTGAAACAGCAATCCATCTTATTTTGCCGCTCTTTAATTCACTTAGGTTTATCTTACTACCATCGGCTGTAATAAGGGGATTTCCATAACATTGATTTTTGACAGGATGGTACTTAGTTGCAGTAACCAAATGACCAACATCCTCAACTAAATTACTTTTTGCTGTAATAGACATAATTACTATAACAGCTAGCATCATTACTCTTTTTGTTTTCATAAGCTTTCGTTTTTAAATTATGTTGAGGAAGCTATGAAACATTGGGGTAAGATGTTTTTTTTTATTGTTGTATCTTTAAACGCGCTGATATTCTTCCTCGTGTTAAGTCATAAGGAGACATTTCAACTTTAACTTTATCACCAGGAAGAACTCTGATGCTGAATTTTCTCATTTTCCCAGAAAGTTGTGCTAGTATGATTGCCCCAGAAACGTCGAGTTCAACTCTAAACATTGAATTTCCTAGAGCTTCTGTTATAATTCCAGTTACTTCTATATTATCTTGTTTTGACATGTTTATTTTATTTTTATTCCATCTCTAGTTCTTATTATTACCTTATAGATTTTTTTATCTACCATTTCTTTTTTAAAATCTTCTGGTAAATCATATATAGTTTTAACTCCAAAATGTTTAATCAGGTCATCAAGATCTATGGACATCTGATATTCGAGAAGTGGATTTTTGACTGTTCCTACATTAGTAATATTAAAATCCTTTAACTCAGACCCATTATCATCCATGGCTCTTGTATAAATATCTCTTATAGTATTTTTATATAAACCTGTTCCTATAAAGTTTTCAAAATCTCTTTTTGTATCTTTAGTATATATAAAATCTATATCTTTGGTGTAATTCTCTGGGGACCTAAACTCAAGATGTCCAAAGTTTTCTATAAGATCTTGAAAATCTAAAGTTGAAATTGTTAGGAGTTTATATTCCTCGATTGATTCCTCTCCAAGCTTAAGTATGTCTATCCCGAATAAAACTTTAATCATTTCAGTGTAGTATTCGGAATAGTAACAATTATTTAGACAATACAAATCTTTATAAAAGAAATATTTGGAGAGTGATGTTGCTTGTTCTTGGATAGTATTTTTGGATAAGATATTAAACTCTCTTCTATGAATGGATAAATCATAGTACTTATAAAGGATATATCTAAACTCATTTTTCAGGAGGCTCTTTATCATATTCTTAGATGCATCAGAAACCGCCGGAAGCAGATCTGAAGAAATATTAAATCCTTCGAAGAGACTACTAATTTTTGAGTATCTGTATAAAGAAGAAAATTTGCTATACTCTTCTTTTATTCCCATAAAGTATTGTATTCTCTTTTCCCAAACAGACTCTGGCTTAAATGCTGGATTTATTTTTATTACCTCTCCAAGATCAGCCATTGTTTTCTTTTTGTCCATAAGGAATATTCTCTTCTCTAGAATATCTTCAGGATAAGAGGATAATTCTGTGATGTTGAATTTTGTATAAATTTCCTCTACATTATTAATACCTTCAAAGTCATTGGTAAATGCGTAAAGAGTTCTTACACCGTTGGCCGTTGTTGTATATCGTTTTGACCTAGTTTTGTCGGACTTATGAGTATATACCTCTCCAAGATATAGATACGTTCCATTCTCAGATTCATACTTATGTCCAGGAATATACTTTGAGGTTTTTTGATACAGAGTTAGATTTATTTTTCTGATAAATTCTTTTTCTGCATTCTTAAAACATTCAGATCCCGGAAAAAGTGGAAGAGTATATTCTGGATATCCAGGTTTAAAACCAAAAATAACCCCAGAAATTTCACCCTTATTCATGTTTGTTCCTGAAAGTTGTGATATAATGTCAACTGTCATCACATTTCCAATTTCTTTCCAGGTTCCTCCAAGATTAATTTTTAGTTTTTCATCACAAAATTTTATATCATGACCATCATTTTTAACAATCTCTGGATCTTTGACTGATTCCGAAATTTTTTTGACTGGTCCATAAAACTTTTTTGCTTCAGGATTTGCTATAAACACTTTCTTTCCATCATAAGACTGGTAAAGAAATATACTCTCTGTTATACTCCAAGTATTTTTCATTTTTCTATTGTTATTTTTGGACGTTTTGGTGAATAAGTAAATTTTATTTTAGAACCTCCCAAGAGTTTTTCAATGTTAGTTATTGCTTCATAAAAATCTTCTCCCATGTACCAATCAGGAGATTTATTTACGTAAGCTTCAACATATTCGAAACGTTTTCTTCTATCATCTTCTCCAACTACACTCATAACTTCGAGGAAATGTCCATCAAAATTTTCAACATATTCTCTTAGTTCCGGTATATAAAAGAATTCCATATTCAAACGGCATTCTATAAATTGTCGAAGTGTATGAATTCGTTCTTTCTCAGAGTATGGGCATCTTTTTAAGGATATCCATTCTGCTTCATATGACCTAAGAGATTCATTTACACTTTTTATCGCTTCTTTTATACCATCTTGTAACATACAATTTTAATAAACATAAATTAAACCAATATATTTTATCATCTAAATCTAATTTATCAGGGCAATACAGTTTTAAACCACTTCCCCAATCATAAGGCAAACACCTGATAATTTTTGTGTTATTAAGTAAAATTTCGTGATGTTCTTTAAAAAATTTATCTCCTGGATCTACATTATAAAAATATTTTTCAAAATCATATTTCCACACTTTTGTAATCAAATCAGACTCTCCGGGGATAGAATTTTTTATCTCCAGAGTAACTTCTTTGCCTAGGAACTCAAGTATTTCTTCAGGTTTTACTGCTACTTTAAAAAATGTTTCTAGATCTTTTTCTTGGTATTGAGAACTAAACCACCCGGAATAAATGGTTATTATATCATAAAGAGCGTGAAATTTAAAATTTATTATTTCATTTTCCCAGTATTCATACCATACCCCAGTTTCAAAAAATCTCTCACCAAAAAAATCACAATAGAATCTATCATCTTTTAATATAGCAACTTGGGTTAATCCTTGAAAATCTTTTTTATTTAATATTCTCAGCATAATTTCTGAAATAAGTAATTAAATCAATATCATTCCAAGAAACTCTATCCGGGGAAGTCGAATATCCAGAAAACTCACCTCGGACAGCATCTACATACATTGAAGAAGTAAATTCTGGCCCTAAATAAAATTTCTCCCATTCACTCTTAAGAAAAGCAGATCTTAGATTCAATTGAGAAAGGGCTAGATTATCAAACGCCAAAATTCCATGCCGCCCTAAATATAAATCCCGGACTATTGCTTTTCTATATTCACTAAAATTTGGTAGGGGATTATTTTTATTTCTACCCCAAACTTTAAATCCTAACCATAAAACTCTTGGTATTACTTTTTTTATTCTATCATAATCTTCTAAAGTGTTTATGCCAAGAATGAGATGAGCTACAGAATTTTCCGGGATTACTTTGGGCGGAATATTACCTGGCGTTATAGATATCCCTAGCCCAGATATACCAGATGGAAGTTCATACTTGCTTAAATCAGTATCCCGTACTGTCATATTAACTATACACCCAAGACCATTTATTATTTCTTGTAGTTCTGGATGCTCTAATGGATTTCCTCCACCAATAGCTATCTCAGTTGTTTTAGGAAGTCCTGACAGTTTCTCAATTATCAATTTTCCTGAAGCATGTTTTCCCGAAGGTCCAGAAGATTCATGACACCAAGGACATCCAACAGTACAATAGTTAGTTATTTTTAAGTCTATGGAAAGAGGAAAGTCATATCTACCTTCCCCTATATCAATTCTTGTACCATCTGATTTTATCGTAACTTTATGACTCATGCTGGATAAATCTTAGGAGTTAACACTAAATCTCCAAAACTATAATTTCCAGAATATTTTACTCCCCCATGTGGATATTTTTTATCTTTTGTACATCTAATAAATGTTCCATTCTCTGGGAAATAAGTAAACTCTGAAAGGAATTTCTCTATGACATCTGTATATTCGTTTAAATCTCTATAATGTACAATAAGTTCTTCATTAATTGAATCAAAACGAATTATATAAAATGGTTTTTTATCTTTCTCCGGATCTTCATAGAATCCAGGTTCAGGATCATAAGAATCCCAAGTAAGATATAACCAAGTTTCAGAATTAAATACAAACTCCTTTATAAATTCAGGATCTTTTATGTCTCTAGGATCAATAATGTCTAAAGACTGATGATCAACCTGTTCGGATGGGATGAAATTTATTTTTGATGCTCCCGTAAAATCTAAGATAACTTTATAAACAAAATCTCTGTCTTTTTCCCATTCATCTTCTATAGACCAAATAAAGGAAAGAAGATAAGAAAGTTTATCAATAGGGTTATTGGTTTTGCTTACATTATACCAGGAATCAGATGGAATCTCGATAACTCCATCACTAGAAATTGGAAGAACATCATCAAATCTACCTTCTGGTCCCATACTAAAACTATGAGAACTAGAGGAATTTGTTTCAAAAATACCTTGTCTAATTTTTATAATTTCTTTCATACAACTATAAGGAAAAGAAAGGACTTAACAACTTATATAGCCGTTAGGTCCTAAAAATTCAATGAAAAGACTTGAGAGAAATTTTTGTAGGTCTTTATGATTATTAAATTTTAATCCTTGATTTTTATAGTTAACTTTGGTTTTCTCTATAAACCTAACATCATCCCAGGGCCCACCAGAATATTGACCAGATAAAGATAATGCTATATATTTAAAGAAATAAATATAATCACTGGGGCTTCTTGAAATTCCTCCCTGAATTTTTATTTGGTTAGCATATTTCTTTTTTCCAGATCTTGTCATATTACATACAAAATCTACTTCATCCTTAATTATTTCCTTTGGTGTTCTACCTTTTGAGTATTTATCACTAAATTCTAAAATTTTTGAAGGAGTATCTTTCCTTCTATGGAAATCAATTGGACAGAAAAATGATTGAAATTTATCTCCATTATTTTTACCAATTAAATACATCTTTTCAGACATATGATTTATCCAATGCGGAGAATCTTTAGAGTCTGTATTCCACATTTCAATTAATTTAATTCCTTCCATATAAACATCTTTTATTATATTTTCAGGACTATTAGATACTCCAAATATTTTTTCTTGTAAAATTTGAGAAAAACGTTTAATAATGTAAATCATAATACCTTGTATTTCATTTTATAATTATTACTTTTTTCATTACAACATCTTAAGTAATGTCTAGATATATTTTTATCTCTATACAAAGTTTTATATCCATGTTTTAAACTAAGTATTTCAAGAAAATCTAAAAATTTTTTTATATCATTTTTTTTTAAATAAACCGAAAAAGAATTATAACTTGGATTTAAATAATTTGTATTACTAAAAGGATCTATTTCTTCAGTAAAATAATTTTCATCTAAATATACCCTTTTTATTTTATAATTTTTATGTCTAAGATATTCTTGGTTTCTTATTTTAAATCCTTCATGAATAAAAAGATAAGAAAGTTCATACCTCTCTTCTTCAGAATTAATATCAATTTTTATAATTCTTTCTCCAGAATTTATTTTATCTCCAAAATCAGTAGGGGTATTTTCAAATAATTCTATAATTTGTTCATCTAAAGAAGAATTATAATATAAAATATCTGAAACACCAAATATACTAAATGGTTTATTACTGTCTACCTCTAATATAAATCTATTTCCTTCTATTATTTTCATATCATATATAAGGTTTACAAAAGAAAAAAAAATCCCTATTTTCTCAAACAAGGGATTTTATAGAAGTTCCTATTAGTAAATTCTACCTCTTCTTTTTATATTTTGAAGAGTTCCAGAATTTCCTTTTTCCGGTTTATAATAAGCAACATCAAAATCACTATCATTAGTCATTGCAGAATCTCTAGAAATATCATCTGTATAACCTCCTTTAGTTGATTTTATTTTTGGATTTTTATGTCTTGGAGACGTAAACATATGATAAACCGTTATTTTATCTTCAAGTCCTTTAGATACTAAATAATCCTGGGACATTATATCTACTCCTTCATAATCTCCAATAACAAAAGAAGAGTTTGGATCAGATTTTAGAATCCTTTCTATTTTTCTGACATAAAATTTTTCAAATTCTTCTTCACTTAAATTTCTGTGTCCTGATATAAAGTAGACCATAATTCACACTCCTTTCGTAAACTACACATATTTTTACATTGATACCTATCCGTTTCTCCAATTTCAGGGCAATCAAATGTATCATCCATCATTTTTAATTCCTCTTCGGTATAATTCATAAGACTTTCAGGGAGTTTAGTAACAACAGGGTCTTCATCACCATATTCATCAACTAACTCTTCCCCAAGTTTAATCATAGTATATCCTCCAGAATACTCACATTCTTTAAGACATACATAATCTCCTTCTTCAGATAAAGCTTTACCTAAGAGTCCGAGAAGTTTTGGAATTGCTTCCTTCCTGATATAAACCGAATTTATTAACATAATATAATATTTTTTAATACATATATAAGAAAATTAGTCTTCAAGATGCATTAGAATTTTAACAAACCATACCGAGAATAATTACTAAAGAAGACAAGCATTACCAAGAACTCCCAAAGCTGGCCACATAATCCAAGCAGTGATGAGAATGTATATTACAGTCCAAACAAGATCCGCTAAAAGTTTCTTTATTGTCTCCATATCGTTCTATAATTATTTTTATATTCGGTTAAAGTCATTAATCCAGCCCTAACTTTCTTTCGGTAATAATCTTTTCTTACAGCCCACATCATTTCTTTATGAATTAGATCAGCTGCAATATCAATATCACAAAAATTAGGATATTTTTTAAGAACCCTTCCCATAATTTCATCTAACTCAATTCCCCAAGAAGTGTAGAATTTATGAAGGATCCAAGATTCTGAAGGAGTATGTTCTCCAAAGACATCTATCAGTGCTTCTTGACTGTAACTGGGCATTTCCCATCTTTTAACAAACTTCTCGGTTCTTTCTAAGTCTCCTCCAAAATTTTTGTAATAAAATTTAAGAGTTTTAAAAACTTGTTCAATACTATATTCAGTAGCATTAGGGCCTAGAAGTTCTACAGCTGCATTATAAAGAGTATCATTTTTCCCCAGGATCTCATCAAATTCTTCCAAACCTAAAGAGAATAACATACAAATAACTTTTCTTATCTCTTTGTAATTGTCTTTCTCTCCGATGTGCTTTCTAATTATACTAGCTAAAGAATCTGGAATTGGTTTAGAGGATTTTTTAAACTTTTCCTCATCAACCCCACTAAATTGAACGTGACATAAATTAAATGAATTAGGAGGTTTAAAATCTATTTCCCAAATATTATCATCTAAATCAACAAGACAGAATGAATTATAATGTCTAAATATTCGTAAGGTCTGATTCATATATTACTATATTATTAATTTTACAATATGAATAATACTCATTTATCATTTCTTTTCTTATCTTTTGACTCTTAGTATGAACAGGCAAGGATTTTCCATCGGCCGGCTCTAACGTTATTATATTAAACTCCTTTTGTCGTGCCACTCTTCCTACCTGCTGAAGAACTGATCCTGCAATCTTACCCTGAATCAATAAGATATTTTTAAGTCCAGGTAAATCTAAGGCACGAAAACCAGAGGATGTAGAAAATATAACGTCAACATTTCCGGCCGCTATCTCCTTGCAAGCCTCCTGAAGAGAAAGATTGGACCTACCCCCAGAAATATCATAATACAAATATCCTTCCCCGCATACTAAAAGAATTCTAAAATTCCCTAAAAAATAATTATCTATCCATTCATATATAATGTTCTGAAGATTATTTATTGGTATGAAAATTAAAGGATAATTTTTTGCTACTCTAGTTATAGTTTTTGATACTCCTGGGTTTGTGAAGATTTTAGTCATCATTTCCAGATAAATATTTCCACAATCTTTAGGTATCTCCCAAAGTTTAAGATTCTTTCCGTTCATAGATTCAGACTTAATCACTATATTATTTATGGTAAGATCTAATGGTTTTCGATATACCAATGACGTACCAAAAAAACGAATTAGATCTTTATTTGATATTACAGTGGGATCATTAAGTCCATTTGTAAATCCGATAAGTTTTGCACTATTCTTGTCGGATGTCCCTGAGAATCCATATCTAACTTCTGCATTGACTGCGTGAGAAAATATATAAAAACCACCTGGATTAGAACAATATTCAACTTCATCAACAAGAATAACATCAAAAGATTCTAACTCCTTAATTAATGCTTTTTCTTTCACCGGATCCTTAAGGTCTTTTCTATTTAGTAGTCCATTTGTTATCATAGATTGAAGACGGCCGGACCCTATCTTTGTAGAAACATCTAGACCAAAATTTTCTTTTATTCTTTTTATAAGCTCGTCCCTAGGTTTAGTCTGAGGAGTTACCAGAAGGACTTTCTTGCCTAGATCAGAATAATAATATTTTGCTAAAACTGCTATCACCGAGGTTTTCAATTTGTTATCCTATAAGTTTTTTATCTTATAGCTCTTATAATTCAACATCCAACTTAAAAATTAGATTTCTTATAAGTTCGGCGTACATTTTCTTCTAATCTCTAGAAGTCGGATACTCTTGGGAGAATTATATTTATTCATCTCCTACGCTCTACACTACCATAAAGCCTTTCGAAATCTTTATGGTTAGCACGGTATTGGCATCTCAGCTTTCACCGTTTTTACCCGATTTAAATTATATATTTCTACATAACTCGGCAAATTTAGAATATTTTCTATCTAAAAATATTGTTGCATTTTTATATAATTTAGAAGAAATTTTTTCAGCTTTTTTATGTGAAGATCTTATGAAGAAAACATTACTTCTTTTATCTTTCTTTGGATATGAAAAATCAGGAAAATATTTTCTTATTCCTAATAAAAAATTTTCTGTTCCAAAAATAGAGATCTGAATATATCCTCTGGAAGGGGAAATATTTCCATCTCCATCGACATATCCTCTAATAAAATCATATATCAAATCTTCATATTTAAAAATATTCAGATCTGGAAAAGTTAATGTTAAAGATTTATTTGGTATACATCCTAATTCACACAATCTATCATGAAAATGTTTATTTCCAATAATATACCTACATCTTTCAAATATTTTATTTCCTAATTTAACTTTACTAATTTTTATAAAGCTCAGATCTCTTTTATCCTTTAAAAAATTAAAAAATTTCACTAAATGAGAAATGTCTCCTCCTTTCAAACTTAATTCAACTTGATTATTTCTTTTACTCACATAACCATCTGCATAAAGAAAACCCAGCCAATACGCTTTTTCCTCTGTATCAATTGAATCAAAAACATTTATATTAAATTTAGGGGTTGGTTTAATTAACGATAACCCAAATTCTTTAAATCTATCGTACAGAGTTTTTCTACTAATACATAATTCTTTACACATTTCTTTTACTGAAAATCCATTATCTATTAGATTTTTAATTTCTTCTTTTTTAATATTCTTTTTCATTGTCTTTTTTACCGTATCCCGTATAGCAGCTAAAAAGTCCAAATTTATATTTAAGACAGTGTAAGATATCTTGATTTTGATAATCTCTTAATTCCGGAAAAGGATGTGTTCGATAAGTACTTTGATATACGGATGAAATCACATCATTATAATCTTCTTTTGGTATATCTCCTCCAAATACCTTTAAGAGATAAGCAGCATACCCAACTCCAATTTCAAAAAAAGTATGCCCAGTTTTTGGATCTGTCTTTTTTCGATTATAAATTTTTCCTTTTATTTTTTGATCTATCCATTTTTTCATCCAAGGGTTATAACTATTTTTGGTTGTTTCATACTCTAGCATATATCTAACCCCTAGATTATCTGTTTCTAATATAATATTTATTCCATATACTGATAATCTAATCATGTCCAAAGATATATATTTAAATCTCCTTTATCCTGATAGCTTGTAAACACCTCCTGAAATCCTTTTGGAGCATATCCACTACCATCATCCTCAGCATGTTTTATTTCTCTTTCTAAAATATTATGATCTTGTGGAGTAAAAACTACTTTCCCATCATTCATTTCAATTTTTGTACCTTCTTTACTTAAACTACCGAGAAATTCTTTAAAAGTTATTGGAGTATAATCATCAAATGGCCGAAAATAATTAGTATTAAGAATACAATCATTTTTTCTTACTCTCAATTTAAACTCATTTATAGCCTTAATTACAACATCTTGGTATTTTGAAGATAAATATTCTGAATTCTCAAGATCTCTATACAAGTCTTCAAGAATATCAATTATCTCCCTTATTTCCTGGGTTTCTTTTGATCTTAAGGCTTGATCAAAAAGAATCTCAGCCTCCATTTTATCCTTCCAAGATAAATTTGATTCTTTTATAAGTTGTTTAATTTTATTTTTCATAATTTTTTATAATATTCGAATAATAATTTTCGTCTATAACTTTAGGAGCACTTTTCATATATTTTTCTACATATTTTTTAAATTCTTCAACTCCCATACTTCTATTTTCAAGAAGATACTCAGATATTTTAGCTATCAAATACTTTTCCTCTTTGACTAATCTTTTCGTTTCTTCACAAAGACTGTCAAAAAAATTGTACAGAAGTCCATTTATGTCAGTATCTGTAACAGGAAAACCAAAAGGAAGTCCCCCATTTTCTGTAGATACACATTTTTCAGAGATAGACAATGGAATATGAAGTCCACAAGTATAATAAGCATTTCTAATATTTTCCCAAACATTCTTTATATCTGAGGAAGCACCAAGAGAACACATATCCTTATCGAAAAATTCTCGTTCACCATAATATCCAGCCAAAGAAACAATCACATCTTCTTTTAATTCTCTTATATTACTAGTCGAAAAGTCTTGGTTAATTTCATTCATCATATAACCACCATCCCCAAAGATATTAGAAGCAATTAAAGCACTGGGATATTTACCTGTCAGAAGATGATATAAAACTGCATGTGAAGCTTCATGTACTGCCTGTAATCCTAATTTTTTACATCTCTCTGGTGACCTGAGTTCTCCGAGATTAAGATTTATTTTTCTCTCCCCGACACCTTCAATAAATAGAGTAGCTTTTGAGATATTAAAGTTCTTCTCCTTGACGTCTAGTATCATACCATTTTTCTTTCCGGACATTAGTATCATAGAAAGAAGAGGTGATACAAGATAATTTATTGTAGAAAATAATGGACGAACACCTTGAATTGGAAAGCAACCTTCAGAATATATAAGACGTTTAAAATTATCAGAAACACTAATCTTTATTCCATTGTGCTTTTCGAATTTCTCTGATATTCTTAAAACTTCTCTTTCTATTATCTCCTGGAAATCTTTTCGTCGTAATGAAGGATAGATTATAATATTATTTCCTAACCTTCCAACTTGTTCATCACGAAATCTTTTACGTAATGAAGTTTTTATATCCATACACGTTACCTTAGAAGTTATTTCACGGTAAACATCTGCATCTATATCTGGATCTAAGTCATCTCCTGTCAACTTAAATGCTTCATCGAGATTTCCAAGAACAAACACAAGACTCTTAGAACAATTTATAATTTTTGGTTTGGACAAAAGATTTACATAATCCTTCATGAAAATTATAAATTCATCCAATGTTTTTAGTTTCTTTATTTCATCTCCAACTTTAAATCCCAAACCCTTCTTTAGGAGATTAAGTTTTTTGATAAGGAAGCTAAAATCTTCATCCATAATAACATCATATCCTCCTTTTTCCTCTTTTTCTACATCATCTGCCCATCTATAATAAGAAAGGGTTTGTTTGAGAATAGGAGAAAGAGACTCGGGAAACTTACCCTCTTCTAATGTAACTCCGGGATGTGATTCATTAAAAAATTCCATATCTTCGTAGTAATCAAGAAATTGTTTTATCTTGTAGTTATATCTATTTATATCCACTAAACCAGAATCCATTAATCCCCAAATAGCTCTTCCTTCAGGTCTGGATTCTTCTTCTCCGGTAGATGGATTTATTGTCTTAAGATATTGAAACTCATCAAAAATAAAAACATAATCGAGGGGATCAGTTCTTGTTATCTCTTGTTCTTGATCTACCGATAATCCTAGTTTTTCTAAATCTTCTTTTGTATATCTAGGATCATTTTCTTTTATGACAGAAGATTCAAAAAGATCATCTAATTTATTGGAGAATAATCTAGAATCAGAATCTCCACCTTGCTCTCCACAATCAAAAAATAAAGATTTCCCAGAGAGGTCTAAATATTTAATTAATTTCCTGATGAGACTAGTTTTACCTGTCCCAGTCAATCCCCATAGTGATACAACTGTAGGACGCTCTAAGACTTCGGGGGTTATATACCATGGAGTTATAGAATCAATTACTCGATCAATAATTTTATCAATTCCAACAAACTCAGATTTAAGTTTATCTTTTGTCTGCTGGAGTTTTTCTAACTTATTCATAATTTAAGACATTTATTTACACATATATAAGAGAATTAAAAGAAAGAAGAAGCATTTTAAGCCTCTTCCGTCTTTAGGAGTATATAATCATCTCTATCCTCCATTGATATTATTGTTTTTCCTCCTAACTTATCTCCTACCTCAATAAAAGGACCACCAGGAGGATCTACAAAGCACAAACATCCAGAATCCTCAAAGCCGACCCTAGAATAAGGAGGAAGAACAAACTTATACCCTTCTTTAGTTTCCTCCAATTTCCAGAATTCTCCATATCTACTTCGAAGTTCCATAAAGATTCTTGTAGTAAGTTTCAAAATTTCCTTTCACTTCTGTTTTCTCAAGACGAACTAGAAAATCTAAAAGAGGATTTGTTGTTTCCGAGAGAGCTTTAAGTGTATCCATTATAAAATCCTCAGAGTACACATTCTCCTTTATTCTTTCTTTGTTCTCTTTAAAATAATCTAGGACCTCCTTTACTCCAGGATCATTATCATTACCCAGACAGAAATAAGAATAAGATAGCATGATTATATCTCGGATATCTTTCATATTTACCTTTTCTTTTTCCAGAGCTTCTTTTATCTTTCCATAAGATTTAACTGACCATCTAAAACTTTCTTCTTTCTCTTCGTCTATCTCCAAAATTATTTTAGTGTCAGGTTTTAAGAAATCAATTATATTCTTGATATTCTCGATAGTTGTTTCTATTTTCATAAGTCATAATTTAAAAGTTCATTAAATTTTGGGATAACCTGAAATATAGTATCCATAACTTTGATAACACTTCCAGTATCCCCAAGGAGTGGAATTTGGTAAGTATCTGATATCATTTTAACTTGAGAATAAAACATACATTCTTGAGGACACCTACATACTACCTTTCCTGATTGAGCCCAAAGTAAATATCCAGAAATTGCAGAAACTAATACAGACTTCTTAAGAAAATTACAAAATATAACATCTGCCTGTTGTTGCATTCCTAATTCCCATTGTATCTTTTGGACATACTCTGGATTTCCTATATTTGCTTCTCCATTGACTGGCATTAGAGGGTTGAAAACTAGAAATTTAAACTTACTATAATCTGGAATTTCTGGGGAATCTGGATGAGGTGTTGTAAGTTTTGATAATCCATTTATAAACTTTTCTTGCCATGAAATTCCCTTTCCCCCAAGATCTAAACTTCCAGAGAGATAAATCTTAAGATAATTTTCATAAGACTCATCATAAGGATCCCCAGGTGAGAGGACTAATAAATTTTCGTTAATCTGTTGCATTGTATTTGTTTATTAATGATATATAAATTGTTTTCTTTTGATCATAATCTGGATGAAACTTATAATAATAATCGCCGTAATCATAAGCCAGACATTCTACGACGCCAGAACCGAGTCCCTTAAATTCCACTTGTCTTCCATATATACCTTTTTCGTATTCCTCTCTAAGAATATCAGTGTCAAGAGGATGATGACCAAAAGCGTCGCGATAATCTGGGTTCTGTATATCGGCGAGAAGATAATCATAAGTTGGACCTAAACTCAATTCCCTAGATAAATTTTCATACTCAGGGGATTCAAGTATTCTATCTCTTTCCTCTCCAGCTTCTGTATCTTCCTCTTCTTTTTCACGTCTCCAAAGTTCATGAATCTTTTCGTTGTAGGTATTGAACTGATTCCAAATCTTCTGAAACTCGGTTTGCCTCTTCTTCTGTTCTTCTTTTGATGTACCAATCATAACAATATTTTATTATAATCCAAAGTTCATCTTTAAGGTTTAGTGGTCCAGAACATTCAAATATACCCAGATCTTCATCCTTATATCTCACTTCTACTTCGATTGTATCCTCGGTAGTATCAGAAAAATCTATATCAAATCCAGATTCACCGAGGAAAGTCATAACTGCTTCTTGATTCTCTTTTCTCCTGATCAGTCTTCCTATTGTATTTATGGCAGGTTCTGATCTCACCCTAACTTTAATACCATCTAACCAACCTATGATTCCTCCAGGATCTAAGCTATTTCCTTTAAAATTTTTATCATTGTCTTGAAGGAATTTAGCCATCTCAGGAGAAACTACTAAATAAGATGAGGGGGTTAACATAAATCAATTATAAAATTTTCTAATTCTGATTTAAAAATCATTCTATCTTTATAAAAATTTGGATAAGAGTTTTCATCTGCCCAATAAAACTCTTTTTCATCCAGTACGTAATATAATTTTATACCGGATTGTTCACAGTAGTTAAATTTTCTTTCGTCTCTTTCTAGTTGTTTTTTAAAAGATTCTTCTCCTCCAAAAATATTTACTGCCCTAACATGTTGTTGTCCTTGACATTCAAAAGCAATATTAAGGTCAGGTAAATAAAAATCTATCCTTAATATACCCTTTCCTATTTTTAATATAGTATCACTCTTTGTATATTGAGATATAAATTTAATATTATTCTTTTCTAGAAGAAGTAATAAATAATTTTCTAATCTACTATTATTACAATACTTACAACCCTCCCCAACTAAATGTTTTGATGGATCTTGCAAAAATCACGTCCACAAGTATTACAATGAATTAAACATTTATCATGACCAGAAGTTCTATTGTCATAACTTTCTTGGTCATAGTTATATTTATTTCCGTGGACTTTTCTTGCATCTTTCACAAATTCTTCAAAACTTTTTCTTTTCGCTTTTGAAACTGCTTCTCTTCCACATTCTAAACATCCGAATTTATAATGATTGTTGGGTGTTTGCCAAAATTCTCCATGAAAAGGACAAATAATCTTTAATTTAGTATTTGTCCCGTTATACTCTGCTTCTTCGTAACCATATTTATCTCCATGTGCTTCATGAGCTCGTTTAAGAAAGTACTCTAAATCTCTAAAGTTAGAAGACTCTGTAGCTTCTCTCCCACATTTAGGACATCCCTTTCTTGAGATTAGGTTGCTTTTGTTAATATAAAAAATGCCATGTTCAATTCCATTAGCATCTTTTTTGTGACATACTACAGGAAATTTTTCATCTCCTATAGGGAAATGATCCACTAAAGAAAAATCAAAATCTTTATCTTTTATTCGATCATAATATTTGTTTAAATAATTATTAAACTCTTCATTACTGCTAAAAATCATAAGATAGTTTTCAATCGTCCTGTAAAGTCTCTTGTAGCAAACAGTTCATATGTGCAATCATCCTTTAACCAAATTATTCGTCTATCGATAATCTTAAGTCCTATCGCTTCAAGTGGCATTTGATAACATGAAAGCTGAAGCTCATACATACTAAATGCTTCATCTGGGAGATCTGAGAATGGAGCTAAACAATTTTTTCCATGAGATCTGTTATATTCTGAAAAAAGAGTTCCATTGTTCTTCCAGTCAAAAATCCAAAGTCCATTATTAGGATCACAAGGGTTATTAGGGTTAAGATAATACATCAGCAAATCAAAACAACCACAATAATCCTGCTTTAATTGACCATTCAAAGTTCCAACACAACTAAATACTCTTGTTTCTGGCATAACTACCCAAAAATTAGGAGAAAGATCATTATAAAACTTTAAGATAGCTTCCTCTTTTGGTCTAGTCGGAATAAGCCAGTTTTTATCTTTATAGTATTTTCCCTTACAATCTTCTGTGAGTAACTCTGGATGTCCCATCTTGAGATAAGCATAATTCTCAGCCCAGGAATGAACCAAACTCCCTCGGGTAGTTGAAATCAGGTTTTTAAATTTCCACTGATCTAACCAATACTCTTTTGTCTGGCCGTGTTTCTTCGCGTAATTTTCAGCCACCGTTTCAGAGTCAAATTCCGGTTTAAATTGATGAGTAACTCCAGAAACACTTGGTAATTCTTGTCCATGAAGAAAATATTTATGACCTTCTTCAATAAAAATCAAATCTTTAAAGGTATCTAATATAAGCTCTCGTGTGTCTGTAACAATCTGAGGCTCGCCTGGTACTATTATTTTTGCCATATCAATTCTAGTTCTGTATTATTTCCTATAAAGTCTCGTAAATCTTTGGTAAATTCTATAACTCTTCCATTTTCTGAAGTCATCCAAAATCTACCGTCCCTGTCTCTAGTTATATTTATTTTCATCATGGTTTAAACGGATTTGCTATTTTACCCATACACTGACCCTGAGGAGAATAACTTTGCATAGCCTGAAGACCCTGATTGTACATCCCCAAAGCCTGATCTATATCCTTGTCTGTGTATGTAGTTTTTGGTTTTTCAGATAATTGTTTAGCTAAGTCAACTGGAATAATCCTAAACCTACCATTGTTTAGTCTTATATATCCCATGGTATCCCCCTCTTCTCCTCTACGGTTTTTTGCCATCTTTACTTTCCCGCAGTGATTTGGGCCGGGGAACTTACCTATAGTAACAGCCATATCTGTTGTGTGGCCTTTTCTAGAACTTTCTCCTAAATCACAAAGATCAAATTCTTCATTCTTCCACACAAGTTTATTTGGCTGACTTCCTACTTCCACAAATAATCCGGCTATAGTTAAGCGGGTAAGAGAATTATAGATGGTTCCGTAGTCAAGATACATAGAGTTAGACGAATTCTCCATCTTAAGGTTTGAATCATAGTCCAAGAATACAGCGTTATAACCATGAGCTAAAGCATACTCAACCAAATCTTCTACATTAACAGTACCAGCCGGATTTATTGAGATGTCTAGACGATCCCCGATAAATTGCCTAAGAGTATTATAAATTGAACCTATATTTCGTGCTACCTCCCCAAAACTAAGTCCTGTCTGAATAGCTCCCATACGAACAATAAAATCTCGAATATTCATATCCCCAAGACTGACGTAAAGAGACTTATTTTTTGTAGACATAGCCATATTAAGAGCCTCAGTCATCATCCATAATGTCTTTCCTGTACCTGGAGGAGCAGAAATAATACACATCTGACCAAATTCTACTTCATTGTATGGTTCAAACTGTGCATTTACCCAATCAAAATAACTCTTAAATCTTTTGTTGGATTCTGAAGCAACTATAGTATTTATATCAATCTTATCAAAACTCTGAGAATTTAAAACCTCACTACGGTCAATCTTGATATTAGTTTGCTTCAGATAATTAAGATAACCTGTCGGATCATTGGGAAACTTACTATTAGCTCTGGCAATAATAGAACCTGCAATAATATCCTCTAGGTATTTTTTGGTCGGAGCCATCTGTTGTTTTCCATAACTCTTCCACTTGATTAATTCATTTATAATCTGCTGCTGTTCCTGAGGTGTCTTACGATCCTTCATAAGAATACTCTGGAAAAGTGGAAGGTCTATAGAGTCAAACGAATAATTTTTGATAGCCCCGAGAAGACTTGAAATTAGTGTATTCCCAGATAAAGCAGGATTTACACTAGCATAATACTCTAAACTTTCAATATTGTTCTTTGCATCGTTGAAACAATACTGATTAAATAAACTAAGAATAAAATCTAAATTATCCATAATATACTTTTAACCTTAGAGAGAAACCATCTTAATTCCTCTCATGTATAAGAAAATCAAAAGAATAGAAAAGAGTTTTATAATAAGTCTAATCTAAAACCTACCTTATATATGTATTTCCCTAAAGGTAAGTAAGATTTTATTAAGTATATCATAGTATTAATGATTTTAAAAGATAACTTTCTTGTTGTTTAATTCTAGTTCTCTGAAGTTTAAAATACTTTCCTAAATCTGATGCTTTAGGTTTAGAAGTAATTCCTAAATCTCTATATATATCTTGAAGAGTAGACTTGATTTCCTTTAAAGTATATCTGGAATCAATCTTAAATTTAGAATATATAACGGAAGATAACTCAGATTCTTTGGATACATTCATCATTCTACTATATAATTTGCTCTCAATATAACTTGAAGCTCTGCATCCAGAAGTACCAAAGAAATTATAATATCTTCTATACTTATCATCCTTTATCCTGAAATATAAAGAATCAGATACTTCTTGACTACCTTGATGTTTATCCATAAATTCACAATACATTTTCATTTTATATTCAAAAATTCCTGTCTTGTAAAAATGATTATCCAGAAAGTCATCGATCTCTTTCTCTAGATCACTCTGGTATTCAGAAATATTAGAAGTAATTTCATTTAATGCTTTAGTAACAGAAATTTTGTCTTGATAATCCTTTTGACTAACTTCCCAAGCTCTTTCATTTGCTATCTCTATAAAATTATTATATACAGGTAATCCGGTAGATTTAGATATACTTACGAAATCATCAGAATATTGAGAAACTTTAATATCAGATTTTATCTTTTTTAAGTATTCGGTTTTTTGGTCATTAGTTAAAAAGTTAAATCCATCCAAAAGATCATTAGTTGCTTTCTTTCTTCTAATTTGTTTTTTATCAAAATCTTCTTTAGTCATAATTTCACTCTTTCTAAGGGTCTTATAGAAAATTATGATATTATTCTTAAAGGGATTATCTTTATTTCTCTGTCTTCCTACTATTTGAGGTAAGTCTAAAGAAATATCTAAAGCTAAAGAATCTATATTAGGATCAGCAAAGACATAAGAACTA